>Ga0074198_1000599_pt1 | contig 34052 bp, 32 predicted proteins | sample EPASupsiteSAE323_FD_64527 | JGI IMG/M metagenome (GOLD analysis project Ga0074198, IMG submission 64527) | Bioremediated contaminated groundwater from EPA Superfund site, New Mexico - Sample SAE3-23 | ecosystem: Environmental > Aquatic > Deep subsurface > Groundwater > Contaminated ... | reverse complement strand
TTGAATTTCTCTGAAACAAGGCTTATTTCTTTTGTTATTTTTTCTGTATTATCTGTATCGGAAATATCTTTTACTGACTCGCACAGTTCATTGAGTCTGCCTGATAATGATTCTATCCCGCTTTGCAGTATATTTATACTATCGTTAGAAGGTATTTGAGCAATTTTTTCATCAAGATGCTTTAACCCGTCATTTAATTCTGATAATTCTGCTGAAATAGCACTTACGTTAGAATTTAGAATATTAATATCTGATTTTAAGTTATCAAAAGACTGTTTATCGTCTAAATTTTTAATAAGCTTATTTATTTCTTTAAATTTATCACTCAGGAAAGATGAATTTTCATCAAATTTATTGTTAAAATTATCCGCAAGAGGTTTTATTTCACTAATTATGGAACTTACGTAAATATTCGATTCGTCTTTAACTGTACTGGAGATAGATTCTACTTTACTATTAATATTATTCAGGTCGTTTTGAATTCCGCTAAAGCTTGAAGAAAGATTGTCTACATTATCTTTAAGACTGCTCAGATCTTCTATAATTTGAATATCAGCTGAAATTAATTTTTGATTATCGCTTTTTTCAACCATTTTAGTTATTTGTGAAGCAAGTGATTCTATAGAAGAAACTTTTGAATTTAAAAGTCTTTGTTTTTCTTCGAGATTTCTTTTTAACTCAATAAGAAATAAATCAACGCATTCAACTGAGTTTGACTTGGATAAAACGTCAATTTTATTTTCAATTCTATCGAAAACAGCATTGCTGGCAGTACTTTCCTGTATCTCAACACTATTTTTTTTAATAAATTTTGAAATATTTTGCATTAAATTAGCTAAATATTCAATCTTCTTACCGGATTCAGATACTTTCTCCTCAAGACTTACCAGCTTTTCATCATACTTCATAGAAGCTATATCTCCATATTTATATTTGTTACCAGTCATTTTATGTAATGTTTTCGGATATATTTAGTTCCATTAAAATTGTTAACCTGAAAAACCGAAAACTAATCTTAGTTGAATGTAATTCAAATTTTCCCCAAACATATATAGTATATTCTAGCAAAATTTATATTAAGTGGGCAAAAAGATATACCGCAATAGCTTAAAAATAAACTACAACACTAGTTCAGATTAATTTATACCTGTTACAAATTTAAACTGATACGGTTTTACAACCAAATTATGTTTGTCAGTTTTTTATTGTAACCCAGTATAAAGAGTAATACAAAAGCTACAAAGCATCCAGAGATTTTCTTACTTCCTGTATATCCTGACACATTAGCCACTTTGGAGTACCCGGTTCTTTTGATTCGTTACGAAGAAGATATGACGGATGAAAAATAGGCATGATTTTAGACTCGAACGGACCATCAAACCATTGACCTCTGATCTTGGAAATTCCTTCTTTTATTCCTAAAACTCCCTTTACAGCAGTTGCACCTGCAAGAAGGATTAATTTGGGTCTGATAAGCTGAATTTGAGCTTCGAGATAAACTCTGCAAGCACCCATCTCAACAGGCGTAGGAACTCTATTTTCTGGAGGACGACATTTTACAATATTGCAGATATAAATTTCTTTTTCTCTTGTTATATTCTGAGTCAATAATATTTTATCAAGAAGTTTTCCGGCTCTTCCTACAAATGGCAATCCTGTTTCATCCTCGTTTCTACCGGGTCCTTCACCAATAAGCATTAACTTAGCTGACGGATTACCTTCAGAAAATACTACCTGGGTTCTTGATTTAGAAAGATCACATTTATAACAGGCTTTGCAAACTTCTTTAACTTCATTTAAAGTATTAAATCTAATATCATCCCCTGTTTTAGAGAAATTAAACAGGCTCTTTTGCTCATATGTCATAACATTTCCTCTGAATATAAAAGTTTTTAACAATTTAAATAAATTATATCAACAAATTTTACTAGAAGCTGTCGGCTAGTGTCAAAACGTCGGAAACGATGAGTTTTTGACGTTTTTCACTTTTGAGATCATTTCTATTAAAAATATTGTGAATTAATAAATTACTGTTTTGATTACAAAATCGTATAAGGACTACGCAAATCATCTATTAGCATTAACATATTGAATTATTTTAAAAACAATACTAAAAGGGCATAAAATTTGACTAAAAAATTCTTACAATAACATAGTGAATCCTCAACTCTTCTAAATCTACTTGCTACTCGCTTGGTCTCTGATTTTATCAGAGACTTTTTTTATGATAATGGGAGTGTTTAAAATAGAAAAACTTAACACAAATTTTTATCTTATAATTAAAAAACTATGAAAATAACTGCAGGACATCTAGGAGCTTTAGCTTTTGCAATCCAGACTTCTTTTCAGGATCTGGGTGTTGAAATGGTGCTTCCTCCGTTATCAAACGCTCTAACTCAGGAACTTGGCGAAAAAAATTTAAAAAGTGAGCTTTGTTTTCCTTTAAAGCTTTACCTCGGCAATTATTTGACACAAAAAGATCTGAAGCCGGAAGCTGTAATTTTTTATAACGGCTGTGATCTTTGTAATTTAACACCGGCAGATAAAGTTTTTCTGGATATTTTCGCGGAACACTCATGGCACCCGAAAGCTTATTATTTCAATGTTACGGATAAAAAAGAATTTATAAAAGATTATTACTGTAATTTAAAGAAAATTTCAGGCGCTTCTCCTGTAAAAGTAATAAAAGCAATAATATTAGGTTATAAAAAATTTCTTTTGTTTGAACATCTCGATAATGTGTTTTATACGATCAGACCAACTATTAGCGATCAATTCAAAGGTGAAGAAATTTATTCTAATCTTTTCCAAAAGATAACTGATGCTGCATCATTTTCATCTTACAAAAAAATCAAAGCTGAAATTAATGATCTGTTTAAATCATACCCGCCTGATTATAATGCGCCCCATATAGGATTAATTGGAGACCCATTTTCATTAAACGAGCCTTATATACACCAGTATACCGACCGAAAGCTTGGATATCTTGGATGCATTACTGATAGATGGATGAACAATAAATTCATAAATAAAAAAGATTCTGGAAAAATAAAGTTAAAGAAATTTTTAAAGAATGAATATGGTGTGTTAATGCCCAGAGAAATAGAAAAGGCAGGTCACTATGTAGGAAAGTCGTATGACGGCATTGTTTTTATTTCTCCTTTTACATGCAATCCCAGTGATGCGTTAAGAAATCAACTTTCATATATTCAGAATAAAACAGGAATACCTGTTGTTTCATTGATTTTCGACGCACATACCAGTACAACAGGCCTTGAAACAAGATTAGAAGCTTTTGTTGACCTTGTAAAACTCCGTAAGAACAGGAATTTATCAAAGTAAAAATTTTTTGCAGTTTATAGAGTATTGTTAGCCTGTCAGAAATAACGAATGTTGGCAAACTCGGATTTTTAATAAAGATTATTATTTTCAGACAATGTATATTGAAAAATCCTCAGACAGTGCCAACCTGCTTACACTTGACCGCTCATAAGAACTGCACGAAACCATTTCATAAGCTCCAAAATAACCCCTTGCTGATAAATCTTTTGATCTCTATTTATCTTCTTTATTTGAGAGTTTGAAGAAAAATGCGGTAAACAGATGCTTTTCATGCCACGTTTGTTGTTTTAGGAATGTTTTGTCCGCAAGGAATTATTTTTCCGCCGATGAAAGGTTTCTAGCATTTCTAATGAGCTCTGATTACTGCCTGACAGGCTGACTGATTAATAATTATTTTGCTGAAATGATGCCGATTTTTGTGACTTTTTTACTATTTTTATCAACTACCGCTACAACACTTGAAAAATCATACAGATCATATTTTGTATCAATATGTTCAAGTGTATATTGCGATCCCCAGACTTTTATAACTTGATCCAGAGATATATTTTGAGGAATAAGACTAACCCAGTTTAAAAGACCGTTATTAAAAACAAATTCAACTTTTCTATACTGTGATTTTGCTTTGCCTAATTCTTTACTGATAATATAAACTGATAAGGAACTTTTTTTATCTGTCCTGACAGGAACTAACATAGGATAAGAGCTGTTAAAATTAGCTTCTATGCTGTATCCGGGTTTTAAACCTAAAAAATCAGCAGTACTGAGACTTTCCCAATTTGGAATCAGATTACCAAGATCAATGATGTTTTCCTTATTTTGAAGACCTTTTGGTATTTCAAAAATAGTAAAGGCTTTAGCGTAAGTATGCTGTTTATCGGTTGAAATGTTGAAAAAACTGTAATCATAATAGTCTAAAATATTGCTGTAAGTAGTATTAATATTCAAAGGTTTGCCATAAACCTCTATAAATTTAGATATTTCAAAATTATCATTTAACGTAAATTCTATCCAGTCAAGCTTATTGTTTTTAAACCCAACCCTGATTTTTTTGTAAAAGTTATTATCAGGAGGTTGTGCAATAAAGATGTTCACATCTCCAATCTTCTGATCAGCCTTTGATTGAACAAGGCTGGCAAAATCATCTGATGTTGTCACCCCAAACTGAATTAGAGCTGGTTTATATTCTTTGATATTCTGCCAGTCAGGAACATTATCCGGATATTTACAAGCAGAAATTAAAATACTCATAAAGAAAAGAGCTAATATTAGACAGATCCTTCTGAAATTTTTCATATGAATCCCTTGTTTTATAACTCTGGTGTTCTGTTAAATTAATTTTGTCAAAATTTATAGGTAACTAATAGAGAATAACAGTCCGACAAAACTTTCTTAATAATACTCTAGTAAAAGTTTACTAAATTCTTCTTCAAATGCAAGAAGAAGATCTTCTTCATTTACTTTTCTTATTATTTCACCTTTTTTAAATATATATCCTTCATTAATTCCGCCTGCTATACCAATATCAGCTGACTTTGCTTCACCGGGTCCATTAACAGCACAGCCCATAACTGCTACTGTAACAGGTTTATCAATATTTTTAAACTTTTCTTCAACCTGCTTTGCAAGATTAATAAGGTCTATCTGGCATCTTCCGCAGGTTGGACAGCTTATTAAATTTAACCCTTTTTGCCTTAAATTTAAAGATTTAAGTATTTCGTATCCTGCATAAATCTCTTCAACAGGATTATCTGTCAAAGAAACTCTTACTGTATCTCCAATACCAAGACTTAGAAGTGTACCAATGCCGACAGAGGATTTTATAAGACCTCTTTTTAGTGTCCCGGCTTCTGTTACTCCAAGATGCAAAGGATAATCAACAATATCAGCTATTTGCCTGTAAGCGTCAATCATAACAGGCACATCGCTGGATTTTAATGAAATTTTGATAAGGTCAAAATCAAGATCTTCAAGAATTTTCACATGCTTAAGAGCACTTTTTACAAGCTTTTGAGCTATATCGCCTTCTTCCTGAACTAATTCTTTTTCAAGAGAGCCTGCATTAACTCCTATTCTGATCGGAACTTCTTTTTCTTTTGCAAGTTTTACAACTTTTTCAATATTTTCCCTTTTTCCGATGTTGCCCGGATTCAGTCTCAAACCGTCAATACCCTGATCGATAGCTTCAACAGCAAGCCTCCAGTCAAAATGAATATCTGCAATAAGGGGAATTTCTATCTGTTTTTTGATGTCGCCCAGAGTTTGAGCAGCTTCTTTATTAAGAACAGCAACTCTTACAAGTTCACAGCCAGCTTCAGAAAGCTCTTTTATTTGCCTCACTGTTGCCTGAACATCTCTTGTATCTGTATTGCACATAGACTGAACTGAAACAGGAGCGTCGCCGCCTATTTCAATATTACCAATCCTGATTTTTCTTGATTTTCTTCTCATAAAAAAGCTTAATTTTTTTAGTAACCGGTTGAGCCGAATCCGCCGGAAGATCTTGAGGTGGATGAAACTTCTCTTACTTCAATTATATCAACTTTTTGAACAGCAGAAATTATCATCTGAGCAATTCTGTCTCCGGGGTTTATTGCGTAAGTTTCCTGAGAGAGATTAATCATAGGAACACATACTTCACCTCTGTAATCTTCGTCTATTGTGCCCACACAGTTCACAAGAGTCATGCCATGTTTTATTGAAAGGCCTGATCTTGGTCTTACCTGTGCTTCATACCCTTCAGGCAATTCTATAATAATTCCTGTAGGAATAAGTTTTCTCTCGAAGGGCTTAAATTCAACAGGTTCAGCTATAGCAGCAGTTAGATCCATTCCTGCCGCTCCTTCTGTAGCATAAGACGGCATGGTTAAATTATGTTTTAAACGGTGAACTTTGAGTTCTACTCCGGATTTCATTCAAAATCTCCCTTATATTAATATCAGCTCTTTATCCGCATATTCCTTAGGACATATCATCGCAATGCCCATAGCTTTTTTGTCAAACATTTGATTGCTTAATCTTATGATATCAGCCTGAGTAACTCTGTCAATCGCATCACAAATTTCTTCTGTAGAAAATAATCTGTTAAAATATAATTCAGATCGTCCATTCCTGCCTGCTCTATATTTTGTTGACTCCAAGCCTATCAAAAGACCGCCTTTAATTTGAGTTTTGGCTCGTTCAAATTCATCTGAACGAAGTCCTTCGACTTTAATTTTTTCCATTTCATCCCAGATAAGTTTTATCACTTCATTAACGTTTGAAGGATTTGTTCCTGCATATATCCCGAATATTCCTGCCGTCCTATATATTGCTTCATAAGTGTTTATTGAATATACAAGCCCTCTTTTTTCCCTTATTTCCTGGAATAATCTGGATGACATGCTGCCGCCAAGACATACATCTATTATTGCAAGGGCATAACGGTCATCATCAAGAATAGAAATGCTCTTTGATCCAAGACAAATATGAGTCTGCTCTATATCTTTTTTTAAGATGGTTTTAACAGGTGTAACTTCAGGAATCTTTATTTCTTTTACTTTGGAAATAAGATTGATTTGTCCTGCGGTTTCTGAAATTTTTGATATTATATTTTCTTCATCAAAATTACCCGCAATTGAAATTGTAATATTGGAAGGAGTGTAATAATCCCTTATAAACTGAAGTATATCCTCGCGTGAAATTTTCTTAACCGTATCTAAAGTACCTGCTACCGGCTGACCAAGTGGATGATTATTCCAGAAAGATTTTATAAACTGATCATGTACAAGCTCATCAGGAGTATCTTCGTACATTTTTATTTCTTCCAGTATAACCTGTCTTTCTATCTCAATATCAGCAGGGCTATATAATGAATTAAATATCATGTCCATCAATATATCAACTGCAACTGGCGTTTGATCACTTAAAACTCTTGCATAACAACAAGTAAACTCCTTTTCTGTGAAAGCATTCATGCTTCCGCCTGTATCTTCAATTGCCTGAACTATTGTCTGAGCAGACCTGTTTATTGTTCCTTTAAAAAACATATGTTCAATAAAGTGTGAAATGCCGTTTAATTCAAGTTTCTCTATGCCTGATCCGGCATCTATCCAGAACATTATCGTTGCAGAGTAAGTATTTGGCATATATTCGCTTATTATTTTTATTCCATTAGGTAATATCGTCTTTTTAATCATTAAAATTTCACTTTATATAATCGTTTCCTATTACACTTTAACATAAATATTTATCTGAAAATTTATTGTATGAGACCATTTCATAACTGTAATTAAGGAAATAAAGGCTAGACGCAGGTGGCAAATCTTGTTTGTATTTACACCAGACCAGTCGAAGATACAGGAAAATGTTATTTCTATGTATCCTCTATATTTGATTTTTTACTTGCATATATTAAAAAAATAATCATATAATATGGGTAGCTGAACTGTCTCGCTTCATGCAGTGAAAACTTTGGAGAAAAGATGACTAATTTAAGTAACGAACAGACTGAAAAACTTTTCTACCTTGCAGATCTGGAAATGCCACCTGAAATAAACACAGATCATATTACAAAAGCCCTTATTGAAATTGAAAAAAAATTAACACATTCTGCTTACTGTAAAAGTAATTTTGAACCTGAAACTTCTCCTGACATACTGGTAATTGATGACCTGGAAATATCCATATATCAGTTAAACTTACTTTTAACAAAGTCTGGATATAATGTATGTATTGCAAGAAGTGCTGATGAAGCTCTGGATCAATTTAAAAAACAGCATTTTGAATATGTTTTACTTGATTTATATATCCCTGATGCAGAAGATGGATTAAAAGTTCTTGAAACTCTTGGCGGTTCCGAAAAATCAAAAGCTGATAATACAAAAATTATTATTATATCGGGTACTGATAATAAAGATTTAATCAATAAATGTCTTGAAAAAGGAGCTAACGAATTTATCAGCAAATCTCCCGACTGGCATAAAAATATTTTAAGACACCTGAAACAGCTTGAAAGTCAGAAACACGGCAAACCAAAACTGGTTTCGAACCACATTGAAAATCAGGAAAAAAATATTGTTACTGTTTCAATTAATCATTTATATAATGCCAAAATAGCTGTTGAACTTGAAAAAGAGTTTATTTCACTTATAAATTCAGGTTTCTCTAATATTATTCTTGATATGAGCAGATTTCCAAATATTGATTCAAAAGGAATCGGAACTCTGATATTTGGATACACAACCTGTTTTGAACATAAAGGAAAATTAAAATTAATTAATGTTAACAACGCCGTTAAAGACATTCTTTCATATGTTCATCTGCAAAATGTCATACAGTCTTATAAAGATAAACAATCAGCACTGGATTCATTTTAGATAGATAAGCTTATTCTTATTACCGATTTTAAAGAATTAATAATCAATAAATCGGCCTGTCAGGCAGCAATCGAAGCTCATTAGAAATCCGAGTTTGCCAACGTTCGTAATTTCACAGGCTAACAATACTTTATAAACAGCAGATTGGTATTAAAAAAGAGATACCAAAGGTATCTCTTTTTTAAGTATGTAAATGACTGTTTTATGACTGAATTAAGCTTTGCTTTTCTTCTTCAGTTACACCTTTTATAGTAAGGTTTATTCTTCCTTTGTCGTCAACAGCCTGAACTTTAACAATGACTTCATCGCCTAAATTCAAAACATCTTCAACCTTTGCAACTCTTTCTCTTGAAAGTTGAGATATGTGAACCATGCCGTCTTTTCCGGGTGCAAGTTCAACAAAAGCTCCAATAGGGATAGTTCTTACAACTTTACCTTTCATTACAAGGCCTTCTGTGATTTTTCTTGTAATAGCTTCTATCCGTGCAATTGCTCTTCTGCTTCCTTCTGCTTCAACACTGGTAACATTAACTGTTCCGTCATCTTCGATATCAATTGTTGCACCAGTTTCTTCAATAATACCTCTTATTGTCTTACCGCCAGGGCCGATAAGAGCTCCAATTGTATCAACATCTATTTTTAAAGTTGTAATTCTTGGAGCCATTGGTGATAATTCAGGTCTTGGAGCAGCCAGTGTTTCCATCATCTTATCTATAATGAAAATTCTACCTGCTTTAGCATCAGTAAGTGCTCTTTTTACGGTTTCAGTAGAAATTCCCTTGATTTTCATATCCATTTGAAGAGCTGTAATGCCATCTTTACTGCCTGTAACTTTAAAGTCCATATCTCCTAAGAAATCTTCAAGGCCTTGAATATCTGTCAAAATTACTTCTTTATCTGCTTCTTTAACAAGACCCATTGCAACACCGCCAACTATAGCAGTTAATGGAACGCCTGCGTCCATAAGAGCAAGACAGCTACCGCATGTGCTGGCCATACTTGATGATCCATTGGACTCAAGTATATCTGAATTAACTCTTATAGCATAAGGGAATTTATCTTTATAAGGAAGTGCTGGAATAATAGCTCTTTCTGCAAGTGCGCCATGTCCAACTTCACGTCTTCCTGCACCTCTGTTAGGTCTTACTTCACCTGTAGCAAAACCCGGGAAGCTATAATTGTGCATGTATCTTCTTTCAGTCTGTGGATCAACTCCTTCAAGTTCCTGAGCAAGTCCGGGACCTGCAAGAACTGCAACTGATAATGCCTGTGTACTGCCTCTTGTAAATACAGCTGAACCATGAGCTCTTGGAAGCATTCCAACTTCGGACCAGATTGGTCTGATTTCATTAACCTTTCTTCCGTCAGCTCTGATTTCTTCGTTAATTAAAATATCTCTCATAATTTTCTTTTCAAGATATTTAAATTCTTCTGCTACAAATTTAATTGTAGAAGAAGCTATAAGTGTTTTAATTGAACTGTCTTCAGGCAGTTCTTCTATTTTTGAATTAACAAGTTCTTTTACTGCTTTTAATTTTTCTTGTCTCTGCTCTCTGTCAAAGTTGTGATAAGCAGCATAAACTTCATCTTTTGCTATTTCTTTAATGAAGCTTTTAAGCTCTGAAGTGTCAAACGGGTTAACAAATTCCTTCTTAACAACTCCACATTGAGCTGAAAATTCTTTTTGAGCCTGAACATGTCTTTTTATTTCTTCCTGAGCAAATTCAACCGCTTCCATAATTATTTCTTCGGTTACAAATTTACATCCTGCTTCAACCATTATAACTGAATCTTCAGTACCTGCAACGACAATATCAAGATCGCTCAAGTCGCTTTCTTCATAAGTCGGATTTGCAATCATTCTTCCATTAAGTCTGCTTACTCTAACTGCACTAATAGGTCCCTGAAATGGAACTCCTGAAAGTTCAAGTGCCATGGAAGCACCGAGAATAGCAAGTGTATCAGGCTGAGTCATCTGATCTGAACTTAATATTGTTGCAACAATCTGAACATCATTTCTGAAACCATCTGGAAATAATGGTCTGATAGGTCTATCTATTAATCTGCTGGTAAGGATTGCTTTATCTGAAGGACGTCCTTCTTTTCTCATATAACTGCCTGGAATTTTTCCGATTGAATACATTTTTTCTTCGTAGTCAACAAGCAACGGGAAGTAATCAATACCCGGTCTTGGTTCATCTGATGTTGCAACTGATACTATCAGCATTGTATCGCCGCAACGTACTGTTACAGAACCGGCAGCACTTTTTGCATATTTACCGGTTTCTAACTCTACGGTTTTTTCACCTATTTTTAAGGTGTATTTTTGAACTGAATCCATGTTTTTCTTCTTTTCCTTCTATTATTTCTTCTATATTTCCTTTAATAGTATATATTAAAATAAATGTAATAAAAATTTTAATCATAAAAAGTGTAATATTTTTAAAACAATTCCTAACAGAAAGGTTACGCCATGGGTGAAATAATATTAACCGAAAAAAGAAACCCTGATACAGTAAACATTGATCTTTTATCTTCAAAAGAAATAGTCCAATTAATTAACAATGAAGATTTAAAAGTTGCTCTGGCTGTCCAAAAAGAGCTTGATTCAATTTCCAAAGCAGTTGATTTAATCACAGAAAATTTTCTAAAGGGAGGAAATCTTCTGTATTTTGGCGCTGGAACAAGCGGCAGGCTTGGAATACTTGATGCTTCAGAATGTCCGCCTACATTCAATGCCATGCCTGAAATGGTTAGAGGTTATATTGCAGGCGGAGATACTGCGATAAAAAACGCTGTCGAAGGAGCAGAAGACAGCTTTGAAGACGGAGAATCAGACCTCATTAAATCTGGAGCCGGAATAAATGATGTGATAGTTGGTATTTCAGCAAGCGGAAACGCTCCTTATGTTATTGGAGTCCTTAAAAAAGCAAAAGAGCTTGAAATATCCACAATAGGAATTGCCTGCAACAAAAAAGCAAAATTGCAGGCTGATATATTTATTTCGCCTGAAGTAGGAGAAGAAGCAATTACCGGCTCAACAAGAATGAAAGCCGGAACTGCTCAGAAAATGGTCTTGAACATGCTTTCAACAGCTTCAATGATCAAAATAGGCAAGACTTACGAAAATTTTATGATTGATGTCAAGCCTACAAATATAAAACTAAAAGACAGGGCTGCCAGAATAGTATCTGAAATTGCGGAAGTTGACTATGAGAAAGCTAAAGAAACTTTAATTAACGCAGATTACAACGTTAAAGCCGCTGTTTTAATGCTTAAAGCCGACATGGATTATGAAGAAGCTTTAGAAATTCTAAAGAAAAACAATGGCCGATTAAGAGAAACATTAAAAGGATTGACATAGTTTAGCGCCGTAGGATTGGCTAACAGCCCATCAACAACAGGTATAAAGTCTTGAATATTATTGATGGGCAAGACTGCCCATCCTACAATTTCTTTAAAAAACTTCAACATTGAATATCTTTTGATAAAATATAATAAAAGGAATACTGCATGGAAAATAGTTCTAAAAAAGGTAATATATTTGTAATTTCAGGGCCATCCGGCGTTGGAAAAGGCACTCTGCTTAAAATGCTTCTGGCTAAACATCCTGAAATCTCCCTTTCTATATCAGCCACAACCAGAACTCCAAGACAGGGTGAAACTCACGGAATTAATTATTTCTTTATTTCTAAAGAAAAGTTTCAGGAATCAGTTGAAAAAAATGAATTTCTGGAATGGGCAAAGTTTGCTGATAATTGCTATGGAACTTATAAGAATACTGTTGAAAAAGCTCTTTCAGAAGGTAAAAATATCGCTCTTGAAATTGAAGTACAAGGAGCAATGCAGATTAAGGAAAAAATGCCCGAGGCAATCCTGATATTTATATCCCCTCCTTCAATTGAAGAGCTAAAATCTCGATTGACAGGCAGAAATACAGAGACTGAAGAAGTTATTCAAAAGAGACTCTCCATTGTAGAGAGTGAATTTGAAAAGAGAAAATATTTCGATTATGAGATAATTAACGATGATTTAGACAGGGCACTTGAGGAATTAACAAATATTGTTTTAGTTCAGGGAGCTAAAAAATAATGGTTTTAACAGGAAAAAAGATATTAATTGGTATTACAGGAGGAATTGCGGCTTATAAAACATGCGAGCTTATCAGGCTTTTTGTAAAAGCCGGAGCCGATGTTAAAGCTGTCATGACTCCTTCTGCAAGAGAATTTGTAACAGAAACAACTTTAAGAACCCTGACAAGAAATCAGGTTTACGTAGAACAGTTCCAGGTGGAAAACTGGCAACCTGAACATATCAGTCTTGCTGACAGCTCTGATTTATTTATCATAGCTCCTGCTTCTGCCAATACAATAGGAAAAATTGCAAACGGAATATGTGACAACCTTTTAACTTCTCTTGTTGCTGCATTTAAAAAACCTGTGATCTTTGCACCTGCTATGAACTGCAATATGTGGAAAAATCAATTTGTCCAAAAAAATGTTGCTGCACTCAAGAAAGCAGGATTCCATATAGTTTCTCCTGAAAGCGGAGAACTTGCCTGCGGCTACGAAGGTACCGGAAGAATGGCTTCTATCGAGAAAATATTTGATCTTGCAGAAGAGATCATTCATTTAGAGCCGAACTTAAAAGACAGAAAAATAGTTGTTACAGCAGGCGGAACAAAAGAACCTATTGATCCTGTAAGGTTCATAGGAAATCATAGTTCAGGCAAGATGGGTATAGCTCTGGCAGATGCAGCTTTTGAATCCGGGGCAGACGTCAGTCTTATTACTGCTGTTGATGTTAACAAGCCTTATAAAGTTACAAAAGTTGATACAGCTCTGGAAATGCTTGAAGCCACAAAAACAGAATTTATCGAATCGGATATTCTCGTAATGGTCGCTGCTGTTGCTGATTACAGGCCTAAAAATGTTGCAGAACAAAAAATTAAAAAAGAAAATTCAGATTCATTAACTCTGGAACTGGTTAAAAATCCTGATATTCTGAAAGAAATTTCCAAAATTAAGAAGCCCGAACAGACTGTAGTAGGTTTTTGTGCTGAAAGTGAAAATCTTTTTGACAATGCACTAAAGAAACTTAAAGAAAAAAATCTTGATTTTATAGTAGCAAACGACATTTCAGATCCTGAAATAGGTTTTAATAGTGATTATAACGCTGTTACTCTGATAAATAAAAATGAAGAAGCTGTAGACTTCATGCCAATGCCTAAAAAAAATATTGCAAAGTTAATCTTAAAAGGGATTGTTAATGACTAAAAGCAGTGAAATAATTCAAAAAATTGAAAACTTTGCCCCTCTATCTCTTGCCTGCGACTGGGACAATTCAGGCTGGCAGATTTTTCTCGGTGATAATCAAATTAAAAAGGTGATGCTTGCATTATCGCCTACTCTTGATGTCATAGAACATGCAATAGCGAATCAATGCGAGCTTATTATTTCTCACCATCCCTTAATGTTCGACAAAATAAACAAAATAAATGCTTCAGAATATACAGATTTATCTGTAATAAAAGCTATTCAAAATAACATTCAGATTTATTCTGCCCATACCAATCTTGATATAACACAGGATGGAATAGCTGACAGGCTTGCGGGACTATTTAATTTAAAGAATATAGAAACATCTGAATCTTTTGTCAGGATCGGATATCTTGAAAGAGAAGAAAACCTTGATGACTTCTTTGAAAAAATCAAAAATACACTTAATATTGAAAATCTTAAAATAATAAACCCGATTTCAAAAACAACTGTTAAAAAAATAGCTGTATGCCCGGGCAGTGGTGGAGATTTGATAGACAAACTGCAGGATGTTGACCTCTATATAACAGGAGATATTAAGTATCATTCAGCACTTGAAGTTAGTAATGTGATCGTAGTTGATGCAGGACACTTTGAGACAGAAAGAATTATCCTTCCTTATCTGAAAGAATTAATTGAAACTTCTGATCTTGAAATCTTTATTGCCGAAGAAAAATCTCCATGGAAAATTATTTAGAGCCTGTTTTCTAATGTATAAATTTATATATCGTCTGCCGATATTGATGAATCAGAGATTGAAGAGTCAGTACTCATATCGTCTGAAGATAAACCTGATAGATCCTGACCGCTATACATGGTATTTCTAACCTGAGTAGATATTTTAGAGACTATGGTTTTAAATATTGGATCCTGCAGGGCAGTCATTTGCATCGGTATACCTTGCGCACCTGTCAGAGACATAATTACATCCGCTTTACTTCCGCCATAATTCTCCAGTAAGTATTGCGCAACCTGCTCATCTATACCCAAAATTTCGTTATTATCATCTTTAATTTTCTGAGCAATAGCACTTATATTTGGTGCTGTTGATGTTTTATTCATAGAAGTGGAACGATTGCTTCCTAATGAACTTATACTTGAATCTATCTGGGAACATTCAAGGTTTCTATTCATTTGGGCAAGTAACAGCGCAAAACTCCTGTTATCTGTAGTCGTTGATGTTGTGGAGGTTGTAGACGTTGTATTATTATTAAGCAAAGAAATTATGTTATTTATACTGTTAGTATTTGCTGAATAGCCAAGTGACTGAATAAGCATATTCTGAAGATTACTCATTTTAATAAACCCTTCTCTTCTTCCTTCATGATCTTTATCGGCTGATTTTACTTAATACTTTAATAAAACTTTATGCAAAATCAACGAATAAAATTAAGATTCTATAAAAGAATAAAAGAAGTCTTCAATTTGTGATTGATTTTTCAACTTCTGCAACGCTAATTAAATTGAAATAGTTAAAAAAATCATCGTAAGAAATTGTTAATTCATGATTTTTTTTATGTGGATTTGATACAATAATTTCCCTTTTTTCTTGGTTTATTTTAAGAATAGAGTAATCATGCCAGGCAAAAAATTTATTTTCAGAATCAAGATAGTCTGCATTATGTTTATTACCTTTAGTACAAGCTACTACAACAAATTTATCAGGTTCTTTTGCTAAAAAATCTAAATATTGTGCAATTTTGTCTAATAAATCAGGCTTAGACTCACTTTCTTCCAGAAAAGATTGACTTTCTTCAGGTATATTTCCACCATTAGCAATTATAGTTTTTACTTTCCATCCTGTAATATCTTCTAAAGCTATTTCTGAAGTATAATGGTAGTTTGGATCTAAGAAAACCGTAAGAATTTCGTCATCAGGAATTTGCTGAAACTTTTCCGGATATGCAGTTTTCATTAATTTTGCATAAGCTACTTCTAAAATTTTCATTCCCAAATCGCCTTCAACTCTGCTTCTATATAATCTTTCAGGAGTTACGGAACTTTTTGTCAATTGCGATGCAATTTCATCATTTGTAACGAATACAGGTTTGTCAGGATATTTTTGAAAAGTTATCTTATATGCCCCATCCTTAATTTCTATAATTTTTCTCAGTAAATCAACTCCGTCGGGGTTTTTTGATAATACATTTATTGCTACTAAAAATTGACAATCAGGATATTTTCCCTGATTAAAAGTTATTTTATCAACCCCTTTAGGAAAAAGGGTTCTTAAAGAATCATCTCCTCTTGAAAAACTATCTTTCAAACCTGTAAAATATATTTTTTCACTTTTTTTTACTTGAAAAGCAAAGTTGTTTAAATTTTTATAATTATTATTCTGTATAAAATTAATCATTTTTTTATTAATTATTCTTCTCAAACTTATTCGTTAAATACAGTCTTTTAAATCTTCTTCACAAAGTTTCTCGCCTGAATCACTTGTATACTTAAAATCTTCAGGAACTGGTTCACCTTCAGGCCATTTTTTTTCTTTATCTTTTACATAAGCAGGTAATATAGCATAATAATTTTCAAATTCCAGAGTTCTTTTTGTCTCATCATCAGTAATTATTTGTTCATGCAATTTTTCACCGGGTCGACTTCCAATAATTTTAATTTTGCAATCAGGAGCAACAACCTGGACAAGTTCTTTCAGGTTCATTGTCTTAAATTTTGGAATAAATATCTCTCCGCCCTGCATATTTTCAACGCACGAAATAATGTAATTTGTAACTTGTTTTGGAGTTATCCAGAAGCGAGTCATTCTTTCGTCTGTAATTGTAATTTCACCATTTTCCCGTTGTTTCTTAAATACAGGTATAACGCTGCCGCTGCTTCCAAGAACATTTCCAAGTCTTATACAGCTAAATAAAGTTTGAACATCTGGATTAGAATTTGCATGAGCTAAAAGTTTCTCTGATATAAGCTTTGTTGCCCCGTAAGTTGTTGTCGGATATGAAGCTTTATCACTGCTTATATATAAAACTCTTTTAACTCCACCTTCAATAGCAGCATCGATAACATTTTTTGTCCCGATTATGTTGGTTTCAACCGTTTCTTCAGGCCTTTCTTCGCACTCTGGTATATTTTTCATTGCTGCTGTATGAATCACTATATCAACATTTTTAAATGCTTTTTTAAGCTGATTTAGATTTTTAATATCAGCAGAGATATACTCCAGACTTGAATCATCAAGTTTGCTATTTTTCATTTCTTTCTGTTTCAAGTCGTTTCTACTTAAAACAATGATTTTTTTAGGATGATACTTATTAAATATTGTCTCTACAAATGATTTTCCAACAGTTCCTGTTCCTCCCGTAACTAGAACAGTTTGTTCATTCCAGTTAATTTTATCTTTATCTACACCTGATACATTTGAAGTAAAGTAAATAAGGTTTAAGCGAGGAAACCTTTGTACATTTAATTCATTTGTATGTATTTGAGATAAATCAAGTTTTGAACATTTCTTATTCGAATTTAAAGGAACTGAATAAGGTTTAACTGTATTAATTGAATAAAGATTAATCATATTAGTACTTTTCATTATTATGTAAAAACAGTTTTGTTATAGGTTTTACATTCTAATAAACAAATAACTAATAAAAATAATGATATTAGGATTTCAGAGCAAGTCTTAAAAAATGATAATTTTCTTGCATTTATTGATTTTTAGATTGAAATAATTTAATTTAATACTTTGTAATATATTAAATTTATTTGAAAATTATTGAATATAAAGTTTTTTATTATCTAATCAATCCATCTATTCATAAATAGTTTATTCATTTTTATTAATTTTAGCTAATTTAGTCAATTTAATAACCATTTTTCAACCTTAAAATAGTAAATAATCACCTAATTATTAAAGGAGGTATAGGAAAGATGAAAATGCTGGCTATTTTCGGCTTATTAGGATTACTGTTTCAAATCGGTTCAGTTCAAGCAGAGCCATTAATGACGTATTCAGGATTGGGATGCAGTACAGGTGGGGCAGCAGCAGTTTGTCCCGTAGAACCATGCCAGACTGGTGCTGCAGTATCAATTCCAGCAGTACCATTGAATAAGTTCCTGGAAAATAATGGTTTTAAACCTAATGATATTAAACAGGTTGTACCTGTTCCACCAGCACAGCCTGTTTTAACTGGTGGGGCTGCTTCAATTTCAGCAGTACCATTAAAAGACTATGCAAAAGATAATGGTTTTAAACCTGATAAAATCAAACAGTATGTACCTGTTCCACCAGTAAAACCATGCCCTACTGGTTGTGCTGCACCATGCCCTGTAATTATGCAGCCAATAATAACACCGGCTCCACAAGTTATAGTAAAACCTTCCACCACAGGCGGTGCTGCACCTCAAAGTAAATATGTAAAAGGTTATTGGTAATAATAATTTAAAATTTAATAAGATTTATTTTTAAAAGAAATGTGGGTTTTTATTCCCACATTTCTTTTAAGTTCTTTTTGTTTTTTGGGGAATTAACAGGTTATTCAACCGTATTAAACCCAAATTTTAAAATAATATTAATTTTGTTTTTTAAATTTTAGTTCTTGACATTTTAGAATTCATCTGTGTTATAATAAGCATTGTTATTAGTATATTTAGCATGTTTTTTACATATTAAAATACTTAATAAATTTCTTTCATAGAAGTTACTGATAGATAAGTTTTTGAAGTAAGCTGTTATAAGTTTCCATTATCTCGGTCTCATTCAAAACTATCGCTAAACAAAAGGAGGCCAGTTTAATGGCATACGAAGACATCATTTTACAATGTGCAGACTGTGGTTGTGATTTTGAGTTTACAGCAAGTGAACAAGAATTTTACGCATCAAAAGGGCTAACAAATCAGCCTAAGAGATGTAAACCATGCCGTAGCGCAAAAAAAAGCCAGAGCAGAGGCGGCGGATACCAACAAAGAAGAATGTATGACGCTATTTGTTCAGAATGCGGCGAAAATGCACAAGTACCTTTCCAGCCATCAGGCGACAGACCGGTACTATGTAAAAATTGTTATTCTAAATCTTACTAACAGATTTAAAGTAAAATTAAAAGAGAGCTTTTTAAAGGGCTCTCTTTTAGTATATAAAAGTTTCCAATCAGGTATAATATGATAAAATAAGAACGAGTTTGGTTAAAGCCTCCAACGCCTTGCCCAGCAAGCCGTTTCGGCTTTAGCCAGCACTCCCGCTTCGCACGAGCCTTTTACAGTTATAATTGGATTTTACAGTTTTTAACAAGACAGGCTCTAACTTTAGTTTTTAGTTAATTTAAGAGAGTTACTATGACAGACATGCTGGTAAAATACGAAAATTATCTGGAAAATTTTAATAAAAAACTGGATGAATATTTTAACTCACAAAAAGAATTCCTTAAATGCAAGGCAGGTTGCAGCATTTGTTGTGAAAACAGTTATTACCCTGTTTCCGAATTTGAATATAAGTATATGAAAATTGGAATCGATAAAAACTTTAACGCTATACAAAAAGAGTCATTAAACAACAAAGCTGTTCAAATTATCAAAGAAAGAAGAAAATTCACAAAAATAAATTCTAATGCGCTTGATTTTTTCTATGAATGTCCTTTTTTAATTAACAATTCATGCAGTATATACAACTACAGGGGATTAATTTGCAGATTACACGGCTTGATTTACAAAGATGAGGACAATTCTAATAAAATGAATGCGCCTTACTGTATAAGAATGGGCTATAATTATGCTAATGTATGGGATGAAAACAACAAAACTTTTTCTGATGAGAAAGCAAAAGAACTAGGGATAAAAGCCAAACCTGAAGCTTATGAACTTTCTTATTCCTCCGCTATGAAACAGGCTGATGATATTGAATTTGGTGATATAAGAATGCTTGTTGAATGGATAGTTATGGATATTCCTGATTGGCAGGAATTAATAAAGGAAGATAAAAATGTTGGATAATAATATGAAAAGATTCAAAAAACAAGCTGTCATAGGATTTGTTTTCCTTATATTCCTCATCGGAGGATGGTTTTATCCGGTTATAGGATTCATGATCCCGGCATGCATGCTGTTTGGTATCGGTGTTGCATTTTCAAAAGGCAGAAAATGGTGTGACTGGTATTGTCCCAGAGGCTGTTTTTATGATTCTATGGTAAAATTTACAAGTCCTCAAAGGAAGATACCAGATTTCTTTAAACAAATGCCTCTAAGGATTGCCATACTTTCATTTTTAATAACAATAATGACTTTACAAATTATCCGGCACTGGCCAGATCCTTTTGAAATTGGAAAAGTTTTTATGGTTATTCTTACAACCACTACTATTATCGGTATTATTCTTGGTTTAATTATTCACCACAGAAATTGGTGTTATATTTGTCCGGTAGGAACAGTGTCAAACCTTTTGGGTAAAAACAAATATCCTTTAAAATTTAACTCAGAAAATTGTATAAACTGCAAATTATGCGCCAAAGCATGCCCTGTGCAGATAGAGCCTAATTTAAATTTAAGCGATGACTGTTTAAAGTGCGGGACTTGTGTAGATGTCTGTCCAAAAAACGCATTGAAATTTTAATAAAAAATTAATCCAGATAGAAAACAGTTACTACTTTGTGGCTTTCTTCAGCGTATGCAACTGCTTTGTGCAAAGTTCCGCTTGTATGAGAGAGGAAGCAAATTAATTGCTGACATTCATCAATAATCTCTCTATTGCAGATTCTGCTTGCATCAGCCAGCGTCATCATAGCTCTGTCAGGATGTTCAATAATATTTGGAACTCCAATAAGTTGATCCTGAACATCAGATGGTTGTTGACCTATTGTTTGCGGAAGAATAACTTTTAGTTTTACCGGATCTGCTTTCATAGCGCCCCTTATTGCAGCAGCATTTGTACCGCTGGATCCGCCGCTGGTAATTAAAGTGTTTCCCTGCCCAACCAATGCAAAAGATAATGTTTCAATAGTTTGCTGATGAGTAATTGGTAAATTTCTGCTTCCGATTATAGCTATTCTTTTTGCAGACTGTTGAATTGTTGCTAGTTCATGAGCAAGCTGATCTGTTGTTTCAGGCTTATCATTATCAACTACATCATCAAGCGGTACCATTATAGTTCGTTGTTCTTTTTCGTCTGGCATTCCTGATCCCTTATCTACCTTTATCTCTACTTAACTACATTAATTTTCTTTAATTTCAATAAAATTGGTTAGAGTATTAATATATTTCTATTATAATACTAAGTAATACCATTATACAAAATATCTAAAAAAGTAAAACAAAAATGAATGAAATTCTAGTAGGTCTAAATTCTGCACAACAGGAAGCTGTATCAAAATTATCCGGTGCAATGCTGGTTTTAGCCGGGGCAGGAAGTGGCAAGACAAAAGTACTAACTCAAAGAATAGCTTACCTCATCCAAAATGGGGTTAGTCCTTATGAAATACTTGCTGTTACTTTTACTAACAAAGCGGCTCAGGAGATGAAAGAAAGGCTTCTTTCCATACTTGGAGAAAACGTTGTTAAAAATCTCTGGGTAGGCACTTTCCACAATATTTGCGGCAGAATTTTAAGGCAGGATATTGAAAAATACAAGACTGATGACGGCAGAAACTGGCGCAATAACTTTGTAATATTTGATCAGGACGATAGTTTAAGTTTGATTAAGCAGGCTATCAAGATTGAAAATCTTGATGATAAAATGTATCAGCCAAAATCTCTTCAAACAACAATAAGCATGGCAAAAAATAAAATGATGGACGCTTTTAAATTTGCGACAAATGCAAGAGATTTCAGAAGTGAAAGAATTTCCAGAGTTTATCACACTTATGAAGGCATGCTTTCAACAAATAATGCTCTTGATTTTGATGATTTGCTGTTAATGAGTGTTAATTTATTCTCAAAATCACCTGAAACTCTTACCAAATATCACTCAAGATTTAAGCATGTTCTTGTAGATGAATATCAGGATACTAATCTTGCCCAATATCATCTTATAAATAAGATATATACTGGAGGAATTGATAAGTTTGCAGCTAAAAACAGAAGCTTGTGTGTTGTTGGGGATATTGACCAGTCAATATACAGCTGGAGAGGTGCTGATTATAAGATTATTCTTAATTTTCAAAACGATTTTCCTGATGCAGAACTTATCAAGCTTGAACAAAACTACAGATCAACTGAAAATATTCTTGAAGTTGCAAACCATATAATTGTCAATAATACGGAAAGACTTTCTAAAAATCTTTATTCAAACAAGGGTAAAGGTGAAAAAATTCTTTGTTTTGAAGCTAATGATGAAATGGAAGAAGCACATTTTATTATAGATAAAGTAAAAGCGCTTACATGTGGTAAATATAGCTACAATGACTGCGTGGTTTTATACAGAACAAACGCTCAGAGCCGTTCTATAGAAGAAGCTTTTATGGCAAGAAGCATTCCTTACAAGATGGTAGGCGGAATTAAATTCTATGCAAGAAAAGAAATCAAGGATATCATAGCTTATTTAAAACTTATATATAATCCTGATGATTCACAAAGCTTAAAAAGAGTTATAAATGTTCCAAGACGATCAATTGGACCTACTACCATTAAAAAAATTGATGAGATTTCAAAAGATCACAACGTTTCACTTTTCACTGTTATAGAAAATATTGACGATCACTCTGAATTTTCTCCCAAAACCAAAAATTCTCTCAAAGGATTTGTAAATTTAATAAAGAAAACCAGAGAAGCATACGGAAGCATGCCTTTAAGTGAATTTATAGCTCAGATGATCGACAATACAGAATATCTTGATGAACTTAAAGAGGAAGGCACCGAAGAATCCAACAGCAGAATTGAAAATATTCAGGAATTTATAAGTGTGGCAAAAGAGTATGAAAGTATGGCGGAAGAGAATGATCTTGGAGAATTCCTGACCCAGATTTCACTCGTCAGCGACCTTGATTCTCTTGAAGAAGCAGCAGAAAGTGTAACTTTGATGACCCTGCATGCAGCAAAAGGTCTCGAATTTCCTGTTGTATTTCTGGCAGGTCTTGAAGAAGGTATTTTCCCTCATTCACGGTCATTGAACAGTAATACTGAAATGGAAGAAGAAAGACGCCTTATGTATGTCGGTGTTACAAGAGCAGAAGATCTTTTATATTTAACGTATGCAAAAAAAAGACTTATCTGGGGTGATTATAAATACTGTACGCCAAGCAGATTTTTTAAAGAAATACCTCAGAATCTTATAGTTACAAACTATGCAAGAGAAAAAGAACAAAAATCCTCATATTCAAATACAAAACCGGGCAGTTGGGGTTATTCAAAAAATAATGAAGGTTCCAAACCTGTTAATAAAGATTTTAAATCATTCAAGGATTCGCCTTTGCAGACTGACTACTCCAAAGGGTTTGGCAGTAATTTTGTTGCACCAAAATACAAAAAAATTGAAGAAACTAAAAGCCCAAAAGTTGAAGTTAAACTTTATAAGCCAACAGTACAAAAAGTTCAGGAAAAAGCTATCTCCGGTCCACAGTTGCCTGATAACCTTAAAGCTTTAGTAAAGAAAAAAGAAACACCAACCCCTCAAAAAACTGTATTAGATATATTTAAAGAGGGTGAAAGGGTTTTTCACGAAAAATACGGCATCGGCATAGTAGCTGAAGTTCTGGAAATGGGTCAGGATGTAATGTACTCGGTAGATTTTGGCAAACTAGGCAAAAAACCACTCGATGCAAGATTCAGTAAGCTGAAAAAGTTTTAATCCAAATAGAAAAGTAGGTGGGCATCTGTGATAATAGTTGCAATATAAAGCTATTAAGGTTTCTTGCCCACCAGCATCAATTATTCTAACGGTACTTGTTATTTATAAAAGGTACCTATTTGATGGGCAAGTATGCCCATCCTACTTTTACTACTTTACACAGTACAACTTTTATTAAAAGGAAGGTTCGGAAACGTAGTTTCTGACTTAACATGGCTTACTGACACTTGCCCGTCAAATTATGCTGTAGCGCATCTGTCTGAGCTGTAACAACGTGGAGGCGAGTTATGCGCGTCGTGGAATAAAGACTACAGTATAAGGGTTTAGTGTCAGTGATGATCTGATGGATTTTCTCTTTTTCTTTGCTTCGTTTCTTTTTCTCTTTTGTTATCAGGTAAAAGAGAAAAAGAAACGATGGCAGTTTGGGGTGCAGCCCCATTATAAACAATAAGTACCTATAAATGACTATATTGGCAAGATCCTCACGTCGCTTTGCTCCTCAGGATGACAATTGAGAGAATGCTGATTTGGAGTTGCAAATCAATTGTAGCTATGAATGCTCGATTTTATCTTTACATTCCTTCAACTGCTCTTTTATTTCTTCTATTTCATATTTCATTCTGTTAAGAGCGCAGGTAACTGGGTCAGGGATGAAGTTGTGATTAAGCTGACTTCTCTTTTCACCTTTTTGAACTACTATTCTGCCTGGAACTCCAACAACTGTCGAATCATCCGGTACATCTGATATAACAACCGAACCTGCACCGATTCTTGCATTATTTCCAAGAGTAATATTGCCCAGAACTTTAGCACCGGCTCCGACTACTACATTATCTTTTAAAGTAGGATGACGTTTGCCGTGTTCTTTTCCTGTTCCGCCAAGTGTAACTCCCTGATATATAAGGCAATCATCACCAACTATTGTCGTTTCACCAATAACAACACCCATGCCATGATCTATAAAGAATCTTTTACCGATTTGTGCTCCCGGATGAATTTCTATTCCGGTAATGAATCTTGAAAAATTGGAGATCATTCTTGGTAATACAGATATTTTCCAGTTATAAAGCTTATGGGCAAGTCTATGAAATGCAAGTGCCTGAAAACCCGGATAACAGCATATTATCTCAAAAATGTTAGTTGCAGCCGGATCTTTTTCATATATTGTCTTTATATCTTCTTTTAAGTCTCTTAAGCCCATTTATAGTCCTCTTTTTTAAAGAATAACTTATACATATATAGATTAATTATGTGCGTAAATGTTCAAATAAAACCGTGCTTAAATATCTTTCACCGTAGTCAGGTAAAATAGCCACGATTAATTTTCCTTCATTTTCTGCTCTTTTTGCAGCTTGAATTGCTGCAAAGGCTGCTGCTCCGCAAGAAATCCCGCAAAGGATACCTTCTTTACGGGCAAGTTCTCTTGAAGTCTCTATCGCCTGATCACTTGAAACTGTAATAATTTCATCTATTAACGATTTATCAAATACTTTTGGCACAAAGCCCGCACCTATTCCCTGAATTTTGTGGGGAGATGCCTGGCCTCCTGAAATAACAGGACTTTCGGCAGGTTCAACCCCTATAGCTTTAAATTCAGGTTTCTTTTCTTTAATTTTTTTTGCTATTCCCGTTATAGTGCCGCCTGTTCCAACTCCTGCAACGACAATATCAACTTTGCCATCCGTATCTTTCCATATTTCTTCAGCTGTGATATTGTAGTGAGTTTCAGGATTGGCAGGATTATCAAACTGTTGGGGCACATAGGAATTTTCTGTATTTTTTGCAAGTTCAGCAGCTTTTTCAATAGCTCCCTGCATTCCGAGCGGACCGGGTGTTAAAACAAGTTCTGCCCCGTATGCTTTTAAAAGCATTCTTCTTTCTATGCTCATAATTTCTGGCATAGTCAAAATAAGCTTATATCCTTTTACTGCACAGACAAGTGCAAGCCCGATACCTGTATTTCCGCTAGTAGGCTCAATTATTGTGGTTTTTCCGGGAATGACCTTTCCTTCTTTTTCTGCTGCTTCAATCATCCCAAGAGCAATACGGTCTTTTACAGAATTTCCTGGATTAAAGTACTCGAGTTTTACTGCTATAGTTGCCTTACAGTCCTTGTTTAGTTTATTTAAATAGACAAGGGGAGTATTTCCTATTAATTCCGTTATATCTTTTGCAATCTTCATAAATTTTCTCTGCCAAAATTATCGTTAATACAATTAAAGTATAAAAAAATCATTTGTTTTTCAATAAAAGAAGTGTTGACGAATAGTTAAATAGCTCTTATTTTCTATTTGTCAACACGACCATAACAAAAGTGAAAAGTGACAGAAACGGTCAGTTTCTGTCACTTTGATACTGGACGATGGGGACGTAAGATGAAACAAAAAACGAAGTTTTTTGATTTCATCAACAGTCCAAAAAAGACCAGAGATTGTCTCTGGTCTTTTTTTGTTAAATCAAAATTTTACTTGATAAATATGGCAATAATTCCAAAAAACATTGTTAATACAAGTCCTGCTGCTGCTAATGGAACAGACCAATTGTTTACATCCTGAGCTTTTTCCAATTCCTGGTTTTTAAACTGTACTATTCCAGCCAGCTCAGAAAGTTTTCTTCTTATTGATTCTTTATCTCCATTGTCCAGAAAAGAAGATATATCATTCAAAATAGCTCTATCTGCTATCGGCAGGTCAGAATAAGGGAACATTTTATCATTAATACGTATAAATTCGGTTATTTTTTCTTTCCAGTTTAAGATTTCTTCTTCCTGTAAATTTTTATCAAGTTCATGAGAGATCAGTTTTATATAAAATCTGCGAAGAAGCTTGCTTAGTTCATTTCTGTAATTTATATCTTCAATATCCGATCCTGACAAACCTTTGCAAAGCTGTACCAGATCATCAACAGATTTAACCGAGTTATTCTTTAAACTCTGCAGTAAAACCCTATTAAATTTCTCTTCTTTCTTTAAAAATTCTTCTTTTTTGATAAGTTTTTTACATAAATAGTAAGTAGAAACGTATACGTAGAATGCTCCTACTAATGCACCGATAGCAATTAAAACAGTGATAGCAAAATTAGAATTTAAAAGTAATTTTAACATCTGAACATATTCCCCATATTAAAAAATGTATTTTTACAGCTATTTAAGTCTAGATAATTCTTATTTAGCATAAATATATTTTTAAGTATAGAAAAATGCACTAATATTCTAAGTTTATTTAATAAGAGACCGCTGCATAATTATAATTTTTATTAAAAAAGTAAAGATTTGCGGTCGACCCTTGTAAAAGCGGAAGCCGTGCAGAGCGGGCTTTGCCCGGTCGTAACGACTGCAGGCTAGATATGACAAAAAGCTATATTTTGATAGTTATACATCAGTCTTAATAAAATTATTATATTTTCAGCAATGATTTGAAAATTGGTAAATTTGTATTAATTTAATTAATACAAATAATATTTAGCAACTTTCTAGATTTATGGGTTTTTATACCTATTATATAAAATAATTTCCAGGAGATAAAATTAATGAAACTGTTTAATATAGCATCAAATCCTCGTTTTACTGTACAAAACAATGAAAACAAAAATAATATTTCTTTTAAGCATAGATTAATACTGGATATTGGTGCCAGTGATCCGAGGGGTTCAGTTAAAATACTTGCTCAGACAGATGATGGGCAGGATCTATTTGAACAAAGAGGAAGTTTTTTAAATGATACTGTAGATGGTTTTTCTTCTTCAGACAATTTTATAGATCAGCTTTCAAAAGTTATTATCAGTGCAAGCAAAAGAGCAGTAAATACAATTAAAGAAAAAGGGCTGAATAACGAAGAAAAAAAATTAAACGGTCTTGCATTATTCCTGCCCGGACCGATTATGGATGATGAAGCAATTATTATTGCAAACTTAAAAACGACTGATGGCAAAAGTCTTACTAATGTAGATCTATCAAAGCTTGAAAATAAACTCAAAGAAAACGATAAAAGTATTGAAGTTGCAGATAATTTAAAGTTTATACCCACAAAAGATCTGGGAGGCACAGGCATTGGTATTGCCCAGATATTGGCAAATCATCCGAAATACAAGGATGAATTTAAGGAAGGGTTCTATGCCGTGGGTGTTATGACCGGAGGAGGCTTTGGCAGCGTTAATATTCAGGTTCTGGATAAAAAGTATATGCAGATACAAACCTCTGAAAGCAGTCATAATTTAGCAATGGATACAAAGAAAAATACTTTTACCAGATTAGGTAAATTAGGCGCATCAACAAAGGGAATCCTTGAAAATTATGCCAGAGCTATGGATATAAAAGATGAAACATCCATTAATGCCCTGATTAAAACCGGTAATGCTAGAATTGCTACGGAAAACAGAATAGAGCTTGATAATAAAAAAGATGAAGACGCTATTAACGTCCTTAAAGGATCAAAATACTACAATGTAACTAATCAGGATAAAACTACAACTACTCTTCAAATTAATAAATATGGAATGGAAACATTTAGAACTGCACGTAAAGAAGCTATTGCTGAATATATCGATACTGTAGCGCAGCATGCAATTACAAAAATAAATGAAGGAGCTAATTTACTTGTTTTAACCGGGCCTCTTGCTCTTGGTTTAAATAAAACAGTAGCTTCCAATCCTGAAGATTTCGGAAGAAACACTTTAAGAGAGTTAATTTTTGACAGAATTGATTATTATATAAAAGATGATCTTACCTGCCAGCAGCTCAGAAAAGCTCATAATTTTGATCTGGTGTGTGATGACAGTGTTAAACTGGCGGACAACACAGCAGGTGGCGCTGCACTCCTTGATGATAAGACAAGAATTATTACAAGACGCGGCGAATGGATAATTATACCTATAGATGCCCTAAAGGAAGAATCAAAAAACTAGAGCAGGCTTGGTTTTGCTGAGTAAAACCTCTGTAGAACTTCAAAATTAACATCTTTATCGCAATCTAGTGCCAAGGCAATGTTGCCGGCTCCTCGCCGCCACCACTGCCTTTCACCTTTTCAAGGATCGACTGAAGATTCCTGCCAGAACTCCTCCCAAGCTTGGAACTATAAGGAACATCCAGACTTGAGCGAGTGCTTTCCCGCCTACTATCAATGCAGGCCCTAAACTTCTAGCAGGGTTAACCGAAGTTCCTGTTATTTGAAATCCGAAAGCTACTAAAGCCGCAAGAGTTATACCTATTGCAAAACCTGCGAACTGTTTTCTAACCTCATCACGCGTAGATTCAAGAATTACAGTTATAAATATAAACGAAGCAACAAGTTCAAATAAGATTGCGGCAATAACTTTATAGCCTCCAAGATAACCTGTCCCCCAGCCATTTTGTCCAAGTCCGTTTACAGTGATATCATATCCGGAAATCTTACCCTGTGCTATCATTGCAAGTACTGCGGCTGCGATAAAAGCTCCTAAACATTGAGAAATAATATATCCTATCAGGTCTTTGGCATTCATTCTGCCTGCAACAAACATACCGATACTTGCAGCCGGATTTACGTGACAGCCTGAAATTGGTCCTATCGTATATGCCATTGCAATAATTGCTGCACCAAAGGCAAAACCTATTCCTAATTGTCCAAGTATATCTCCTCCAAGGGCTGCAGCTCCACAGCCTATAAATACCAGGGTAAAAGTCCCTAAAATTTCGCAAACGTAATTTCTCAAGATAACCCCTCCTTTTTATTAACCATATATTCATGATAATGATTAATTTTTGTACGAACAATTAACTACATAGAAAGTGTTACTGCCCTATTGGGTTAGTTTACTTTTTTTAAATATTAAAAATAATATGGGGATTGAAGCCAGTTGAATTGAGACAGAGAAGATAATTAAGGCTGTAAGTGAAATATCATAAAGTATTCCCATTAATGCACTGCCTAAAAACCAGAAAATTCCATAGCCTGTGCTAAAAACTCCGTAAGCAGTCGCCCTTTTATCAGTTGAAACTAATCCTGCAACAAAACCGAAACAGTACCGCTTGCACCTAAAATAGCAAGATAAGGACCTGTTATACTTCTTGCCGCTTCATAGGTCATATCGGCAAAAAGACTGACTAAACCAAGTAAAACAACAAATTTTACAGCAGATCGTTTTGAAATATCCTGATTCATGTTTAATACCTGTTTTTTAATCATGATTATTTTAAGTAAAAGATTATTTTTTAAGTATTATTATAAATAGAATTAATAAAGAAAGGAAAAAACCAATGGTTGTTGATTTTTTTCAGGTAGATTCTTTTACTAACAGACCTTATTCTGGAAATCCTGCGGCAGTGTGTATTATAAAAAATGCTCCAACGGAAGAATGGATGAAACTTGTTGCAAGAGAAATGAATCTGTCAGAAACTGCTTTTATTGTTCCTAAAATTGATAATTCATTTGATTTAAGATGGTTTACTCCTGTTGCAGAGGTTGATCTTTGCGGGCATGCAACTTTGGCAGCTGCACATATATTATGGGAAAAAAATATTTTAAAAATCGATGAAAATGCAAAGTTTCATACAAGAAGCGGTTTATTAACCTGTAAAAAAATAAATAACAGGATCGAAATGAATTTTCCTATTGAAGAAGCAAATGATGCTTTAGCTCCTGATGAATTGATTGAAGGTTTAAAGGTAAATCCTTTATATGTTGGAAAAAACAGGTTTGATTACCTTGTAGAAGTTGAATCTGAAGAAATAGTTAATAATCTTGAGCCCGAACTCGACTTGCTTAAAAAGGCCAATATGCGTGGAGTTATTGTCACAAGCAGATCAGAAAAATATGATTTTGTTTCACGCTTTTTTGCTCCTGCCCTTGGTATAGATGAAGATCCTGTAACAGGTTCATCTCATTGCTGTTTGGCTCCTTATTGGAGTAAAAAATTGGGTAAGAATGAACTCGAAGCTTGCCAAATTTCAAAAAGGCGAGGAGAATTATCATTACGTCTGGTTGATGACAGAGTATTTATTATTGGTAATGCAGTAACAGTTTTTAAAGGGACAATATTATATTAAATAGTGAAATTATCTAATATTATTGAGTTCTTCTATAAGTAATAGGACATTAAAATTGTAAATATATTTACAATTTTTTATATAATATGGCAACAAAATTATTTCAGCATACTTAGTAAAAAATATAGACTGTTTTGGTAATTAAAAGATGAATAGTATCAACTCTTTAAATATATTTAAAGATCAGAACTATAAAAAGTCAAATAGGATCGCTTTTAAAAGCAGTCCTGTGGTTAATTTTAATAATTTTAAATACCAAAAAAGCCTGGACAGGAACGATGAACTTGCTTTTTACAATAGAAGCATTTATAACCCGAATTATTACGGAATTACTTTTGGAAATATCCAGATAACTCCGGCAAAAAGGTTACATCAGTCCAATTATGAAATAAACAGTTATATAAGAGAAATAGGAATTGCTAAATCTATTTATGGAAATGACGGAATTATAGATTTAGGAGTTGGTAATCCTGATTTGCTTCCTCCCAAAAAAGCAATGGATTCTCTTGCAAAAGAAGTATTAAAAGAAACAAGCTACAGATACAACGCTCCTGAGGGTGAATATGGATTTAAAAAGGATATTGCACAGTGGCTTGATAAAAGATTTGAGCTTAAAAATGTTGATCAAATTCGGGAATTGTTGGTTACAAGTGGAATAGTGGATAGTATTTCATTAATATTAAATGCATACACAAATCCGGGAGATAAAATACTGGTACCAAATCCAGGGTATGCTCAATTTGGTGATCTACTTGTAAAACATGACGTTGAAGGAATGGAGTTTGATTTAAAGCCGGAAAACAACTACCAGCCTGATTTTAATGAGCTTTCTAAAAAAGATTTGCAGGGCGTAAAAGGAATAATACTTAATTATCCAAACAATCCAACAGGTGTTTTTGCAACCGAAGAAACGTTAAAAAATGCGGTAAAATTTGCCAGAGATAATAATCTTTTTATCATATTTGATATGGATAATTCAGAATTTCACTACCACGATGAAAAACCTATGAGCATACTTCAACTTGACGGAGCAAAGGATGTTGCTTTTCAACTTCACACTATGAGTAAATCTTTTGGAATGCCGGGAATTCGGGTTGGATTTATTGTTGGCAACAAGGATTTTATAGCACATTTAAAAGGATCGAAATATCTGTCAGGAAACAGCACTTATAAACCTCTGCAAAAAGCGGCTTCAGCAGCTTTAAAAGACAAAAAATATATTGACGATACAAATGAAGAATACAGAAAACGAAAAGATGTTTGTGTCCAAAGGCTAAGAGAACTTGGCTGCAATATCGAACCGTCTCAGGGGACTTTTTATTTATGGGCAAAATTACCTGACGGATTTACATCACAGGAATTTTTCAAATACACTCTGCATAAAGCACGGGTTGCCTTTACTCCGGGTACAGCTTTAGGAAAAAATGGAGAAGGCTATATCAGAATAGTTTTATCAGATAATACGGACAGAATTAATGAAGCTTTTGATAACATCAAAAATGCAGGTATAAGGTTTGATGTCCCTAAAGATAAACTTCCTGAAAAAGTTCAAAAAGAAATAGAAAAAATTTCTAATGGTGAATACAACTAAGGAGATAACTAAAAATTCTTATACATTTTAAAAATCGTTTCATGTGTCATGCTGAAATTGTTTCAGCATCTATTGATTCAGAGATCCTGAAATAAATTCAGGATGACACAGTACTTAAGAACTTTTTGTTTGTTCCTTAATCTTAGAAATCGATTTTAGTTATAAAACTTTTTAACGAACAAGGGCAATTTTTTGTTTGTTTTGCGTTAATTATTAATAAGTAGCAATTATAAACAGAAATTGGTCTATGCAAGTTAGTTTATTTAAAAATAATTTTCAACCTTATAATGAACAGGCAAAAATTAAAAAAGCTCAAGTAAACAGTAACTTGAGTTTTTCAGGATTTCCTGAATATCTTGCAAACAAAGTTCCTGACAGTTTTTTAAAGAATAAAGGTTTTCATAATTTTCTAAAACTTGCTGAAGATAACGCTACATTGTTTGAAGATGTAGTTACATTAATTCTTGGTATTACCTTAAGGCCTGCTTCTATACTGGCTATACCCGGTGCAAAAAAGGAAGATAAGAATTATGCAGCTGCAAAATCAATCGCATCTGTAGTACTGGGATTTGGAATGACTGCGTTGGTATATATTCCTCTTGCAAGACATATGAAAAAATTAGGCAATACGGCTGTTAAAAATGCATCAAAATCATGTTCATTCCCTTATCCCGCAAATTCACCACAATTTGCATCATTTAACTATCTGATTAATTACGGTTCAAGTTTTATTGCTGCTCCAATACAGACTATATTGTTATTTAAGGCTATTCCTCCTATTGTAAATAAGTTTTTTTCTAAGTCATCAAACAAAATAGATAACAGACAGACATTGCCAGATAAATTATCCAAAGAATCCAATTTATTATCTGCTAATTATCAACAAGAATTATTTAAGGATTTTATGAAGGGTAATAAACAATGAAAGTAAGTATACTGACAACAATTGCAAAAAATAAGAAAGTTGACAGAATTGTACAGTGGACTGCAAAAGATTCAGGCAAACTTAATAAAGATAATAAACCAATAACAAACCTTCAGACTCTGAAAAAGATTTTACCTCCTGTAGCAGTTGCCTGGTATACCGGATTTTATATAGTGAATACAGCTACATCAAAGAAAATTCCTGAAGAGCGAAAACCGATATTTATAACAAATCATATTTTAACCGGAATATTAGGCATTGCTGGAGGATACGTCTTATCTGACGGAATTGATCGTTTCAGTAAAACACTGATTAATAGATTTGAAAAAATTAACACACAAATTTCAGAAAAGAATATTGTGATAAAGGGATTAAATTCAATGGTTCCTTTATTTGCTTATGTATTTACTGTACGTTTTCTGGCACCTATTATTGCTACTCCTTTAGCAGACAAGGTTTATAATTTCCTGGTTAAAAATAATCTTCTTAAAACAGAACAAGACAAGAAATAAATTTAACAAAGCTTAAAATCAATCTAGAAACTATTTGCGTTAAAAAACATCTAATTAAGTATCTGTAATTTTTAAGATGTTATAATTTATTGGAAAACATTTTAAATGATCTATAAAAGGATGTTTCGGGGAAAAATAAAAATTTTTTGTTCACTGCAAGCATTTTTATAGTATCTTAAAAATAAGGTGTTAGTTATATTAAACCTGGAAGGTATGAAAACATGGTAAATAAGCTTATTAAAGAAGACACAAAAGCATTTATGAC
>Ga0074198_1000594_pt1 | contig 34235 bp, 23 predicted proteins | sample EPASupsiteSAE323_FD_64527 | JGI IMG/M metagenome (GOLD analysis project Ga0074198, IMG submission 64527) | Bioremediated contaminated groundwater from EPA Superfund site, New Mexico - Sample SAE3-23 | ecosystem: Environmental > Aquatic > Deep subsurface > Groundwater > Contaminated ... | reverse complement strand
TGCACCAGCGCGAGGCCGAGCCAGGCCGGCATCGGGCCGTCGAACACCACGTGATCCGCCCGGCCGAAGCCGCGGGACCGCAGGTGCTCGTCGAGCCCGGCGAGGTCGTCCCCGGTCCAGTCGATGGTCTTGATGACCCGCCCGTTGGGGAGGGTCTTCTCGATCTCGACCTTGCCGAGGGTGTCCGCGATCTGGGCCGTCGTGATGGTGGTGTTCTCGCTCATCTTCTTCTCCTCTTCGTACTTGGCGAGCTCGCTCGCCGTCATGGTGATGAGCCGCTGGGCGACCTGCCGCAACAGCTCGGAATCGATCTCCGTCCCCCGCTCGAGTCCACAGATCGTGCCGGCAATGGGGACATCCGCCGACACGTTTTCGATCTCCTCGCTTCCGACCAGTCGTGACCGGAGGAGCGCGAGGCAGGTGAGGCTGAGGGACTCGCCGAAGCGCTGCCACTCACCGAGCTCCTCGTCCTTGGACGAGAGCACGATGAAAGCGTCGCACTTGGCGAATATCGCCTCGTTCTGCTCGCTCCTGATTCCACCGACATCCACCAAGGTGATGGGGATGTGGCAGTTCTCGAGCCCGTTCAGGACGTAGTCCATGAACTTGCTATCGAACTTGCCCTTGCGACGAATCCGGGAGACGAGCTCCTGATCTGCCTTGTTGCTCCAGGTTCCCTCCCCGTCCGGCGCACACCGGAAAAGGAAAGAGCCTTCCCGTGGCAGAAACCTACGAAGGTTTGCCACGAAGACCGACTTTCCGGAGTGCGGGTGACCGCACCCTACGATCTTCATTTTTGACCTCCCGACGGCTCTACCGTCTCAGGAATGTTGTTGTGATTTCTCCCCAGTTTTATTCTTTTTGAGTAAGAACAATAAGGGGAGAAATCGTTATGTGAGCTATTTTAAAGAACTATAGTCAGTTAATACCGACTGTCCCCATCTCAATAGCTAGGCTATTCAGAAGGGACGCACTCGGTACTACAAATGTCTCACAACACTTATAGGAATATCACGAGTGGAAGGAACCGATCCGTGATCGATTCAACCTCACATTCTCCATATTCCCTCTAGCAGAGCTAGAGCAAATCCATTTCCTACCCTGAGGCAGGTATGGACTCCGTGAGAATAATGTACTCACATCGCCGGAAGAAATCTCTCTCTCTTCCTTTACTCGGGCAATGAGGGTAAACAATGAATATAATTTATAATGTACTTTTGTCAGTAATCTCGTATGATGTCTTTTCTCTTCCAACAAGCGAAAGATAAATGACCAAGCTGATACCGACACATTTCTCTTTATATATAAGGAGAAATGTGTCAAAACCAGAAAAACACCCCTGAAAGAGTGCGTTTTGAGAAAATACATATACATGTTTTATATGTACTTCCCGCTCGCTCTCTCTTTCGAATGGATTTAATGTAGTTGTAATGTCCTTTCGCTTTCTTCATCATGACACTCTATAATACCATACCCTATGCGAATTGTCAACAGTACGGTGTAAATTGATTTAATATATTTTTTATTTTGTCTAATTTTGGCAAAATTATTATTGTATACATTTGTAAAATGGATACTTGACATTTATTATCCTTTATGCTATAATAAAAGTAAATACAGCAAAAAATTCAGTATTTGGATACTAAACTTATCTTCCCAAAAAACTATTTTTTCTCTTAATTTAGCTAAAAGTATACTATGTCAACACTTCAAGAAAACCTTATATCCGCAGGAATTGAGCCTATCGCTGTTGAAATCTACCTCATACTCCTCAACCATGGGGAGCTTCCACCAAAAGAAATCATATCCCATACAAGTCTCTCCCGGGCAAGCATACATGATGCACTTGCCTTGTTATTGACCCAAGGACTTGTGACCTACCGGAAAGAAGGGAGAAATGCTTACTATGCCCCAGAGCACCCAAATAAGCTTTTTAGCTTTATTGAGACAAAAAAACGTGAAACCTCCCTTTTTGAGGATGAAATGAAAGAAACTATACGAAATCTCACAGGTGCCTTTAATTTAACCCAAAATAAGCCTGGCGTACGATTCTTTGAAGGTATTGAGGGTGTTAAGGAAGTGCTTAAGGACACATTTATAAATAACACGAGTAAAATTCTTTATACTTACACGGACCTTGCTGGATATGCTGATATTATTGGAGATTGGAATAGTACCTATTATGCTCCAAAGAGAAAGGAAATGAATATACGATTAAAAGCTCTGGTGACTGATGAAGAAAAAGCCTTAAAATTTCTCAAAGGATATAAAGCGAGTGAACTGACAGAAATTCTTTTTTTGGATCATACTGTCTTCCCTCTTGCTACGGAAGTGAATATTTATGACGGAAGAGTCTCGTTCGTCTCTTTTGCAAAAGACAAACCAATGGGTGTTTTGATTGAGAATCATGATTTTTACCTTACTATGAAATCCGTCTTTGAATTTGCATGGAAAACAGGAAATACTTGTTATGACCATAAGCAACCTACTTGGGATAATCAAACTCAAAACACTCCTCATCCAAAAAAACAGGAAGAAAAGAAAACAGAGAGTGAATCACTCTCTGTTGCTGAACAAATGAAAAAGGATCTTGGTATACAAGAATAAACTATCTTATAATATTATTTTGTATAAAATCCAGAAGGTCTTTTATGGTTTTGGAATGTTCAAGCTCATTTTGTATATCATCTCGACTCTTATTATGATTTGTAAAATATTTCTCTGGTGCTGATTTCAGCTTTTGCAAATACTCTACACAAAGTGGTCGTAATACCTTTTTTGCATACATTTCCTGAATTGGACCACTCATAGCAAGTACTTTTCCACCAATATGCCCTCCTTTTGACGCTATCACTTGATCTGCGGACAAAAATGGAGTTTCTTCTTCAGTGAAAAAATATGTACTATATGGTTCCCTAAAACGCATAACTTCACGTACTCCTCTTTCCTCTGCGACCGCCCACCCAAAGCTCTGTGCATCAACAGAAGGGACCACAACATCAAAATCTATCTCAGACTTTTTCTCTCCACGAGTAGCTTTCTTTTTTTCTGCTCGTACTGATTCTATTCCTTTTAATGCTGTTGCAAACTTCTCCATATACTGATACCGAACGTCATTTCGGTAATTATATTCATCACCACTTCCAATTCTTTCAGATCTCTTTGTTTTTGCATCATTTTTTTTAATATTTACCACATCAATCATATCTGCTTTTACCCCATTAACAATCTCTGCAATTTCTTTCTGTTTTTCAGTAATCTCTCCTGTACGAATATCTAGAGGAATATTCATAAGATCAAAAAGATCATATCCTTTTTCTTCCAATCGCTGTTCTATATTGTGTAATACAAGCGCAACCGCATCATAAAGCGCCTCATTCATATGACTCACTTTTATTTTCTCTTGTGACAAAATATATGCTATTTCGTCAGTGGCATATGCAGTATCTACCCCTTCTACAGAAGTAACCCCTGCAGCATTTACAAATGCCTGTTTCCACAAAGGATGTTCCCTCAACTGTTTACAAACTTCATGATAATAATCAAAAGTTGTTTTCCCTGTTTCTTGAAACATTTTTTTTCTTCCAGAGACCTCTCCTTGTATTTGAGTAGTACTCTTCATCTCATCATAACGACGAATAGAAATATTGGTTAGTCCAAATTTCTCTATTATCTCCTGATACATTTTTGCTTCTGCATTCCCTACCTGAATGGCCTTCTCCCGAGCTTCTGTCTCACTCATTCCATATAATTGCATATAGTTTGGTACTTGTACCGTGTCTGCTATCACAAGTTCAACTGGTTGTCCTTGATTATCCAACCAAAAAAGATACCCAAATATTTCTACTGGCTTTGTAGCTTCAGCATGACCCTGGAAGACCTTTTCCCATTCCGGAAGATTTCGTGAAATTCCTACGGGGAAATAGAGTGGTTTTTCTCTTGTTTGTATTTCTGCCTCATAATTTTGTACATCATCTTTTACGTCTGCAAATACCTGACTACAATCTTCTGATTCAAAACCATAAATAATTTTTTCCAATTTTTTTTGTATACGTTCTTTGAGAACATCTGCGTTTTTCCCGATTCTTCCACCGATATCTTCTTTAATATTTCTTAACTCTTTCATGACTTCCCGACGCTTTTGCTGAAGTGTAATGATATTATTTTCCATTACACTGATATATACATGAATTTTTTCTATTTCTTCTCCTTTTTCTATTTTTTCTTCAATATCTTTTACAAAACTCGCAGATGTTTCAAGGAGCGCCTTTTTTACATACTCTTTTGAAACATCATCTTCCAAAACACCTTCTACCAAACCCACAATCTCTTCTGCGTCAGTATCTATACTATCTAAAAATCCTGCAAATACATGAAAAACTCTCTCTCTTGCTTGTGGGACTTCTTTTGTTTTCTCAGCAAAAGAAAGAATTGTTTTGGCAGATAATTGAGAAGATTCCAATGCTTGAAATATTTTTACTCCATTTAACCCATGATCTTCTTTTATACGCACAGCTTCTTGCCATTCCTTCTCGGTTGCACCTTTCCAAAACTCATACATCCATACCTGTTCTCTGAGCGTAAGATCATTTAAACGAACTCCACCGACTTCACCAAAAGCATCCTCATAAAAATGAGTATAATCCTGTAAAAATTGTGTACGGATTTCGTCTGGTGTTTCTGTGTTAAAAAATAAAAGTTGACGAGAGACTTCCAATACCTCGGCGTCTCTCTTTTTGTCCCCTTGTGATAAATCTCCAAGATCAAAATATCCAAGCAAGTTTCCATTTTCATCAAATAAACCCACTTTTCCATCTCCTGTAATACGCCGTGCAAAATCTGCCTTAAAATCCCCTCCTTGCAATTCATATTGCATGTCCAAATACTTTACAACATTTTCTGAAACGCCTACTTTTCCAAGTTCCATATAGTAAAGCACCCGACTATACACATCCCGTTTTAGTTTATCATCTGTATTTCTCACACGATCGAGAAGTTCTTGTGCGTGTTCTCCACTCTTTTCCTGAGACAAAACCTGTGCAACCTCATAATTAATTGAACCTGCAGGTGCTCTTTCTAATAAATCTAAAAAAAATTCACTCTCCACAGGGCAATCATTTTTTTTAAACAAAAGTATCAAATCTGCAAGTTGTTCATCTGAATAAATCGCAGAACCCACCTCTCGTTCTTCATGATATTGTTCTTCTAATTCCTGTATATTCAGCACTTCACTAGCAGGAACAGAAAATTTCATACCTGAATCTTGAATCAAAAAATCTGCGCTTTTTTTTAAAAGTTCGCCAATTGATTTTTTATCTTCTTCTGTAATTTTTCCAAGTAACTCAGGATGAAATCCACTCAAAATGCCTTTTAAAAAAACACCATGTCCACCATAACTAAGCAATTCATATCTAAATTCATTGCTTTCCTCATTTTCGCCAACAAACTTATCTAATAAGCTATCAAATTGTTCCAACAAATTATCAAAATTTTCCCGTAAATATTCTGCTGTCCTCCCTACATGTTCCTGATCAAGACATGCATCTTTTCTCTGTAACATCACGAAAAAATGTAAAAAATCTTCCTCTTGATTTAACCGCTCCCTCCAAGCTTCTACACCCAAACCCTTTCCAAATTCGTAATTTTTTGTGCTTCCACCTTGTATTTCTTTTTCAGATTCAGAATCCGGAATATATCTTTCTCTTGAATATGGCTTCATAATAAAATAATTTATATATGCCTCTATTGTACAAAGATAAAACCTTCTCGTCAAACAAAAAATGAACCAATTGGTTCATTTTTTACCTTTTTTATCTCGCATTCGTATACACCTCATTCACATCATCACATTCCTCAAGCATCTCAACCAATACATCCAGTTTTTCTCCAGTTTCATTATCCAGTTCTATTGTGTCTTTTGCAACCCACTCCATTCCAGAATCTTCTGGCGTAAGATTTTTTTGTTTCAAATAATCCAAAACCTTTTTCAAATTCTCTACAGAGGTAATGAGTTCAACTCCTTCTTCTTGTTCTTTTATGTCCTCTACTCCAGCATCCATGAGTTCGAGTTCAAAACTTTCCCAATCTGTTATTTTGTTTTTTTCTTCTTGAGAAATACGAACGACTCCATATCGTTTAAATTGCCACTGAACTGATCCTGAAGCACCGAGTGTTCCACCGTATTTAGAAAAAAGATGTTTCATTTCTGATACAGTTCTATTATTATTATCTGTCAATGTTTCTACCAGTATTGCTACTCCTCCTGGCCCAAAACCTTCATAAATCCCTTCTTCATAAACAACTCCTTCTTTCCCTTCTCCACTTCCACGTTTTATAGCTCTTTCTATATTATCTTTTGGAACATTTTCTGATTTTGCTTTATCTATTGCCAAACGAAGTGAAAAGTTCATATTTGGATCACTTCCCTTTTGCGCAGCAATCGTGACTGTACGAAGAAGTTTTGTAAAAACACTACTTCTTGCCTTGTCTGTCCTCCCCTTTTGGTGCTGAATTTTACTCCATTTGTTATGTCCTGACATATGTTTTTTCTTTAAACTAACACTGTTAAAATAATAGCCGAAATTGTAAAAGAAATCAAGAGGCAAGCTCTTTTTCTTTGACTTTCTCTCTCTTTTGGAATAGTATGGTAAAAGATACTTTTAATATATCTTTTATGTCACTTCTTTTCCAATACTGTCAAAAAATTGTTGTATTTTCCGAAGACCTCAATCAAGTTCTTCTCTGTAAAAGAAAAGGGGAAGCAGATTATGATGGTATTTTTTCTTTTATTGGAGGAAAAATGGAAACAACTGACGAATCCATACAAGCAGGACTTCAAAGAGAAAAAAATGAAGAAGTTGGAGAAAATTTTAAAATACAATTGTATCCGACTTTTTCCACAAACCTTCTGTTCCAGAAAAAGGATGGAAATTCAATGATACTCCCCCATTTTTTCTCAATATATGAATCTGGCGAAATTACTTTGAACGAAGAATACAGTGAGTATGCCTGGGTAAATATTACAGATTTGGAAACATTTGAACCAAAAATACCGAGCATTCCTCACACCGTGCAAACACTGCTCAGACTAAAAAATGTAATTAAAGATGAAGAATATATTTTGTTATAATACACACTCTATTAAAAAAGCACCGGACTTTCCGATGCTTTTTTATTTCAAAATCTTTATTCTTCTCCCTCAGTCTTTTCTGCAGTTACTACTTTTCCACCTCCTGAAGTTTCATCTTCTTCAGTTGAGAATGAAATATCTTCGTCTTTAAGTTCTCTTATCTTTCTTCTTGGTTTTGGTTCAAACTCTATTTTTGGAGCTTCAACTTCACCATTTTTAAATCCTGTTCCAACAGGGATAAGACGACCAATAATAACATTTTCTTTCAAACCATCGAGATAATCTATCTTTCCAGTTATAGCTGCATTAATCAAAACCTTAGAAGTTTCTTGGAATGATGCTGCTGAAAGGAAACTTTGTGTAGAAAGAGCAACTTTACTAATACCAAGGAATAGCTCTCTTCCTACGGCTTCTGCTTTTCCATCAAGACGAGCCTGATCATTTGCATAGATAAGTTGAGATTTTTCTACAACTTCACCTGGAATCAAGTCTGTATCTCCAGCTTCTTCAATATAGACACGGCTAAACATTTGTTTGATAATAATTTCTACGTGTTTATCGTTCAAACGTTGTCCTTGTGCTGCATAAATTGCCTGGATTTCACTTAAGATATAATTTTGCACTGCCTTCTTTCCTTTATACTCATACAATTCCTGAAGATCAATACTTCCTTCTGTAATTTGATCACCTTTTTCTATAACATCACCGTTTTTTACGAGGATCTTATATCCAATTGGAATAATATTTTCTTTTACTCTACTTCCTTCAAAGGTAAGAAGAAGTTTTTTACCTTCTTTTTTAATTTTTCCAGCATATTTTGCTTTTTCTTCTTCGCCAGAATTTCCTCTTACAAGAAGCACGTGATCTTTTTCTACAACGTCTCCATCTTCTACGAGTACATCATCTCCACGTTTTACGAGTATTTCAAGTTCTTCTGTTCCTTCAAAGTGTACGCGTACAATCTTTTGTCCGCGACGTCCTTCAAAAATCTTTCTTCCTGTTGCATTGGTAATTACTTTACCATCAGCATCCTCAATTTCTACTTTTCCACTTACTTCAGAAAGGACTGATTTTCTCTTTGGTTTACGTCCTTCAAGCAATTCTTCAACACGAGGAAGACCTTGAGTAATATCTCCACCTGCAACTCCTCCTAAATGGAAGGTACGCATGGTAAGCTGTGTTCCAGGTTCTCCGATTGATTGTGCAGCCATTGTTCCAACAGCAGCACCCTTCTTTACCACCTGATTGTATGCAAGGTCAAATCCGTAACATTTTTTACAAACTCCCTTTGCAAGTTTACAATTAAGCACACTTCTTACATGAATTGTTTGGATATCATTTTCTTCAATCTGACGAGTAGCTTCTTCTGTTACTACTTCACCTGCTTCAACAATGACTTTTTTGCCAACTTTCACTGGCTCAAGTACGAAACGTCCCATAACACGCTCTGAAATCTTTTGTCCAAGGGCAAGAGAATTTTCTTTTGTAATAATTTCTCCGTCAGTATCTCCACAATCATCTTCTATAATAATCACATCTTGTGACACATCAACAAGACGACGGGTCAAATATCCAGCATTTGCAGTACGAAGAGCCGTATCTGACAAACCTTTACGTGTACCATGAGAAGAGATAAAGAACTCAAGTACTTGAAATCCTTCTTTAAAGTTTCCTTTTACAGGAAGTTCGATAATATCTCCAGATGGTGAAGCCACAAGACCCTTCATAGCAATAACCTGTCCCAACTGTCCAATAGAACCACGAGCACCTGAGTCAATCATAGCAAATACAGAACCATTTTTACGAAGTACTCCTTTAGATTTGCTATACAGTTTATCTTTTGCATCAGCCCAAACTTCAAGCACTTTTGCATGACGTTCAGAATCTGTCAAAAGACCTTGATCATACTGACTTTCTGTAAGTTCAATAATTTTATCTGCTTCATCAAGAATTTCCTTCTTTTCCACGATTGCAGGAAAGTCTGCGAGACCAATTGAATATCCAGATTTTGTTACATATTTGAATCCAAGATTTTTCATCTTATCCAAAGTATGTGCAGTCACTTCTTGTCCGTAAATTTCAAGAAGCAAATTAATAATTGTTCCTAAATGTTTTTTTGTAACCGCTTCATTATAATATGGAAGTTTTTCTGGAAGAATTTCATTGAAGAAAATACGTCCAATACTTGTATCAATAATATGACTCGTTCCTTCTTCGAACTTTGACATATCATCAAAACGAACTTTTATTCTCTCTTTTAATCCAATTTGTCTTGTTTGATAAGCAAATTTTGCTTCTTTAATATTAGAAAAGATACGCTTTACTTCTTCAGTATCTTCTTCCATTGTCTTTGTCAGATAATAACAACCAAGAGCAATATCCTGTTGTGGAGTTTTAATAGAAGCTCCAGTTGCAGGCTTCAAAAGATTTTTTTCACAAGCCATCAAATTTTCTGCTTCCCATTTTGCTTCTTCAGTCAAAGGAACATGGACAGCCATTTGATCTCCATCAAAGTCAGCATTGAATCCCACACAAGCAAGTGGATGAAGTTGAATTGCTTTTCCTTCAATAAGTCTTGGCTTAAATGCCTGAATACCAAGTCTATGAAGAGTTGGAGCACGGTTCAAAAGAACGCGTGTATGTTTTGTAATTTCTTCCAAAATATCCCAAACTTCTGGGGCATTTGATTCAATAAATCTTGATGCACTTCTTACATTATGTGCCAATTCTTGTTTAATAATTTCTGCCATGACAAAAGGCTTGAAAAGCTCAAGTGCCATACGTTTTGGAATACCACACTCGTCAAGATTGAGTTTTGGTCCAACAACGATAACAGAACGTCCAGAATAATCTACACGTTTTCCAAGCAAATTTTGACGGAAACGTCCTTGTTTTCCTTTTAAAATATCTGCAAGTGAACGAAGCTCTCTCTTTTGTCCTGTTGAAGCTGTAACCGTTTTACTTGCACGAGCAGAATTATCTATGAGGGCATCAACTGCTTCTTGAAGCATGCGTTTTTCATTTCTACAAATAACTTCTGGAGCGTTCAAATCAAGAAGACGACGAAGACGATTATTACGGTTAATAACACGACGATAAAGATCGTTCAAGTCTGAAGTTGCAAAACGTCCTCCATCAAGAGCAACCATTGGACGCAAATCTGGTGGAATCACAGGAATTACTGTTAAGACCATCCACTCTGGTTTGATTCCATTTTTTACCAAACTCTTTAATAGTTTGAGACGACGAATCATGCGTTCTCTCTTTGCTCCTTTACTTTTGTCTATCTCACTATCCAAATTCTTTATTGTTTCTTCAAGATTCAATTTCTCTAAAAGTCCACGAACTGCTCCTGCTCCAATTTCTGCTTCGAACAAATGACCATAACGAAGTGAAAGTTCTTGATAATGATTTTCTGAAATCACATTCAACATGGTGAGTTCCTTCAATTCCTCTTCTGCAGATTTAAAATCTTCTTCAAGACTTGCGAGTTTTTCATCGCGTTCAACATAAATTGCATTCTTCTCACTTTCAGGAGCTGAATTCTTTTCTGCATTCGCAACTTTTGTACTATATTGATTTTCTATTTGTTTTTTCTTTTGTTTATATTCCTCTTTAAGAATATTATGAGTCTCTTTCTTTTCTGCTTCATCTACTTTTGTAATAACAAATGATCCAAAGTAAATTACTCTTTCAAGTGCTTGTATAGAAAGATCCAATACCAATCCTACTTTTGATGGAATAGATCTGAGGAACCAAATATGTGAAACTGGAGAAGCCAGTTCAATGTGTCCCATGCGCTCACGACGCACAAGAGAATGAGTAACTTCTACTCCACATTTATCACAAACAATTCCTTTATATCGTACTTTTTTATATTTTCCACAATAACATTCCCAATCTTTCGTAGGTCCAAAAATTTCTTCTGCAAAAAGTCCGCCTTTTTCTGCACGTTGTGTTCTATAATTAATGGTTTCTGGTTTAACAATCTCACCATGAGACCATTTTTTTATAACTTCTGGAGAAGCTACACGAAGCGCCAAGGCATCAAAGTCCATTGTATGAAGTGTGTCGCGTGACATAAGTAATCTATTAATTTCTTATGAATAGTAATCTTCTTGATGAATTTATTCTTCATCCTCCCCTTCCATGACCTTTGTTGATTCTTCTTGAAGAAGATATTTTCCGCTTTCTGTTTGTTTCAAAAGTTCTACATCAAGACAGAGACCCTTCAATTCTCTTACAAGAACGTTAAATGACTCTGGCAAATTTACACGGGTAATAGGTTCACCCTTGATAATTGCTTCGTATGCTTTTGAACGACCAGGTACGTCGTCTGATTTAATTGTGAGTATTTCTTGGAGTGTATGTGCAGCACCGTATGCTTCGAGTGCCCAAACTTCCATTTCTCCGAAACGTTGTCCACCGAATTGTGCTTTTCCTCCAAGAGGTTGTTGTGTAATAAGTGAATATGAACCAATTGAACGTTGATGAAGTTTATCCTCAACCATATGGTTCAATTTGAGCATGTAAGAATATCCCACTGTAGTTTTATTATCAAAAGCTTCTCCAGTTCTTCCATCAAAGAGTTGGAGTTGGCCTTCTCTTGTAAATCCGGCTTTTACAAGTTCGTCTTGGATTTGTTCTTCAGTAACACCGTCAAGAACAGGAGTTGCTGCTTTGTATCCAAGAGCATTTGCTGCAAGACCAAGATTATTTTCCATGAGCTGTCCCAAGTTCATACGAGAGATAACACCAACCGGAGTCAAGATAATATCGAGTGGAGTTCCATCATCAAGAAATGGCATATCTTCAACCGCAACAACGCGTGAAATCACACCTTTGTTACCATGACGTCCTGCCATTTTATCTCCAACTTGAATTTTACGAAGATCAGCAATTGTTACTTGTACTTGTTTAATAACACCTGGTTGAAGTCTGTCTCCTTCTTCTTGTGAAAATACTTTTACATTTATGACTTTTCCATGTTCACCATGTTCCAAATAGAGTGATGAATCACGAACATCTCTTGCTTTTTCTCCGAAAATTGCACGAAGAAGTCTTTCTTCAGCAGAAAGTTCAGTTTCTCCCTTTGGTGTAATTTTTCCAACGAGAATATCTCCAGAATGTACTTCTGCTCCAACGCGGACAACCCCTTCAGAATCCAAATTCTTTAATTTTTCTTCACTTACATTTGGGATATCACTTGTGACAACTTCTGGACCAAGTTTTGTTTCGCGAACATCAATTAAATAATCTTCAATATGTACTGATGTATATTTTTCTTTTTGTACAAGACGCTCAGAAACTATAATAGCATCTTCATAATTGTATCCATCCCACACCATGTATGCAACGAGTACGTTTTGACCAATTGCAAGTTCTCCATTTTGTGTTGAAGGACCATCTACTAAAACATCACCTTTTTTAACTTTTTCACCAATTGTGACAACTGGTCTTTGGTTAATACAAGTTGATGCATTTGAACGAATATATTTGTTCAATTTATATGTATATACTTTTCCCTTTTTTCCAGTAAATTCAACAAGATTCCCTTGGAGTTTTGTAATTTCTCCATCTTCAGGAGCCATTACTACATGTCCACTATTTCTTGCTGCAGCGGCTTCCATACCAGTACCAACAAGTGGTGAGTCTGGGATAATACAAGGAACTGCCTGTCTTTGCATGTTTGTTCCCATGAGCGCACGAGTCGCATCATCATGTTCAAGGAAAGGAACTAAACTCGTCGCTACAGACAAAATCTGATTTGAAGCAACATCAAGAAAATTAATTTCCTCAACATCTACAACTTCTGGTTCTCCTTTTACACGAGCAGGAACACGTCCTGGGAGAAGAAAACCGTCTTTATCCATTGGAGTTGTGGAACTTGCTGTTACAATGCGTTCTTCTTCAAATGAATTTAAATAAACAATTTCATCAGTAATATGAGGATGTACCAAAACAAATTCTAAATCTTTTTTACCTTCAAGTTTCTTCGCAAGTTCTTTGGTAATTTTTTCTCCTCTTTCTGCAATTCCTTTTACTTCTTCTCTGATAATTTCACCTTCTGTAAAGCGAGCCTCATTTGGCACTTTTGTAGTAACTCTTCTATATGGAGTTTCCACAAAACCAAACTGGTTTACTTTTGCAAAAGTAGCCAAATGACCAACCAAACCAATGTTTGGTCCTTCTGGAGTCGCGATTGGACAAACACGTCCATAATGGGTTGTGTGTACATCACGAACTTCAAATCCTGCTCTATCACGAGAGAGTCCGCCAGGTCCAAGAGCACTAATACGTCGTTTATGTTCAAGTTCAGAAAGTGGATTAATTTGGTCCATGAACTGTGAGAGTTGTGAACTCATGAAGAATTCACGAACTGCTCCAATAACCGGACGAGCATTTACAAGTTTATTTGGTGCAAGAGTCTCTATTTCATAAGTACTCATGCGGTCTTTAATAATACGCTCCATACGAGCAAGACCCACACGGAATCTATTTTGTACAAGTTCTCCAACTGCACGAATACGACGATTTCCCAAATGATCAATATCATCTGGTGCATCTTGAGTAACGTTCAAACGAACAACCTCTTTTAATACAAGTACTAATTTTTCTGGAGAGAATACTCTTTGTTCTTTAGAATCATAGTCTTCATCCTTCAAACCAAGAGCAAATTTTGTGTTAAATTTGTACACACCAACTTGTCCCAAATCATAACGATCAAAATTGAAAAACATTGAGTGAATAAGGCCTTTTGCATTATCTGCAGTTGCCAAATCTCCTGGACGAATACGTTTATATACTTCAATAAGACCCTCATCTTCTGATGAAGTGATATCTTTCTTTAAAGTTTCTTCTATATAGTCAATATTTGGATGATTGTTTACATCTTTAAAGAGTGCAAGAATTTCTTCACTTGTTTGATATCCAAAAGCACGCAAAAGTGTAGTTGCTGCTACCTTACGCTTACGATCAATCTTTGCCCAAATTACATTATTCAAGTCTGTCTCAAATTCAATCCAAGCACCACGATTTGGAATAATTTTTGCTCCATAGTAATTTCTTCCTCTTTGTGCGTCTGAGGTGAAAAATGCACCAGCACTTCGGATAAGCTGTGATACCACAACACGTTCAATACCGTTTACCACAAATGTACCTCTGTCAGTCATTACTGGAATTTCTCCAAGATAAATCTCTTGTGAACTTTCTTTGGTTGTTCTCTTGTTAATAAGACGTGCATGAACTCTGAGAGGTGCCTCAAAAGTTATGTTTTTTTCACGACAGGTTACTTCGTCAAACTTTGGTTCGTCAATATAATAATCTTCGAAATAAAGCTCGAGATCACGACCAGTAAAGTCAGTAATCGGAGACAATTCTTCAAAAAGGTCTTTGATTCCTTGTTTAAGAAACCAATCGTATGAGGTCTTTTGTACCTCAATTAAGTCGCCGGTATCTACGGCATGACGACGAGTAGTAAAATACTTTCGTTCGCTCTCCTTCGTTGGCTGTCGCTTATAGACTGTCATAAGCACTATTTTTAAATATTGACAATTAACTCTTAACCATATAAAACACGCTTTCTTGACTATTTTATATGGTAAAAAGTAAATTGTGGACACAAAAAACACGGATTTTGTATTCCGCTTCTTTATTTTTTAATTTTTTTGTATTTCGCGCATGTTTAGAATTCTATGTTTCTCGTATGCGCGCCCCTATGCATTCCTCTTTATGAGGACTATTTCAGACACATTGTCGCAAGGTATCAGGCGCTCTTAGCTTTTAAGGGAAATTTACTGTGGTTAGTATACAGAATATTTTATGAGCTGTCAATATATATACACATCTTCTTTTTTTGTCAAATTATTCCTCTTTTTGCCTAAAATAGGACAAAATCATGAAAAAGATACCCCCTTTATGCAAAAAGTTATCCACATATATACAAAAACTTGTCCACATTCTCTGTTTCGGAGTATAAAATTTTTGTATATTAAGATAAAAATATGATACAATATCTACATAATCTCACTTTTGTGAGCAATTTTGAAGTCTGTTACTTATGTCTCGAAATAAAAAACATTCAAATCACCCTTTTGACCCTACTATTTCACAAGGAATTATTGCTATCCTTCTTGTTCTCCTCAGTATTATTATTGTTCTTAGTTTTCTTGGCAAAGCCGGAGCCGTAGGGCAAATCCTTGATGAATGGATACTCAGCTTTATTTTTGGAAATATTCGCTATATTACCCCAATTATTCCACTTGCTTTTGCTTGGTTTCTTATACGAGACAAAGAACAGGAGTATCATATTTATCAAATAATTGGTATTGTTCTTCTTTTTTTATCCGTAACAGGACTTTTTCATGTAAACATCCCTATTGACGATATGTGGAGAGAGTCACTTGAAGGAAACGGCGGAGGTGTCCTCGGGATGGTTGCTTGGCCTTTAAAAAACTATACAAGCACTCTTGCTTCTTATATTATCCTTATTTCCTTAGCACTTATTTCCTTTCTCCTTCTCTTTAATAGTCTTATATCCCCTTTTATTTTCTTTCTTAGAAAATTCTTTTCTGGATTTATTCATATTTTTACCTCTATTCTTGATTTTAAAGGAGAAAAAGAACAAAAAGAATCTTTTGAAGAATCAAACGAAGAGGAAGATGAAATTACTGATGATACAAAAAATAATGAGGAAACCTCTTCAGAAGAAGAGGAGGAAGATGATTCAGATGAAGAAGAAGGCGATGAAGATGATGATGAGCTTGAGGAAAATACAAGAACAACACCAAAAGTTCATCAAATACCAAAATTTGTAAATCCGGCTACAGAAGGCCCTTGGAGTAAACCGGTTATTATTAAAAATGTACCTCCACTCAATCTCCTCAGTGACAAAAGAGGAAAACCAACGAGTGGAGACATTAAACGGAATACAGAAATTATCCGCAGTACACTTGCAGAATTCGGAATTCATGTGGATATGGGCGAAGCACGTGTTGGACCTACAGTTACCCAATTTACTTGTAAACCTGCAAAAGGAGTAAAACTTAGTCGTATCACCACTCTCACGAACGATCTTTGTCTTGCTCTTGCTGCTCATCCTATTCGTATTGAAGCTCCAATTCCAGGGAAAGCACTTGTTGGTATTGAAGTTCCAAATACAAAAGCAGCATTAGTAACACTTCGTGAACTTCTTGAAAGCAAAACATTCAAACAACGTGAACATAATATGATGATTGGTCTTGGACGTGATGTTTCTGGACACGTTTGGTTTGCAGATCTTCCTCGTATGCCCCATCTTCTTATTGCAGGTGCTACTGGAAGTGGAAAAACAGTTTGTATGAACACTATTATTCTGAGTTTAATTTACCAGAATACTGCTGAAACTGTCCGCCTTATTATGGTAGATCCAAAACGTGTTGAGCTCACTCCGTATAATGGAATTCCACACCTCTTAACGCCTGTCATTACTAATGCTCAAAAAACAGTTAATGCTCTAAAATGGACAATCGGAGAAATGGACAGACGTTTTGAAATGCTTTCACAATCAGGAAATAGAAATATTGAATCATACAACGGAACTCATCCAAAAAGTAAATTACCACATATTGTATTTATTATTGATGAACTTGCTGATTTAATGTCTCTTGCTGCGAATGAAGTTGAGTCTGGCATTATTCGTCTTGCACAAATGGCACGTGCAGTTGGTATACATTTGATTGTTGCAACACAACGTCCAAGTGTGGATGTTATTACAGGACTTATGAAAGCAAACATTCCAGCACGTATTGCATTTTCTGTTGCTTCGCTCACAGATTCACGAACAATTCTTGATGCCTCTGGCGCAGAAAAACTTCTTGGACGTGGGGACATGCTTTTCCAAACTGCTGAACTTTCTAAACCGGTTCGTATTCAAGGATCCTTCATTTCTGAATCTGAAATGAAGCGTGTTATTGATTACTTAAAAGGTGACGAAACACCAGAATATGATGAATCTATTGTTGGTGGTAATGGTTCTTCGAGTGGTACCCAAAGTATGTTTGGTGGACCAACTGATGAAAGAGACCCTCTTTTTCATGAGGCAAAACAATCTGTTGTTGAAGCAGGAAAAGCAAGTGCCTCTTTTCTCCAAAGAAAATTCAAAGTTGGATATGCAAGAGCTGCACGTATGATTGATGAACTTGAGGAGGCTGGTGTTGTTGGGCCAGCTGATGGGGCTAAACCTCGTGAAATTATGATTGGAATTGAAGATATAAATCCTACGATGAATGCTGGAGGAAATGTGAATGTGTATAAAAAACAAATTCCAGAAATAATAGATGAATCTGAGGAAATTGAAGAAGAGGAAGAAGAGCCTATTGATGACTCTTCTGATGAAGAGTATGATGAATCTATTGAAGAAACAGAAAACGAAGAAGAAATTGAAGAAGATATAGATGATGAAGAAGAAGAGGCTTATGATTATGCAGAAAAAGAGGAAGAGGAAGAAATTCTTGAAGAATCTTCTGACGAGGATTCAATTGAACCTTTTGAAGAAAATGAAAAAGATGCCAACATGAGATACAACTAAAGTCACCTATTAAGGAGTATGAATTTTGAGTCCTTGCCACTCGAAGAAAATAAACGCGTCTGTCTGCGTCTACGTGATGCCCGTGAAAAACAGGGCATTGGGTTAGATACCCTTGCAAAGAGGATGAAGATTAGCATGAGATATTTAAAAGATTTGGAAAAATGCCAATTTGATCTTATTCCTTTTGCACCAATATATAAAAGAAATCTCATAAAAAATTATGCAAAGACTCTTGGTCTTGACCCAACACCTTATCTTGATCAATATAAAATAGAAGAAACTCCACAAACAGAAAACGACTTTAGTCCTCCAACACAAAAGGGGTTAGGATCCACACTCAATATTCCAAGTATTGCAAGAATTTTTTCTTTACTTTTAATCATTGGGTCAGTGCTCTGTTATATTGGATTCCAAATAAAAAATATTGTTGACCCTCCACTCCTCAGTATTGTTTCGCCAAGAGAAGGTCTCATGACAACCTCGCCACAAACATCTATTAAAGGAATTACAGAAAAAGAAATACGTATATTCATTAATGGAAATGAAATTAAAACTGATGAAAGTGGAAATTTTGAACAACTCCTCGATCTCCAACTCGGGGTAAATACAATTATAGTTACGGCAGAAAAAAAGCATGGAAAGACAACAAGTGAAACACGACATGTTACCTATAAACCAACAGAAGAAAATAATCCTTTATCCCCATAAATTCTGGGGATTTTTTTATTTGACACAAAAACAGAAAAACAGTATTCTAAGAAGGTAATCAAAAATACATAAATCAAACTGTATGCCGAAAAAAACAAATTCAGAACAGGAAGCAAGACTTCATGCTGCACAAGCAGCCATTGACCAAATCAAACAACGTTTCGGAGACGGGTCAATCATGAAATTCGGTGAATCTCGTAAAGCAGATGTTGATGCTGTTTCAACTGGTTGTCTTTCCCTCGATATTGCACTTGGTGTAAAGGGAGTTCCCCGTGGACGTATTATAGAAATTTATGGACCAGAGGCGAGTGGAAAAACAACTCTCGCACAACATGTTATTGCAGAAGTACAAAAACAAGGTGGAATTGCTGCTTTTGTTGATGCAGAACATGCACTTGATCCGGACTATGCAAGAAAAATTGGAGTAGATGTAGATAATCTTCTTATTTCCCAACCAGATACTGGGGAACAGGCTCTTGAAATTCTAGAAACACTTGTTCGTTCAAATGCGGTTGATGTTGTTGTGATTGACTCTGTTGCTGCACTTGTACCAAAAGCAGAAATTGAAGGAAGTATGGGCGATGCACACATGGGACTCCAAGCTCGTCTCATGAGTCAAGCACTTCGTAAACTTACTGGTATAGTAAGTAAGACTCACACGATTGTTATTTTTATTAACCAAACACGAAGTAAAATTGGAGTATTTTTTGGAAATCCAGAAACCACTACTGGAGGAAACGCTTTGAAATTTTATTCTTCTATTCGTATTGAAATTCGCAGAAGTGCACAAATTAAACAAGCAGAAAAAATAATTGGAAATAGAGTAAAAGTAAAGGTAGTAAAAAACAAAGTAGCTGCTCCATTCCGAACAACAGAATTTGATATCATGTACAATGAAGGAATTTCTGTATCTGGAGATATGCTTGATACTGGAGTACAACATAAAGTAATCAACAAGAGCGGAAATAGCTATAACATGGGAGAAGAGAAGCTTGGTGTTGGAAGAGAAAAAGTAAAAATGTATTTAAAAGAAAATCCTCAACTCATGCATGCCATTCGTGAAAAAATTTGGGAAGCAGTAGAAAAAGGAGAAGCTCCTGACGAAGAAAAAGGAAGACCAGGAGTATCTGAATTCCAAGAAGATGTAAACGAAATGGAATAACAATAAAAAACGACCACTTGGTGGTCGTTTTTTATTTACAAAATACAATACATGTGTTATTATTTAGCGCAGCTTGACTCAACAACATCAAGAAAGGAAGCGATCATGCGAGAATGGCTATCCCGTAACAACCTTCCGCTCTGTTTTTGGGGTCTTGTAATTGTTATTTTAACTGTTCCTTTTGTCATTGACAGAACTTATTATAGACCTAAAACAGAAGAACAATATCGACTTTTTCAACTTGCAATCGAAGAACGAGCCACAAAAAATCAAAAAATTGTACAATCCATTGAGGGTGTCACCCTTCAAGGTTGTACAGATGGCTCGTACATGTTGGAGCATGTACAAATCACAAACTCCAACACTGAAACAGTTTTTGTTCATCACGTAGGATCTGTAAAATGCCACTGTGAAGGCATTCTAGCAATTGTCCGAATTGACCCTGGACAGACAATTGAACTCAACACGAGGACGTTCGGAGGCAAGCTGATTATCCACACGTCAGCGGGGGCTGTTGGACTGCTCAGTTTGAACTGCCCAAAATAATTTTTCCCCACCCTTGCAAGTTTTCCACCAAGGACGTCATTCGTGACGTCTTTTTCAATATAAACGACCACTGGGTGGTCGTTTATTATTTCTTATTTTTATTTGTACATGAGTACCAAATCCACTCCTGTGTAATAATATTTAATGAGTTCTTGCCAACCAAGCCCTTCATTTTCTGCCCGTTTCATCGCATCCCTTTGACTCATTCCCACTCCATGACCTAGTCGTGTTCTTCCTGCGTCATATTCTGCTTTTACTGGGACAAGCCAAGGTTTTGCTGATCCTCCCCATGCTTCATTCCAACCTCTTGTCCATCCATTTGAATTCCCAAAGTAAGGTGTTGTTACAATTTTATTTTCATAGCCTACCATATATCCGCGAGTTGCATCAGCAGCTCTTTTAACATCTGGTTTATACAATTCTACTTCATATCCCATATAGAGTTGGTCATAGGTACTTCCAAGGACATCAAAGAAAGGATAACTTCCTTTTTTTGTATAGGCATACGTTCTTGCAGCTACTAAATTCGCTTTTACAAACTCAACTGGTGCATTTGTTCCTGTTTCCGACATTCCAGAAACATAATCCTCCATGAGCAAATCATTCACTATATACAGTTGTTCATCAACTTGTCCTTTTCTATATTCAAAAGCTCCACGATACTTTGTAAACTTCCCTGGTCCTACCCAAGCCAAAGATCGATCTTTCAATCCTTTCATAATATCAAAAACAGCATGCTCATTATTTACAGGTTTAAGACGAATATAATTATTCGTACGAAAGTCTACCCCACTTCCTTTAAAAGAATACACACCAGCTACATGAGTCATGATTGCCACATTGCTTTTTTCCAAAATTCCCATTTCTGTTTCCCCATTGAAAATGGTATAGTCGTCTTCAAAAGACACAAATTGAACAGTATCTCCCTCGGTCGTAAGTCCAACACGAATTCTTGTTTCTTCCTCAAGACGTGGGACATCTTTTGGAATATTTGTATTAAAAGTAGGTTCTTGATAATTATTTGGAGCATTTTCTGTTACCAATATATTCACCTCTACAGGGAGAACATTTGCTTTTTCACCATTAACATAGAGTTGGAGTTTTAGCTTATATTCTCCGGCATAGCGTGGGGTACGAAATATTATATTTTCCTTCAAATTTCCTCCTTCTTCTATTGCAATATTTTTCGTTACAGCATTCATGGCATCTTTCCAAGTCGTATCAGCAAAAACTGGTCTTGATCCGACATTTGCTGTTCCAAGATCATCTACAACCCTAAAAGAATAGGTATTCCATGCTTTTTTTCCTGTATTCATGTAGAGTAGTGTCAATTCCACAGGTTTTCCACCAACCTCTGTTACACTTTTTCTTCCTTGAAGTGCAAGGGAAGCTGTATATTCTGAAGGAATTTCTGAAACCACTTCTTTTGGTGTTGTGGGAGCGGTTGTTGCAACTGAAGTTTTTGGAATTACTTTAAAAATAATATAAAAGTATCCATTTTTTACCCATGTATTATTTTCACTTGCCAAATGAAATCTTTCAACATACTCTCCAGTTTTTTCTGGGGCAACAATATCCAGTGTCAGTATTCCATTTTTTCCTGGGAGCACCACACCTGGTATTTTTCCACTCTGTTTTTTGGAAATCCAGGAACTCCCTGCAAAAAGTGAATCCCGATATTTTGGTTCAATAGTATATGCAGACAGATAATTTCCGCCACTTCCATTCCAAATTTTTGTGCCTGCATTTTTAAAAGTAATCGTAATTGTCTTTTTTGTTCCCGCCTCAAGAGTAATTGGATCTGTGACAGATTGAGAGAGAAATTGAGCAGAAAAACCAGTATCTCGTATAGTAAATTTTGGATCTCCAGCATAGGCATCTTTTGCAAAACCAAGAAGACCAAAAGTTACAAGGGATACAAAAATTGTGAAAATTCTTTTTTTCATGTTTTTGGAAATAGTATTTACACTATAAGTATACCATATTTAAAAAAACTTGCATAGAAAAAAAACGAAAATTATTGCTTTATTTAGGAAAATTTGCTACACTAAAGGAAATATTTTTACTATGTCTACTACAAGAAAAATCGCCCATAATACAGGGGTGCAACTTATAGGAAAGATTATTTCTACACTCCTCGGTCTTTTTGCGGTTGGAATCATGACTCGGTACTTGAGCCAAGAAGAATTCGGTTGGTATACCACAGCTATTGGATTTCTCCAATTTTCTTCCATTCTTATTGATTTTGGTCTTATTCCTGTGACAGCACAGATGCTTTCTGAAGCAAAAGGACAGGAAGAAAGACTTTTTAAAAACATTCTCACCTTCCGTTTTTGGTCGGCTCTCTTCTTTTTCCTTCTCATCCCTGGTGTTGCTTTCTTTTTTCCATATCCACATGAAGTAAAAATTGCCATAGCACTTCTTTCCCTTTCCTTCTTTGGTATTTCAATGAATCAAGTACTCACTGGATTCTTTCAGACAACGCTTAAAATGCATCTCCATGCGATAGGTGAAGTGCTTGGTCGTATTATCCTCGTTACAGGTGTTTTCTTCTTCTCACGTCATTCTGGTGCGTTCTACCCTATGATGGCGATGGTTTCTGTTTCCAATATTGGTTTCACTTTGTTCATGATCTTAAAAGCAAAGAATTACACTAAAATTGGATTTGCCTATGATTGGAATATTTGGAAAAGAATTTTTACCAAAATGTGGCCAATCGCTATTTCTATTCTTTTTAACGTAATGTATCTCAAAGGAGACATTCTCATACTCGCAGCATACAAAACACAAACTGAAGTTGCGCTCTATGGAGCTCCATACAAAGTTCTCGATATTATTACCCAAACAGCAATGATGCTTATGGGGGTGATGCTCCCTCTCCTCTCCTATGCCTGGTCTCAAAATATGAAGGAGGAGTTTAAATATCGTTTTTCCCAATCTTTTGATGGCATGATGCTTTTTGCACTTCCTATGACAGCAGGTCTTATATTACTCGCACAAAAAATTATGCTCCTTATTGCCGGAGACAAGTATATTGATTCTACCTACCTCCTCCAAATTCTCTCCCTTGCTGTTTTTGGAGTATATCTTGGTGCAATTTTTGGACATGCTTCAGTTGCGATTAATAGGCAAAAACAAACTATTTGGATTTATGTTACCAATGCCATTCTTACAGTTACTGGTTATTTTATTTTTATACCAAAATACGGGGCAATCGGAGCAGCATGGATGTCTGTATTTTCTGAACTCTATGCTGGAGTTCTTTTGGCAGTCGTTATTCTGTATTATACAAAAGTAAAAATTTCTATAACACCGTTTTTAAAAATCCTCTTTTCTACACTTATCATGAGCGGTGTCTTATTTCTTCTTCCTGATTGGAATATTTTCTTTCTCATTCCCGTTGGGATGATGGTGTATGGAAGTTCGATTCTTGTAACAAAAGCAGTTTCTGTAAAAACACTCAAAGAGATACTGAAAATACAATCTGTATAATATGAACATACTTCTCTTTATAGCAATTCTCTGTTTTCTTTTTATCACTTTGAAAAATATCCAGAGTGGGTTTTTTCTTTTTTTCCTTCTCCTCCCCACTTACCTCATCCGTTTTTCTGTTTTCCATATTCCAACAACCTTTCTTGAAATAATGTTTCTTATTATTTTTTGTATAACTCTTGTTCAAGGAATAAAAAATAAAAAAGAAAGAAAAGAACAAATGCAAAACATCTCTTGTCTTTTTAAAAAAAATAAAACTCTTTTTTACGCCATACTTCTTTTTCTTTCTGGAGCTACTTTTTCTACAATTTTCTCACCAAACATATTTTCTGCACTCGGAGAATGGAAAGCATTCTATCTTGAACCTATACTTTTTTGTTTTTTACTTTGGATTCATTTTTCCAAAGAAAAAATGGAAACTCTCCAAAAATATATTTTTCTTCCTCTCCTTATTTTAGGGACTACCACAGCACTTCTTGGAATATACCAACACTTTACTGGCTGGATGGTGCCTTGGGACTTCTGGGAAAACAGAAATACCTTTCGTATTACAGGTTGGTATGGATTCCCAAATGCCGTAGGAATTTTTCTCGCACAACTCTTCCCTCTTGGAATATATGTAGCTCTCAAAAATTGGAAGAAAAAAAATCTTTATTTTATTTTTTCATTTTCCTTCCTCATACTTTGTCCTTTTGCTCTTCTTTTTGCAAAAGGATCTGGTCCAATACTTGCACTTTTTTCTGGAATTACCATTTTTCTTCTTGTGTATAACAAAACAAGATGGCTGACCTTATTGCTTGGCATTCTTGGAATACTTCTTCTCTTTCTTCTTCCCTCTTTTGATTCACTTCAGAACGAAATTCTTATGCAAGACCGATCAGGACAAATACGCGTAGAGATGTGGGCAGAGACTGTTGAATATTTAAAAACTCATCCTATTCGTGGATCCATGCTTGCAAACTACTCAGAAGAGATTGCCCCCTGGAGAATCCAAAAAGATATTGAAATCTTTCACCATCCTCATAATATTTTTCTTACCATGTGGGTAAATATTGGAATCACAGGACTCATTGGTTTTGTCTGGATTCTTGTATGGTTTTTCTCTACTCTCTTACGAGAAAATTTGCAGAAAAATAAATATGGTCTTTTCCTTTTTATTACCCTATTTTCTTGGTTAATAATGGGATTGGTAGATTCGCCGTATATTAAAAATGATTGGTCCGTCCTTTTTTGGACCTATATTTCCCTTTTATTACTTTATAACTTTCAAAAATATGACATGGAGGACACAAAAAGTTAAAAACCTGGCGAACACCCTTCTTTCTCTTAAAGGTGAAGAAGAGATGCTTACTTTTCTCCGAGATCTCTGCTCTCTTGATGAACTTGTAGAAATTTCTAACCGTTGGGAAATTGTTAAAAGACTTGAAACTGGGGCAACGTACAGAGAAATTGCAAAGGATCTAAAAGTTAGTACTGCTACAGTCACCCGTGTTTCCAAATGGGTAAAAGAAGGAAAAGGTGGCTTTGGAAAAGCCCTAAAAAAATAATTGGAATAAAATGATTGGTTGTGTTACAATGTTTTCTGGTATGAAAACACAACATCTACAACTTTCTCTTTTACTCTTGGCCACCCCACGATAGGGTGGTTTTTTTATACAAAAATATATGGTGACGCAACCAAACATAGCGCTTGCGCTAAATGAGGAGGTAGCTCGACTTTATGCACATATATTGAGGGAAAAAAGCATGCTCGACCGTGCTCTCCAACTTTTTTTAGATTCGCCTGTTTATACAGTCACAGGAAACAACGGAACAATTGAAGAATATCAATATTTTATTTATCCTTTCAAAGGTTCCACCCTCGCGGATCACAGTCTCTATGCAAAAATCAGTAGTTACCTTGCAAAAATGATACCAAAAGAGACTGAGGTTATTCTTACAATTGAAGCTGATGGAATAGGAGTAGCTTCTTTTATTGGTGCGGAACTTGCTCTTCCTATTATTATTTGTAAATCTTTTCACTATAATGTTCCAAGCATAGAATTTTCACAGGTTGCTGGCTACCACAAAAGAACCATGTATATGCCAAAAATTATTCAAGGAAAGAAAGTGGCTATTGTGGATTGTATGATTTCTACTGGAGGAACCATTCGCGCTATGCTTGATGCTGTGCGAACACTCCCTGGAACACAAATTACTGGAGTATACTGCATAAACAATAAAAGTAATTATGGTGACCAAACAGAAACTTTTGATGGATTCCATTATAAATACATTTTTGATACCAAAATAAATTCTCAAAATCAAGTAGAGGCAGAATTTTCCAAAGCCCTGAAAACAACTTTTTGGGAACAAATGGATAAAGAATTTTTTGAACTGGCAAAAGGATATGCCTCTCTTTCCAATTTTTCAAGGAATGGATACCAAGTTGGAGCTATTATTGTTGCTTCAGATACTTTTGAAATTGTTGCTCACGGATATAGACGTGGAAACATTCATGCAGAACACGATGCCATTACTATGCTCAAAAATAATTGTCCAGACTGGGAACACAGAGAATTTACTCTCTATGTAACATTAGAGCCATGTATTTATAGAAATGGATCAGGATACACCCCTTGTGCCGAACTGATTAACGACATCCCGCAAATACGCTGGGTGGTTATAGGGTCACTCGACAATATGGATGAAAAAATATACAGAAAGGGCATTGAAAAACTCAGACAAAAGAAGCATATACGACTTCTTGAAACTGGCGAAGTTCTCCGAAGTTATCATGATGTGCCTCATTTTCTTGATCATCCTCACTTTTCTAAAAAACAGGTATGTGAATTATAAATATAAAAGCTCCATTGAATGGAGCTTTTATATTATCTTTCAATTATTTTTTGTCGATTTTCCTTAATAAACGTTTTCCAAGAAAGAAGTTCTTTTAGTCTTTCAGCCATTCCTGGAAATGACAAACGTCTTGGCTTATGCTTTATAGATTCTTCAACTTGCTCTATATAATCAATAAGTTTTTCTGAACCTCTACAAGGAATTCTCCAAGTACACATTGCTGTTGCTAAATTATAAACTTTATTTAAAGTCTCGTTTGATAAACCTAAGTCTTCAGGACCAGAAAAAAGTATAGTTTCAATATCCAAAACTCCATCTTCTTCTATTTTACTTAAATTATATATTATTTCTTTCAAATCCTGTGTCGCCATTACAACCTTAATTACTTCCTCAAAATCTTTACTCTCCAAAAGTTTTAACCGTTTTATCTGTCTTACAAAAAGTTTACACTCTCTTGCAAAAGAATTTCCAGCAGATTTTTCTATATAATCAAAAAGGTCGTTTGTATTTATTTGATCCGTTTTATCTTTTTGCAGATTCTCTGAAATCTCCTTCTTAAAATATGCAAAAAAGTCATCTTGCCATTCTTCCTCAAAACAATAAGCTAATAACTCGTCTTTTATTTCTAAAAACAACTTTTCTTGTTGTTTTTCCTTTTCTCCATAAGATGTTCTAGTATCTAAAAATAACATTTTATATACAACATGAAATACCTCATGTTGTACGACTTGTTCAGGGTCTATTTTATCTTCATCACCCACCTGGTAATCCTTAACAAATACTACTTTATTTAACAAATTCCTTATTTGTTCTCTTTCTTCTTCGTCTATATCTTCCTCAAAAGCATCCATTTCCTCTGGAACAACCAATTTATACCCTTTCCATTCCCATTTTCCCCCTGTCAATGAATACCACAACCCAATATCTTTTACTCGAACGACAACAGCACCTAAACCATTTATTTCCACATCACTCTCTCTAATTTGATCAATAATATTTTTAAATCCCTTTGTTTTTTTCATGGATTCATAAAAAAACTCCATGTTTTCTTGTGGTTCTTTTTTTTGAATTTCTTGCAATTCTTTTTTAAATTTTTCAATTGCTTGATTCAATACCTTTTTTTGTGGTTCAGATAAATTCTCTGAAATTTCTTCTGTTTTCTTCTCTATATATTCTTCAGACAAATCACTTTCATTATCTACCAAATCAATTATTTCCTTATATATTGCTTCACCAAATTTATGGTTTTCACCATATCGTTTTTTTTCTTTTTTTGTTATCTCAATAGGAGAGGCTGTCACTTCCGGACAAAGAATCTCAGTGGCTTCATCATATTCGGGATTATAGCTTGGAAACTCAGACATATATCAAAATTATGTTTTTGTAAAACCTCAAAAATTGTAGATTTCTACAATAATCATAAATTATTTTACTTTTTTTGTCTATTTTCTTACCAAAATAGCAAGTGCCTCAATATGAGGAGTTCGTGGAAAAAAATTGAAGAGTTTTAAATATTCTACTGTATATTTTTGAGAAAGAAGTTCAATGTCTCTTGCGTGAGTAGAAACGTTACAAGACATATAGAGTACTTTTTCTGGAGTAACCTCAAGGAGTTTGTTTACTACATTTTGATGTAAACCTGCGCGAGGTGGATCAAGAATAATTATTTTTTCTTTTGTAATCATCTCTGTCATTTTTTCTGCTATAGCACAGCGTGCAGTAACATGAGAAAAATTATTCAATTGAATATTTTCTTTTGCATATTCTATTCCCTCAATATTACTATCTAAAAGCTCTACACTCTTTGCCTTTTTCGCAATTGCAAGTCCGATTGCTCCAACACCGCTATAGAAATCCAAAACATCTGAATTATCTTTAATGTTCTCTTGAATTACTTTGAGCACTTCCTTGAATACGGGAATATTTATTTGAAAGAAACTTAAAAGTCCAAATTTCATTTTTGTATCAAGTATGTCGGCAATGAGATAATCTTGTCCTTCAGTATACAAAAGTGCAGTTGGAACACTTGCTGGACATTTGTGAGTAGAATAGTACAACTGAAAACCAAGAAAATTTTCTTCAAGTTTAGGAAATCTTTTAAATTCTAATTTGTCTTTTATAAAAAGGGCAGCAATCCCCTGTCCCTGTCCATTGCTTCTCACAATAAGAGCCTTCAGGTTATGTGGCGTCATCTTTGTACCATGAATCCATTCTAATACTTTTCCTGCAATCTCATTAATAATAGGTTCTGAAAGAAGAGACTCTTCTACAGCAATTTTATCCTTCTCACCTCTCTCAAAAAAAGCAAAAGTAACAGTTCCGTCTTCTTTTGTCGCAAAACTTAATTCTATTTTATTTCTGTACCCGTATTCTTCTTCTCCACAAAAAATTTCTAATGGTTTTTCTAATTGCATTTTTCCAATTTTTTCATAGGTTTCTTCTGCCATTTTTACTTTCCATTCATTTTCCAATTGAAAATCCATCATTCCCCATGGGCTTGAAGATAAATAGTGTTTTTCTTTTGGTTCAACACGACTTGGAGAAGCCTGAATAATATTTTTTGTATGTCCTTGGAGTACTCCATTTTTCTTTCCTGGTATTTCTATTTCAATAACCTCACCAGGAAGTGCGTTCCAAACAAAAACAACTTGGCCGTCTTCGAGCCTTGCTAAAGCTTGTCCACCGAATACCATCTTTTCTATTGTTACCTTTTCTGTTCTCATAAATTTGCAAGTACATTTACGTTGAAGTCATCCGTATACACGCCAACTCCTTTATTGATAAATTCAAAAATCTTTTTTTGATCATTTACAGTATGAACATATACTCTTTTTCCGAGCTGCTCTATTCTTCCTTTAAAGTAATCTGTATAGCGAGAATCCCACCACATGGTGACTGCAGTAATTTGAGGATTTGCTTCAAGGGCATCAAGAATTTCTAAATTCCCCAATTTCGTCCTATACAGAGTAAAAATGATATCTGAAAACGGATACAAAGTCAAGAGAGAGGAAAGTTCTTCTACTTCATATATCTGCGGAATTATTCTTTTCATTATCTCTGGATTTTCTTTGATAATCGGGTTTTCAATGATTTTTTTGAATGTTTCCAACTGATTTCCCTTTACATCCGTTACTACATACATATCTTTATGATCCTGTACGTATTGCAAAAAATCATCAAAAGAAAGGAGGGTATATTTATCCAAAAATTTTTGTTTTAAAAATTCTTTTTCTTTTATTTCTCCAATCACCTCACCTTTATGTCCGATGGCTTCTTCTCTTCCTTCGTGAAATACCACAATTTTTCCATCTTTTGTTAAAGATAAATCTACTTCAAATATTTTAAACCCATTCGCATAACTATTTTCCAATGCTTCTCGTGTATTACTTGCCCCAACACCCTCCACAGTTCCTAGACCGTGAGCAATAAAAAAATACCCTACTTCGTTATTTATATTTTGAAGAAGTGTATTTTTCTCAACTAAATTTTCACTCGGGACAGTCTCTTTTTCTTTAATTATTTTTTGTTCCTTTTTCTCTGAAGCACATCCGGAAAATAACAAAATGAAAAGAAAACAAATACTTATTTTTTTCATATTACTCCAGCTTTCTTTTTTACTTTATTCAAGAAACAAATATCCTTCAACACTCTCTACGCTCATACTTTCCTTTTCTCTATTTGCAAAAATAGAAAGAAAAAGTATTTTCGCTTTTGTTTCTTTTCCTTCAATTACAACTGTCATGTCTTCTGCTAATGTTTCTCCTATTGTTCGACTCTCTCCACCATATTTTTTTGCAAGATCCGTAATGAGAGAATCAATTGGGTAAATCAAGGTTTCTCCACCTGAAATTTTTATCTGAATATTATTTTGCACTCGTTCCAAGGTAATTTCTTTCCCATCAAAAACGTATTTTATAACATCATTTATTCCTTTACTTGAAAAGAGGGAAAAACGCACCATATTTTTATACCCCTGTATATTTACTCCTTGATTTTCCCGCACATGAAAAGAATAATATGGCTGTGTTGTCGCTGAATCATATTTATCTGTATATTTTGGGACAATATTCAAATAATTCATAAATGCCTGAACTTCATTTTGTCTCCTACAGTTGAGAGTTGTACATTCATATTCTCCTTTTATTCCCTCCAAATTTTGTTCGTCTTTATTTCTCCAATTTTTTTCTACAAAATTCGAATATTCTATTGGAAGATATTTTTGGAGTTTTTCCTTTTCGTCGTGATTTACCAAAAATTCAATCCTTGAACGAATTCCGTCATATGTTTTTCCATCAATGGTAAGTGGATCTACTGACGGAGGCTGTTGAAGAAATTCACTGCGGATAATTTTTCCATTTTCCAAAAGACTGAAAGTTCGTTCTTGATCCGGAATACGTATATTTTGTAGATACTCACCAAGTTTTTTGTCCTGGCTTCTTGCTGATATGGAAAACATACTCCAAGGTCCAAAAAGTGTTAATAAAATTACCAAAGCGAGGGATAATGGAAGAACCTGTAATTTCTTTCTCTTTGAAAAAAGATAATAGACTGCAATTCCCAAAAGCCAAAGTCCCATTACCACAACAAGGTATCTATTTTCTGTGATTCCATATTCTTCAATACGAATTCCAATCGCCATAAACAGTACAACTGTCAGAGGAATAATAAGGGCAAAAAGTGCTTTAAAAAACTTCTTTATCCAAACATATTCTGCAATCTTCCTCATTGGATAACCAAGAATAAAAGATAACAGTGCAGCACTACTGTAGGTAATTACCCAATAAGCAACACCTCCAAGTGGCCAATTCCATGTAAATACAATTTTTCCAGTATAAACATAAAGAATTACGAAAAAAACCGTAAGTATTGGAACAAGCAAATACTGAACAAACACACGAAGCACTGTTGGGTAAATAAATTTTTCTTTTTGTGAATCAGTTGGATATTTAGAAAGAAAAAACCATGTTGCAAAAATACCAACGACAAAAGCCCATATTTTCCCATAAATTTCTCCTTCAAAATTTCCAGAAATAAAAAGGTAGTCTACAGACCAAACAGAAAGAGATACTCCTGCAAACAAAGTAATGGAAAAAATCCCCGTTACAAATAGGCGTATTATTGTTCTTTCTCCATATCTCCACAAAGGAAGAGATTTTTTCTTCCAAAAAGGAACAACAAGAATGCCTAAAAGGAGAATAATGTGGTATAAAATATGACGGTATCTATTCTGTATTGAAAGACCATCCATATCTTCTGGTAAATACCAATAATATCCAATAATTATTAATACTCCAAGAAGGTTCATGAGTGCTTTCTTTGCTCCAAAAATTGCATGTCTTTCTGCCTTGAGTGCAAGAAAAACGAACCAAAAAAAAGAGAGGATTGAAACAAGGAGAATTTTAACTAAAAACTCTTCGTAATCACGATAATCGCGATCAATAGCAAAAATCCCTGCTGTTGTCCCTACAATACTCGCGACCAAAGGAAGCGGAAACCTCTTCCAAAGGCTTACAGTATCTATGAGAATAGATTTAATTGAAATTCTACGAAACATACTTTTTTGCTTATAGATTATTTTCTCCATTATTGCACAAATCTATGTTTTTGTCACCTTTTCTATAAAAGCCAATACCTCCTCTTTTTTGAACTCAAAAAATTGTGATTTTCCCACCTGTATTTGTGCATTTACAAAAAGTGTTGGTTTGTTTTGAATATACACTTTTTTATGCGGTGGACGGACAGAAAGTAATAAACCGTATTTTTTTTGGAAATATTGCTTTATACCTTCCCTTGTATTTTGTTCTGGAGGAAGAACAAATGGTGTATATTTCCCTTTTGTTTTTCCATAATATATTTTGTGATTCTCATGGAGAAACACATATGCTTTTGCTTGCTTTGTTGGAAAACTTTTGCTCACTCCGATTCCTTTTTTTTCTCCTTTCCCCTCTTGCAAAGTATATTCACAGAATTTTCTTAAAGGACATTCTTCACATTTGGGTTTTTTTGTACAAACCAAATTAGAAAAATCCATTATCCCAGCATTGAGTTTCTTTTTATTCCCAAAAATAATTTCTCGGAATTCGTCTTCATTTATCTGTTCAAATTTACTTCCAAAAAAGAATCTTCCAAAAACTTTTTTTATGTTTGTATCAAAAGCAATTTCATCTTTATTATATGCAAATGACAAAATTGCCTCGGCTGTATACTTGCCAATACCTGGAAGTTGTAGAAGATCTTCTTTCTTTTGTGGAAAAATTCCATTATATTTCTGCACGAGTATTTTCCCTGTTTTTAACATGTTTTTTCCACGCGTGTAGTATCCAAGACCTGCATAATATGGAAAAAATTCTTCCCATTCTGTTTTGGCAAGTTCAAATATATCTGGAAAACGGACAAGAAAACGTTTATAGTATTCTATAACACGTGCAACTTGTGTTTGTTGAAGCATTATTTCACTCACCCACACTTCATACGCAGTAATTCCTTTTTTCCTCCATGGCAAATCTTTTCTTCCGTTTTTTTTATACCAAGTAAGAATTTCTTCAACAAAAAACTCCGTTTTCATATTCTTCTCCTCTATAAAATTATTGCATCATCATTTTCTTCTTCTCCTTCTAAAATATAGACATCAGCCTTGTATTCATCAAGACCAATAAGCTTTCCTTCGCCTTTGACTATTTTTTCCATTGATTTACATGCAAAACATCCATCTTCGCCATGAGGACATTTGAACCTCTGGATCTGTCGCGCTAATTTTACCTGTTTTGCAATAGTAAATACTTTTTCATAAGACTCTTCCAAATTTGGAAGAACTTTTTCTGTTGGATTATTATCTGTTTCCAAATACCAATAACTTGCTTTTACTACTTTTCTTTTTTGACAATTGCTCACAAGAAGATTGTATATTGGAAGTTGAAGTGACTCTTTGTCTTCTTTATTTTTTCCTGTTTTAAAATCTATAATATTTACCGAATCTATTTCTGGTAAATATTCAAGCCAATCTACTTTCCCGCACAAAATTATGTTTTCTTCTTCACTTAACCAATAGCTGGGAAGATCTTGTTGTATTTTAACAGCAAGTCTTTCCAAAGGCCCTGGATTGTTTACTACTCTTCGAAGCATTTCCTTCCCCCGTTCTTTAAACTGTTTTTCTTGAGCTTCGCTTATAAATCCCCCTTGTATTCCACTCACTTTTTTCCATGATCTCTCAAAGCGATCAATCAGTGATTCACGAAATCTTTCTGTTGTTGGAAGAACAGAAAGGGATTCCAATACCTCATGGACTATTTGACCCAAAGCCAATGATGGATTCATGATTTTAACCTTATGATTGGTTCGTGGATCACGATACAAATTTTTTAAATAATAAGCTCTTGGACACTGTAAAAAATCTGATATTGTACTATGTGATACCCAAACGGCTGTAAATTTATCTTTTCCCATATATTTTTATTAGTTGTTACAGTATACCAAATATTGACAAAATCACAAAAAGAGCGTATATTACATTATTCGTTTATAAGGAAATCATTGAGGAATAAAAAACCTCTATCAACGATGATAGAGGTTTTTTATTTTTCTGTCGGGCAGGTGGGACTTGAACCCACGGCCTCATGGTCCCAAACCATGCGCTCTAGCCAACTGAGCTACAACCCGATACGTGCCGAGGGGCAGGATTGAACTGCCGACACGAGGATTTTCAGTCCTCTGCTCTACCACTGAGCTACCTCGGCTTAGAAAACCTCGCCACAATATGGCGAGGCCTAATGTTGTTATGGTGGACCAGACAGGAC
>Ga0074198_1000591_pt1 | contig 34327 bp, 22 predicted proteins | sample EPASupsiteSAE323_FD_64527 | JGI IMG/M metagenome (GOLD analysis project Ga0074198, IMG submission 64527) | Bioremediated contaminated groundwater from EPA Superfund site, New Mexico - Sample SAE3-23 | ecosystem: Environmental > Aquatic > Deep subsurface > Groundwater > Contaminated ... | reverse complement strand
TTACGAAGTAGTCACCGGCAAGACTTTGGAGGATGTTAACTTCACCGCCACCCGCGGCATCACCGGCATCAAGGATGCTGAGGTGGACCTGGACGGCACCAAGGTGAAGGTAGCTATCGCCAACGGCCTGGCCAATGCCCGTAAGCTGATGGATCAGGTAAGAGCGGGCGAGTCTCCCTATCACTTCATCGAGGTCATGGCCTGCCCCGGCGGCTGTGTCGGCGGCGGCGGACAGCCTATCACCAAGGCTAATGCCAAGCGGGTGGAGCGTATCGAGGCCATCTATGTCGAGGACGAAGGCCTGCCTATCCGCAAGTCGCATGAGAATCCTGAAGTGAAGGCTCTGTATGATGAGTTCCTGCATGAACCGCTGGGCCACAAATCCCACGAACTCCTGCATACTCATTATCATGACAAGCATAAGAAGTATCTGTAAACCGACAGCAACTACCAAGGGGCGGCAAATGCCGCCCCTTTTTCTCAGAAACGTGTGGGACAAGGGGACAGGCCCACTGTCCCCTTGTCCCACGCTCGATGCTATTTACTCATTTCCAGGTATAGCTCCTGGTTTTCTACCCGCAGGGTCTTAATCTGGTTGTCTTGCAGTACTTTTTGCACCATCCGCTCTATCTCAGCCTGCTTATCCCGAATAATAAATTGGGGAACAACGAGATCGCCTAACTCAATATTCGAAATCTTCAGTTTCAGTTCCCCATTATTTACTGTGGCTTTACATCGTATATATATAGGAATATATTCGCTGCCTCCCAACTGGTCCACCAGTTGCCGGGCCGATTCGGCGGAGAAGCCATGCGAAGAAGCATAAGGTTCCAGACGTTTCGATACCAGCAAACCGCTGATCTCCATGCTCTGATCCCGGTTGATCTTGACCTGGGTTTTGATTAGCGGGCCATTTTTACCGGCCTTGGTTAGCCAGGCCGTCATCTCCCGGGAATCCAGCCGGACTTCCTGACCGCTCTGCAAATCTTTTATTTTATACCGTGCCGAACTCAGGTCCTGACCCCGGGGATGAATCCCCAGGTCACGAGCGTGAACCGGAGTCGGGCTGAGGGGTTTGGCATAGAAGTAGGCCACCCCCGGCACAATGATCAGGATAGCCAGCGCTATAATAAAGTATGGCTTTTTCATCTTATACCCCATATCTCTTTCATCTAGTCCCAGCATATAGCCAGATTGATTCTCCAGCAAGATGCAATATTTGTATCCTGCTAACTGGCATATTTAATTATATAATTTGCCGTGCAACTCCGAGCGCACTGTTCTCGGGAGAAACGGCCATTATTAAATATTCAACATTCCTGCGTAGTATAGGTATTTTTTCATCCCATATTGCCAGGCATCTGTTGGCCGGCAGGTGAAATTCGACAAATTCAAGCCTATATCATGATAATTAGTTTATAATTAATGTAAGCAAACAAATCCAACCTTTTAATTGTTTCCTTTATCTTACCCTGACATAGGCCGGAGATATATATTATATTTTTTGGGAGGTTGCTAATGTATTTTAGAAAGCTCGTCACATTCATCTTGCTTTTTGCCTTCAGCCTGTCCATAATCTCACCCGCTCTGGGAGTCGATACCACATCAGAAGCCCTGATTGGTGCAAGCCAGGAGACAGCAGCCAACCCGCTCGATCTTTTGGGAGATCCCCTTTCCGTAGGCAGCGGAACATCTCTCAACGATATCACCAACCCGGTGCATTACATAAAACCCACCGCCACCACCCTTAACCTGAACGACTATAAAACCGAGGCCGAGTTAAGACAGGCCGTTATCGGTGATGAAAAGTGGCTGGAACAGTTCCCCAACGGGCTCTTCAACTTCCTGGGCACCCAGTGGCAGATCAATGAGACCAACCAGTACCTGGAGATCCCGGTAGTGCGTCAAGGCGGAACCCAGGGACCCGCCACCGTTGATTTCAAGGCTATTGATGTGAGTGCCGAGTACGGCAAGGACTATGTGATCAGGGTTTATGAGAATTCCCAGCGGGCCGAAATAGCGAAAAACGCCGCTGCGGTTCCCCTGATATCGACCATAGGTGATAATGCCTCCATAAATATCAGTGATATTGCCAAACAAAAGACGGCAGCGGCGGAGCCTACACCAGAATCATCGCCGACTGACTCAACTGAAGCGGTCATGAATACCAGCGCCGACAGCCTGACCGTTCAATCGCTTAATCAGGATTCTGCAGTAAGCGATTTAGTCAGTCAGGATACCGTTAATAATGACGCCGCCACCCAAGATACCATTAAACCTGAGACATCCTTGCCCACCGATGTTCCTTACACCGAACTTACCGCTTCCATGATAACCACAGAAGCCAGCATCAAAAAGACCGGGTCATTGCGGGAAGCCCGCGAGAACTATCTGGGCCAAAAGAGCGACCGACCGGACTGGAAAACCGCCGATCAGGGCCAGGTGGAGGAACTCAAGGTGGCCTATGATCAATACATAAATCAAGTCGCGGGGGTCCAAACCACCCTCACCTTTGCCGACGGCGAATACATCAAATACCTCTATCTGGTTCCTCTTGATGATGAAATATCCGAGAGCGAAGAACAGGTTATGATTGCCCTGGAGAATCCCACCGGCGGCGCCAGCCGGGGCGAGTTCTACATGGGTTATGCCAACCTGGCCGATAATGAAACCCCAGAGCCATGTCGCTTCGAAATAACCACCCCCTGTGTGACCGCTCAGGACGGGCTGGCCGCAATCATGGTCAGGCGCACCGGCGGCCTGCAGCAAAACGCGGTAATAACGATCGGGACAGAGGAGGGTACCGCCTTATCCGGCCAGGACTATGAACCAGGCCTGGAGGAATTGTTCTTCACCCCGGGAATGGCAGAGCAGCGGATAACGGTAAACATTCTGGACAACCCGGCCCGAGACAGCGAGCGCCAGTTCACCATTGCCCTGGACCGCACCAGCGGGCAGGTTGACCCCACCACGGCAGCGGCCGTAGTAACCATCCCCGCTTCTGCCACAGAAAGGCTCCTGGTCACAGAGAGCCTGGATGGGGATAACCCCAGCCGGCTGGCAGCCGAAGATTCCACCGTAACTGCCGAAAAGATTACCCCCTATGGTTATTCACCGCTGACCGAGTACTGGAGGATAACCGGCGATGATTTTCTAAACAATGGGACCTTCAAGAACAGTAACTTTAAGCCCCAATCCTTAAAAGAACCGAAGCCAAGGATGAGAACCACCTATTACTATACATATTATGATTATACCGGTGACTCCAAAGCCGATAACCTCTATCAGGTAATGGCCTACGATCTGGGCAACCTGGCGGGAATAGAATCGATCAATTTTACTTATTCGAATCAGCCCAAGGACGGTGACCCCGCAAAAGATCCTTATTCAGCCAGCTTCCACCTTTCCTATGACAAAACGGGGGGAGGATGGGTAGAGGGGCTGATACGTTCAGCCACCTCGAAATCCTGGTCTGGCTGGACCGACCCCGTTGCCGTATCCCAAACCGTTGTTTCGTCATTATCATTAAATCAAAGCAAAATCGGTTTTACCTTTAGCAATGCGGAAGGTGTACGCTCCACCCCCACGATTAAAAATCTCGATCTGAAAATGAAAAACTATAAAATCCGCGTCCAACAACCACAGCAATACTACAAGAACTTCTTCACCATCAAGGACGGAGCCCTGGTCAAGGCTAATGCCATTACGTATCCGCCCCTGGCTTACACACCGGGAGATTTCCATATAGCATCGGTCTCATCCTATGTGAACCAGCATAGCGCACTGATATATAAGGGGGCCTATCATGCCGATGTTTACCGGTCTGATCTGATAGAATTCGGCTTTACCCCCAATGCTGAACAGAATAAGGACCAATGGTGCGTTTACTATGATGGCTTTGAGATTAAATGCGGCAATAGCTGGCTTCGCTACCCGGGAAACCAGCTGGCCTTAAATGCTGACTTTTTTGAGATCAACAATATGCTGAGTACACTTGACAGCGGTTATATCGATATCAGACCGGTTATGCACAATAAGCAAGCCAACCTGAAGATAAAGATCGATACCAGCAATGGCAGACTGGATGGCATTGCGCTTAAACAAGATACCTTTGAAAAGCACGGTCCGGATGGTATGCCCTGGTTTTTCATCGGTGATTCCATCGTGGATGTGTATGCTGAGCCCGGGTTTAAATCCAGAACCCCGGTATGGACCTCCAAGGCGGGAACTGATGAAACGGCAATGTTATCCAATGACGACAGCATTGCCATACAAGCAGGTAAAGCCAATACAGTGGCCAACTATCTTCTAACCCAACGCTACAACCTGCTGAACATCAACTTCAAATCGCAGTTTATTATCCAGGCCAATCCGGTTACCTATATGGACACCATGACCATGCCCACCTATAAGCTGGACGGCCAGGAATTTCTGCAGGGCGGGAAATTCAGCCGGGAACTGTTTAACGCTGCGGTTGACCAGGCTTATGACGACGCAAACTATCCGGAAGTCAACAAAAATCCAGCCCTTGAGATGTCATTCCAATATAAATATGACAGCAGTTTCACCGCGCAGCAGCATGCCTTCGGCCAGCTATACGGCGCGATTTTAACGGTTTACTACGGTGACACGGTCTTGCCCAAGGCCACCTATATGACCTATGACACCAATCAAAAAACCAGAAACTACACCTTCACGCAGAATGGTAATCTATTTACCTTTACCGGAAATCCCCGGGCCCTGGGCTGGGAACTCAGTGACTATGCCACCGTACAGCTAAAAGGAAATAACGGTATGACCTCGTCCCAGCCGGTTACCATCGATTTTCTAAGCAATTCCCGCGATGGGATCATCGTGCAATTAAGCGAAAACGGCCAGACTGTCTTTTCCACCGGCGATACCCTGACCCCTATCATCATGAATGACGCAATCCCGAATGGGAATTACCTGATGCAGGGCATCACCTCTCCCGCCTTCAATACTGTGTGGCGGGATATGTCAGCCGATACCAACCGGGACAATTTTATATCCGAAGCGGAAAAGACCGCCCTGGCCCAAAGGCTCTACGATATGTCCTTCTATCTGAAGAATCGCAATCTGGAGAATTACAAGCAACTCTATGATGATCATGAGTACTGGAACTATTACCGGTATACGCCGCAGTTCTATGATCCGAGCGTGGTTTCCTATGCTATGAAGGATGTTACCCAAGAATCAAGCTCGTTGGGCACCATCAGCGTCAACCTGACCAAGCGCTACGACACCGTCCGCAACCCCAATGTATTTGTGGAAGATCCCCTGCGTAACGCCGAGGTTTATTTCGGCAGCAAAAAGGTTGAAGACAGTACCGGTAATGGTCACTACGCAGATACCAGTACCGCTTATGGCAGCGGAAGATACTACGTGGGACAGGTAGTCTACCAGGGAAACACCTACAACTTCGATATAGAAGGCAACTCAGAAAAACCGAGGGCCATTCAGCTTACCAGCGCTATGCGGCCGACTGAATTTAAGATCGACAAAAATGACCTGAAAAACACACCATTTGTCACCATTGTCGATAAGAATATCCGCTTCTCCTACAAGATCGATCCGGGAACCTCGGGAGCGTCTCCCATCGATTCCTGCGTAAGGATCTATGATAAGAACGATCTAGTTGTTTACGAGGCTTATTCAGGCTTATGTACCGCCGATGTTTTCCAGGTGGATATCAATCCGGTCTTGGAACACATCAAGGCGGATTATTACATGACAGTCGCCGGGATCGCCGAATATAAAGACATCCATGGCCAGCCCTACAACCATCAATTCCCCGAGGTAAGGGTAGGCTTCTTTTTCCAGAACCCCCCCACCCCGATTTATATGATGGCATCCTATGAGGCCCTGAAACCCGTGGTCAAGCTCCTGGGCCAGCTGAACAACAAGTATGATCTGGGATTGACGGTTGATTTCAATAAAGATACCGATCCCAATAACAAGGGCTGGCCTACCCTGGAAAGGGAAGAGGTCATCAAGGTAAAACAACCCGATGGAACCTATAAAGAAGTTACCCGCAAGCGCGGCTTCCATACGGTCACCTATGGTTTTTCCAAGACCTTTAAAGAGGACAAGGTTGAGAAAACCATCGTAAAGAATTTCGACAATGCTTCCGAAGATGATACCAGTGGTGGCACCAGCGGTGATGCCGATGATGATCCCTTCGCCAGTATCAATGCCATGGTAGCAGATGATACCGACGGCAAAGATAAGACTGCCGTTAATAACACAGCTAAAGCCAATACCTCAGGCGGCCAGCCGGTTACGGTAAATTCCGGCGGGGGAGATTATCTGAAGTTCGATATCGCGCTGGCCTTGACCTGGGAGAAGCAATACAGCAATACCAATCTAACCTACGGATCTTATCCCTATTTTTATTCGCTGGTAATCATGGCCACCGCCACTCCCAAGACCTATACCAAGGAGAAGACCTGGATCACCCCGGTCGGCATTCCGGTCACCATTGGACTCGATATATCCGGCAGCGCGGTGCTGATGACCAGTTTCGAAAAGGAGGCGAAAGATGCCAAGGGTTATCCGGACGCCGTGGACGCCAGTTTACAGGGTAACCCTTACGCTAACAAATATAATCTCGACCCAACGGATGGTGTTGGTTTCAGGCCAGAAAACTATAAGATCTACACCAAATTCATGATTTACCCGACCATTGTTCTGCGGGCCACCGCCGGCACCGATGAGGTATCGGTGACGGTTAAGGGCCGGGCCAGATTCGATTTTACCTTTACGGCTCCGATCTTGAATACTTCAGGCTGCAGCGGCAACGGAGGGGTGACGTTGGATGCCTCGGTCAAAGCCAAGTTCCTCTTCGTGGAAAAGAATTGGACGCTTTACGATGGACAAAGAATCGAGTTGTTCAGCACGGGCAGCAGCCCGCAGGAGGTAGTGCTGTCCGCCTTGAGCAATCCCTACCGGAACTACCAGTACGAAAAACTGGAAGCAGTCGGGGATGAAAACATTATATCCAGAGATTATTTATCAGATAAAAGCACCTGGAACAGCCATCCCAGCGGCCTGCCCCAGGATGTGCACCTGGGTTATGAGGTTGAATTGGAAAAGGGAGCCTATCCCTATCCCCAGACCAAGCTGATACCAATTGATGAATACAGCAACCTGATGCTCTTCATCGATGATGATACCACCCGGGACGCCAGAAACCGGTCGTGTCTGATGTATTCCATCATTGACGGCACCAATTCCACCCCGCCGACCCCCATTGATAACGACGGGACCTGGGATGAATCACCCAACGCCTTCCGCATTGGCGACCGGATCCTGATTACCTGGGCGGACGCGGACCGGGTTTTCACCTCAGCGAATACCCAACAAGAGCTCTTGCGGGCCATGAATATCAGCGGCATATGGTTTGATCCCGCGACCGGCACCCTGGGCTCGAAGTTCGCCATCACCAAAACCGTGCCCGGGGACAGCTGCGGCGACCTGAATCCGGTTATCTCATATAATCCGGATACCAGGCGGCTGATGGTCTATTACAATAAGATCGATTATGCGGATCGCTGGACCGCCAGTCAGAACATTTCCGCTGGCGCTCTGGAGGATACGCCCGATCCCCTATACGGTGACATAATCAATGGCTATAACGTCATTACCTATCGATATGCCGACTACGATCCCGGCCAAGCAGACTTCATGTGGAATGAGACCTATGCTCCGGAAGAAGGCCTTGACGCGGCGCAGTATTACGGACAGCGCTTTTTGGACCTGGCACCTCTGGCCAGCGTTCGCGAAGAAGAACAGGCTATCACCGAGCAAATCACGCTTGATGGAGAGGAGGACGTTACGGTGGTCACAACCAGCCATCCCGGGACCGTACAGACCATCGAGCCCTACCAGGGTTTACAGGACCCGCGCATTGTGGCCATGGATTTGACTACTTTTAACGGTATGGCTGCTCTGGCCTATGTAATGGATACAGATGCCGACATCACTACTGTCAACGACCAACAGCTTTATCTGCAAACCTATGACTATGCAGCTAATACCTTTTCCAGCCCCATACCGATCTCCAATAACAATGTACAGAACGCGCAGCCCAATTTCATTCAGCATAACGGCGCCACCTATCTGTACTGGCTGGAAAACGGTGATATCGTTTACACCTCAATCAGTGATTTGCTGAATACCAGCGGCAGGCTCAAGCAAGTAACCGCACCGGACAGCGGTAAAAGCTTCTACATTATCAACAAAACCAATACCGCAAAAGAGGCTCATATATCTAAAGCCGTAGCCCAATCCAGCCCTATTGACGAGTTCAATGTCGCCGCCAAAGAGGACAGCGTTTACCTGCTCTGGGCGGAAGACGGCAGCACTTATAAAAACGGCTTGAATCCAGGCGACCCCGGCAGTGATGACCCCGCCAATATCAACAAGGAACGGCAGATTTACGTGGCCTGTAAGGTTGATAACGGCTCCACCGAATTCGCCTGGACTAAACCAATCCAGGTTACTACCGAAGCGGGCGCCAATTACGGCGACCTCTCCTTTATCGTCATGGCGCCGGAGTATTTCCTGGTAACCTACAGCAAGTACGCTCAATACTATGACAGTGTATCCGGTTTCTTCTCGGACGACCGATCTACTAGAAATCTGGGATTCAGGATGTTTAGTATAACCAACGATTTGAAACTGGGTGACATAACCACCGATACTGAAACCCTCCAGCCCAGTCAACTGGTCCGGGCCAGTGCCGCCCTGTTCAACACCGGGTTAAAGGCGGTCAAGAATCCCGCTTATCAGTTCTTCGTAAATGCCGACGGCAGCACTTTCTACCAGAGCCCATGGTATCAGAATACTGCAGCCGAGCCGTTCTATATCGAGGGCGCCTCTGATACCACCATAAGCGACAGTTTTTACATGCCGGAGAGTCTGGATACCATCAGTGAAATGAAGCTGGGCTTCCGGGTACGGAATGAAGCCGGACAGGAGCTGGTTTCCAACGAAAAAGCGGTAACCATCCAACCCGATCTGGATATTCAGATTCCGGACACTCACCTTACCGGGCCCAATAAGGCCTATATCAAGCTGGCAGTCAACAACCGGGGCAATAAAGCCTTCAATGATACCTATTCCATATCCGCCGGCACCCAGATGCTGTACAGTGCAACTGTGCAGATCGCAGCTGGCGAGCAAAAGGATATCGAACTGGAAATAGAGCTGGGCGGTGCCCAGTTCGGCCCGTTGGCAACTACCGAGGATGGCGGCCAGTATGATCAGCTAACCCTTGATGTCAAGTTTGGTGACTTCCAGGGCAGCACAGCCTTGATAAGGCTGGCACCAGCCGCAGCCTGCCAGGAACTGAAAAGTGTCACCGGCTTTTCCTTAAAGAATAATGGCACCTTGCTGGGAGATGGCGCTTTAGTAACTTCAAATTATAACAAGGTGCTTGCCCTCGAAACGGTAATTGAAAAAGGCGCTACAATCTCCCCGCTTTCAGCAGAAGACCAGAGCCGCTTGAACCAGTTGGAGGTGGTTTGGACCTCTTCCAACCCCCGGGCAGTATACCCCCTGCCAACTGGTGAACTGGCAACTCTGTCGTCCGGGACCGCAATCATCACGGCCACCTTGCAACCTATCGGCAAGGAATCTATTTCTTATGCCGACGGCTCTGTAGAGACATTTGATAAATCCTATAAGCTGCCCGACAGTGTCAGCAAAAAGATCAGCTTTACTGTCAATGTAGCAGGCGCCGCCAACGACAGCAGCTATACCACCGCTCCGACCACTCCATCCGCCGTGACGGATAAACCCGTTGAACCAGTACCAGTGGTGCAGCCGCCAGTTGAACCAACCCTGGTCAATGGCAGCGTTCAGGCCACGGAATACCTGGCCGGCGGCCAGCTGACCCTGAGCGTGGATGATAAAACCTTTGCCCAGACGGCGGCTCAGACCAGCGGTATGCTGATCGTAAATTCGGCCAGCGGCAGCGGGCAGCTGCGTCAGGTATCCGCGCTCTTTTCCGGCGGCAACCTGCAATCAATAACCCAAAGTCAAATGAAGGGCCTGGTAATAGACAGCGCCGCCGGCAGCATTACCCTGGACCGCCAGGCCCTGGACACGCTAGCCTCCGCCGCACCGGGTAAAGGGGCAGCCATTGAACTGGCCGTCAATGATGCTAATATCGATGTTGTACTTAAAGCAGATCAGACCCAAGTTAATCAATTAAACGGCGGTAGCATTCTGGTCTCCCTCCCCCGCCCCGCCCAAGTGGGAGAAGATGCCAACAGTGTGGTGGTCTACGACCTCAGCGACCCAGCTGCTCCTAAACTCATCACCAGCTCGGTTTATAATACCAATGGGAAGCTGGTCTTCAAAACAGACCAGCCCGGTCATTACACCATCGCTTACAACAAGGTGGAATTCAGGGATGACCTGGGCTGGGCCCGGGACTATATCGCCTTCCTGGCCGCCCGCGATGTAATATCCGGCATTGCCCCAGGCATCTTTGCCAGGGACAAAACTCTGACCCGGGCGGAATTCGTAACTATGTTGGCGCGATTGGGCGGTGACACGCCTGCGGACACGGCTACCAATTTCGCTGACGTTCCGAGCAACGCCTGGTATTCCCGCTATGTCAAGTGGGCTAATAAGAACGGGATTGTGAACGGAACCAGCGCTGCCACCTTCTCACCGGACCAGGCCATCAGTCGCGAGCAGATGGCGGTTATGCTGGGGAGCTATATGAGCTACGCCGGGATGATCCTGCCCGCAGGTTCCAATGCCGGATTTGCTGATAAATCGACCATCAGCACCTGGTCTCTGGCGGCGATCAATGCCCTGAAGGCTGCCGGCATTATGAACGGCACCGGCAACAACCGCTTCGAACCCAAGAAGTCATCCAGCCGGGCCGAAGCGGCCAAGGTACTGAGCGACGTTTTAAAGATGTCGGTAAAGTAGTCTATTAAACAATTATCTGGTACGAAAGCCGCCTGTGAAATTCAGACGGCTTCAGACTGTCAAAAGAGTTTACTCGTGATTCAAGCTTTGGATTGCCGCGTCGCTCCGCTCCTCGCAATGACGCAATATTAGTTTAGTTGTCATTGCGAGCCGAAGGCGTGGCAATCTTAAACACTCATTATATCCTGGTTATTAATACTTTAACGACACCCTGAAGCCACCTGCAAAAATTCAGGCGGCTTTTTATTTTGCTTTTTTAACTCCCCGAAGGCCTCAACTACTAGCACCCCCGCCCTGTCGTTGCGAGAGATAGCGAAGCAATCTAAAACGGCATGGTGGGGGATAGATTGCTTCGCTGCGCTCGCAACGACAGGGCGATGGTTACTCAAAGCCCTTCAACTTCAAAAGTTCAGAAATAATATTAAAAATTTTCTTCTAGACTGTACTTTCGTACATTGTTAATGATCAAACATTATATCTACAATGTAAATAATGCCTACAATTACTTTTTCTATCTTGAAGCCTTTATTGTGGCTTTTGATATATAACCATCTGTACTGAATTGGAGGAATATATATGTTGAGGAAGTTCATCACCCTGGTCCTGCTGTTCGCATTCAGCCTATCTATTGTCTCACCCGCTCTGGGGGTAGCGGCCATGGGTATAACATCAGATACCCTGACCGTTTCAAACCAGGAGACGGCATTCAATCCGCTGGACTTATGGGGAGACTCCCTTGCCGGAAGCAACGACATTCCAGTTGATACCACCAACCCAGTACCCTACATAAACCCAGTTGCCGCCACCATCAATCCGGACGCATACCAGACCGAGGCCGAGTTAAGACAGGCCATCCTCGGCGATGAAAAATGGCTGGAACAGTTTCCCAACGGACTCTTCAACTTTGTAGGAACCCAGTGGCAGGTCAATGAAACCAACACCTTTTTGGAGATCCCGGTGGTACGCCAGGGCGGGACCAAGGGAACCGCCACGGTTGATTTCAAGGCCATCGACGTCAGCGCCGAGTATGGCAAGGACTACGTAATCAGGGTCTACGAGAATTCCCAGCGGGCCGAGATGGCGAAAAACGAGGCTGCGATTCCCCTTATGCAAACCATAGACGATAATGCCTCCATAAATATCAGTGATATTGCCAAAGAGAAGACAGCTTCGCAATCGGGCCCATCATCAGAAACATCTTCGCCGAATACCGCCGCAACGCCTACCGAAACCGTCGCTACCACTGACAGCCTGACCGTTTCAGCGGCGACTCCGGATACTATAGTAACCGGTACCACCAGTCAGGATGCTGTTACTGCCAACGATACCACCCAGGACACCCTGAACCTCCAGGCTCCCCTGCCCACCGACGTCCCTTATACCGACCTGACCGGATCGCTGGTAACCGCTGATACCATTAACCGCAAACCTGTCAAATCCCTGCGGGAAGCCCGAGAGACCTATCTGGGCCAAAAGAGCGACCGTCCCGACTGGAAAACCGCCGATCAGGGCCAGGTGGAAGAGCTTAAAGTAGCCCATGACCAGTACATAAACGGGGTGCCGGGAGTTCAGACCACCCTGACCTTTGCCGACGGCGAATACATCAAGTACCTCTACCTGGTCCCCCTGGATGACGCCATATCCGAGAGCGAGGAACAGGTTATGTTCGCCCTGGAGAATCCGACCGGCGGCGCCAGCCGCGGCGAATTCTACATGGGCTATGTGAACCTGGTTGACAACGAGGCCCCGGAACCCTGCACCTTTGCAATAACCACGCCCACCGTAACCGCCGAAAACGGTCTGGCGACCATTATTGTTACACGCACCGGCGGCTTGCAGCAAAACGCGGCGATAACTATCGGCACCGAGGAGGGCACCGCTGCCTCCGGGGTGGATTACGAACCGGGCCTGGAGGAATTGTTCTTCACCCCGGGCATGTCGGAGCAGAGGGTGACGGTAAATGTCCTCGACAACCCGGAAAGGGACACTGACCGGCAGTTCACCATCGCCCTGGACCGCACCAGCCAGCAGGTCAACCAGGCGGCGGCAGCAGCAGTGGTAACCATACCGGCGTCGGCTACTGGTGAAAAGGTACTATCCGCTCAGAGTGTGGACGTAGAAGCCCAAAACCAGCGGGTGGCTGCCGAGTCAACCGGCAATACCGACCAGATAAGCCCTTACGGCTATTGCCCGGAAAAAGGGGTTTGGCGGTTAACCGGTGATGATTTCATAAACAATGGGATTTTTCGTAATACGAACTTCAAGCCCATATCCGTTTCCTCCGGGATATACTATGATTATATAGGTGATTCCAAAGCTGATAATTTGGATCAGACTATGCAGTATAATTTTGGCAACATGGGCGGGATAGATGAGATTTCTTTTCATTATGGCAATATGCCTGAATATCCTGTAGATCCATTTAAAGCACATCCCTATAGAACGTGGTTCAACATTGTCCATAATGATAATAAAGCATATTGGGGAGAGTTTAGAAATTGGGATGGCTGGAACGAGTATGATCCTGTTAATATAGAAATTAATTCGGATTCGTCGTTAATAAGAACCGGCGTTTTTTTTAGGTTTAACAATAGTGATGGAGTTCGCTCTACTCCTGTTATCCATCATCTTCAATTAGAATTAAAAAAATTAAAAATAAAAGTTGATCAGCCGCCACTGCACGATAAACGCTTCTTTACAATCAAAGACGGAAAGTTGGTACAAACCGACAAAAAATCATATTCACCCTTTGATTTCTATATATCGCAAGTAGCATCTAGTGTACAGAACAACAAAAACGATAAATGTTATGAAGCCGATGTCTACCGTTCTGACCGGATTAAGTTTGACTTTACTCCCAACCAGGAACAAAACCAGAACGAAGGGTGGGTTTATTATGACGGTTTTGAAGTTAAATGCGGTGACGAATGGATTCCCTATTCCGGCAAAGAACTACTGTTAAATGCCGATTTCTTTGGGAAAAACAACATGTTAAGCACTATTAATCATGATGGATATATCGAAGTCAGACCGGTTACGTACTACAAGATAGCCAATATTGAAATAGAGGTTGATACCAGCAATGGATACCTGGAAGGCCTTTCTCCTGACCAGGAATTATTTAAAAAACGGGGCGATGGTGATCCCTGGTTTTTTATCGGCGACACTATCAACCTTTATGTTCATCCCAAAGTCAAATCCAGAACGCCGGTATGGACTGCCAAGGCGGGAGCCAATGAAAACAGCCTGTCCAGCAATAATAGTAAAAGCTTCGCTATTGTAGCTAATACCGGCGATACCAAGGCCAACTATCTTTTAACGGAAAGCTACAATAAGGTTAGCATCAATTTTAAATCGGAATTCAGAATCGAGGCAAACCGGAAGACCTATATGGACAATATTACTATGCCAACCTACAAACTGGATGGCAAAGAGTTTTTAGAGGATGGCAAATTCAGTTGGAAGCTGTTTGCTGATGCCGTCAGCAAGGCTTACGACGACAAAAACTATCCTAATGTCAACAAAAATCCCGAACTGGAGATGACATTTAAATATAAATCTGATAACAGTTTTACCAAGGAAGAACATGCTTTCGGCCAGCCCGATGGAGCCCTTTTAACGGTTTATAAAAGCGGAAGCATTATAACCGAAACTACATGCACCACATATAGTGAAGATCCAAAAGGGTATTCTTTCATTATGTCCAAAGATTCCTCTGGTTCGACCAATTTCACTTTTAAAGCCAAGCCCCGCGAGTTGAAGTGGAATCTGGGCGATTATGCCACGGTACAGCTATATGGAACCAAAGGCAGATCCCAACCGGTTACCATTGATTTTTTAAGCAATTCCCGCGATGGCGTTATCGTGCAATTGACTGTTGACACTGGCTCTGTCACGAAAGACACACTAACCTACACGAGCGACATATTAACCCCTATCATTATAAAAGATGCCAATCCCAACGGGGATTACCTGATGCAGGGCGTCGCCTCTCCTGCGTTTAATACCTGCTGGCGCGATATGTCAGCCGATACCGACCATGATTATAATATAAGTGAAGCGGAAAAAAACGCCGTGGCGCAAAGGCTCTATAACATTGATCCTGATTGGGAGGGTAAAAATCTGGAAGATTCCAAGAAGCTTTACGATGATCATGTGTATTGGAATTACTATCACTATACGCCACAGTTCTATGACCCAAGCGTGATTTGGTATTCCATGGTGGACATTGCACATCAAGGCACGAATCCGGGTACGCTTTCCGTGAACCTGAGGAAGACATATGAGACGGTTTTAAAGCCCGGCAGCTTTAAAGAACATGATGAAGTACTAAAGAACGCTGATGTCTATTTCGGCAGCAAGAAGGTTGAAGAATCACCTGACAAACCTGGGTTTTACACCGACACCGACATTGCATATGGCGGCGGATACTATATGGGACAGGTAGTCTATCAGGGGAATATATATCGCTTTCCTATAGAAGCTAATTCAGAAGAAACTCATACAATTACGCTGAGCAGTGCCCTGATGCCCAAAGACTTCATGGTAGATGGCTACGCATTGCCAGCAACTGTGGATATCGTTGATAAAGATATCTGCTTCTCCTATAAAATAAATCCGGGAACCTCTGGAGCAACCCCCATCGATTCCTGTGTAAGAATCTATGATACACATGATAAGGTGGTTTTGGAAACTTATTCAGGTGTATCTTCCAAGGACATTTTCGAGGTCAAGATAAACCCGGTGCAGGAACACATAGAGGCTGGTTATTACATGACCGTCGCCGGGATCGCCGAGTATAAAGATATCAATGGCAAACCTTTCAATCATCAATTCCCCGAGGTGCAAGTGGGATTCTTTTTCCGGAACCCCCCCCAACCGGTTTATATGATGGCATCCTACGAAGCCTTGAAACCAGTCGTTGAGCTGCTGGGCCAGTTGAACAACCGTTTTGATCTGGGACTAAATGTTAGGTTAGACAAGGATACACAAACGAATGCGAATGGTAAAGACTCAGGTACGCCCACAAAAGAAGATTACGAAACCGTAAAGCAGCAACAGCCCGATGGTACCTATAAGGAAGTCACCAGAAAACGAGGCTTTCACACGGTCATCTATGGTTTTTCACATACTTTTAAGGAGGCGATTGAAGAAAAGCTGGTATGCAAGAATACTGGTGGTTCCGGGGGCTCCGGGGGCTCCGGGGGCTCCGGTGATTCCGGTGATTCCGGTGATTCCGGTGATTCCGGCGGAGGCGACGATGACGATCCCTTCGCCAGCATAAATGCCATGGTGGAAGATGATGCCAAAGACAAGGACGAGGATGATCTGAGTCAATCAGTTACAAACAAAGCCAATAATGCGGTAGAAGTAAAATCCGGCGGGGGAGACTACCTGAAATTTAAAATCTCGCTGGCCCTGACCTGGGAGAAGGAGTACTCTAGTACACAATCAAATTACCTTCCTTCACATTATTTTCGTTCGCTGGTCATCATGGCCACAGCAACTCCGAAAACATATACCAAAGAACGCACCTGGATTACGCCGGTCGGGATTCCAATTACTATCGGCATGGATATATCCGGGAGCGCCGTACTGACGACCAGTTTTGAAAAACCCCTCAAAGATGTCAAGGGTGATCCGTATAATCATAAATACAACCTTGAACCCGAAAAAAAAGACAACAATAACCAGGAGATTGGCGGGGTTGGGTTCAGACCGGAAAACTATGAAATCTACACAAAATTCAGTGTTTACCCGGCTATTACTTTGCGGGGCACCGTGGGGGTGGATTTGGTATCGGTAACGCTTAAGGGTTCGGCAACATTCTCTCTGAATTTCTACGCACCGATCAATAAAACTTCGGGCTTTGGAGGAAGCGGTTCAGTTAAACTGGATGCCTCCGTCATAGCCAAGTATGTTTGCAGTCAAAAGGAATGGACACTGTACAACGGAAAAGAAATCGATTTGTTCAAGACCGGCAGCACCCCGCAGGAGGTCATGCTTTCCGCCTTGAGCAATCCCTACCGGAACTATCAGTATGAGAAACTGGATACTATCGAGGATGATGACGTTATTCCCCGCGACTATCTGTCCGGCAAAACTGCCTGGAATGGTCATCCCACCGATAAGCCCCACGATGTACACCTGGGATATGAAGTGGAACTGGAAAAAGGCTCTTATCCCTATCCCCAAACCAGGCTTATACCTATTGATGAAAATGATACCCTGATGTTGTTCATTGATGACGATACATCCCGGGACGCCAGAAATCGGGCTTGCTTGATGTATTCCATAATCGACGGCGTCAATTCGACCCCGCCGGTGGCCATAGACAATGATGGCACCTGGGACGAATCCCCCAGCGCCTTCCGGGTGGGTGACCGCATCCTGATTACCTGGTCGGATGCGGATAGGGTTTTCACCAAAGCTGATACGGCCAAGGATCTGGTAAAGGCCATGAATATCAGCGGTATATGGTTTGATACCGAAACCGGAACCTTTGGGCAGAAGTTTGCCATTACCAAAACCGTGGCCGGCGACAACTGCGGGGACCTGAATCCGGTTATCTCATATAACCAGGATACCGGTCGTCTAATGGTTTGTTACAACAAGATCGACTATGAGGACCGCTGGACCGCAAGTGTAAACATTTCCGGCTCTTCATACAACGCCATGGAAGATACCCCGGCGCCTTTGTACGGAGATATAATCAACGGGTATAATGTGATTACCTATAGATATGCCGATTATGATCCCGCCAAGGCTGATTTCCTGTGGAATGAAACCTATGCCCAGGAAGAAAAGCTTGATCCGGCCCAATTCTACGGCCAGCGCTTTTTGAACATCGCGCCTTTAGCCAACATTCGCGAAGAGGAACACGAGATCGCCGAGGATGTTAATCTGAAGGGAGAAAACGGTACGGATATTCCGGTTACGGTTAAGCGTACCGTTACCGCCCAGACGGTCGAACCCTACCAGGGGTTAAAAGACCCGCGTATTGTGGGCATGGATCTCACTACCTTCGACGGAACGGCGGCGTTGGCCTATGTCATCGACTCCGACGCCGATCTGAAAACGGTTGCCGATCAGCAGCTTTACCTGCAGACCTATAACTACGCGGCCAATACCTTTTCCAGCCCTCTGCAAATAACTAGCAACAGCGCGCAAAATACCCAGCCCCGCTTTGTACGGCTGGGAGAGGCCACCTATCTATACTGGCTGGAGGATGGCAACATCGTTTACACCTCAATCAGCGATTTGCTGAAAACCAATGGCAAACTCAAGCAAGTAACCGCCCCTGACAGCGGCAAGACCTTCTCAATCATTGACAAAACTAATTCCAGGAAGGAGGCTCATATCAGCCTGGCGGTGGATCATACCAACTATATTAATGAGTACCAGGTCGCGGCCAAGGAGGATACGGTATATGTCCTCTGGCCCCAAGACGGTATCAGTTACAAAAACGGCTTGAAGCCGGGCGACCCCGGCACCGATGATCCCGGCAATATCAACAAGGAAAGGCAGATCTTCGTGGCCGGCAAGGTTACTAATGGGACTGCCGACTTCCCCTGGACCAAACCGGTTCAGGTTACCAACGAAGCCGGAGCCAATTACAGCGACCTGTCCTTTATAGTAATTGCCCCTGAGTATTTCGAAGTAGCCTATAGCAAGTACGGCCAGCACTATGACGGTAATACCAGGTTATTTACCGATGACCCGGTGCGAAATCTGGGATTCCGGTTATTCAGTATAACCAGCGATCTGAAACTGGGTGAAACAACCACGGACGCCGAGAATCCTCAGCCCAATGCTCTGGTTCGGGCCAGCGCAGTTTTATCCAATACCGGCTTAAAGGCGGTTAAAGATCCGGCTTACCAGTTCTATGTGGAAACCAATGGCAGTACCTATTACGAAAGCGAGTGGTATCAGAACACCACCGATCAGCCCTTCTATATCCAGGGCGCTTCCGACACCACCATAAGCGGCTGCTTTTACATGCCGGAAACGCTGGATAATATCAATGATATGAAGCTGGGATTCCGGGTGAAAAATGAAGCCGGACAACAGGTGGCTTCTACGGAAAAGGCCATAACTATCCAACCCGATTTGGATATACAGGTTTTGGACAGTCACCTTACCGGACCAAACAAAGCTTATATCAAGCTCGCCGTCACCAATCAGGGCAATAAGACCTTTAATAATGCCTATACCATATCGGCCGGAAATAAGATCCTATACAGCGAAGCGGTGCAGATTGCAGCCGGCGAACAAAAGGATATCGAGCTGGAAATAGACCTGGGCGGAGTTCAGTTCGGCCCGTTGTCAACTACCGAGGAGGGCGGCAAGTGCGACCAGTTGACGCTAGATGTCAAGTTTGGCGATTTCAAGGCCACCACCAACTTGATAAGACTGGCTCCCGCCGCAGCCTGCAATGAACTGCAGACAGTTACCGGATTTTCCCTTAAAAACAATGCTACATCAATACAGGATGGCGCTCACCTTACCACCAACCGCGGCAAGGTAGTCAATCTGGAGACGGTAATTACCAAGAATGGAGGAGATGCCTCGCTGTCGGAGAAAGAAAGGAATCGCTTGAAACAGTTGGAGGTGGTTTGGACATCCTCCAAACCCGGAACAGTATACACTCTGGCCGATGGCGAACTGGCGGCTTTGTCACCCGGAAGCGCCACCATCACCGCCACCTTGCAGCCCAAAGCCAAGGAATCGACATCATTGGCCGACGGTACTATCGAGACCTTCGATAAATCCTATAAGCTGCCTGAAGGTGTCAATAAGAAGATCAACTTTACCGTGAGTGTGGCAGGCACCTCCTCCGGCAGCAGCGACGATAGCCCTGCTCCAACCACCACATCCGGCGGATCGGTGGATAAGAAACCGGAAGAAAAGAAACCAGTTGAACCACAGCCGGCGGAACAGAAGCCCGTTGAGTCAGCGCTGGGCAATGTAAACGTTCCGGCGGTGGAAAAGGTGGACGGCGAAAAAATTGCCCTGACCGTTGACGACAAGTCTTTTGCAAATGCGGTCGGCCAGACCACCGGCATCCTGACCATCAAATCCAGCGGCGGCAGCGGGCAGGTAAAATACCTGGCTGCCGGTCTGTCAGCGGGCAACCTGCAAGCTATTGCCGGGAGTCAGATCAGGGGGCTGGTCATGGATAGTGCCGCCGGCAGCATCACCCTGGACCGCAAGTCGCTGGACGCGGTGGCCGCAGCTGCGCCGGGCCAGGGAGCATCAATTGAACTTTCTGTTAAAGACGCGAATATTGCAGTAACAGTCAAAACCGATCAGAGTACGGTGAACCAGTTGAATGGAGGGAAGTTGGTTGTAGCGGTACCCCGAACGGCCAAACCGGGGGAAGATATCAACAGCGTAGTGGTATACGATATGAGCGATCCGGCAGCGCCGAAGATCGTCATGGCATCAGTTTGTCAGTCCGATGGCAAGATCGCCTTCAAAACCGATAAACCGGGTAACTACACCATCGGATATAACCAGGTGGAGTTCAAGGACGACCTGGGCTGGGCCAAGGATTATATCAGCTTCCTGGCCTCGCGCAATGTAGTGTCCGGTCTTACCCCGACCACCTTCGCCAGGGACAAGACCCTAACCCGGGCGGAATTTGTAACCATGCTGGCCCGATTGGGCGGTGACACCGCATCCGCAGATAAGAGCGTCAGCTTTAGCGATATCCCGGCCTCGGCCTGGTATGTCCGCTATGTCAGCTGGGCCACCAAGAACGGGATTGTGAACGGCACCAGCGCCACTACCTTCTCGCCAGACCAGGCCATCAGTCGCGAGCAGATGGCGGTTATGCTGGGGAGTTATCTCAATTACGCCGGGATGACGCTGCCAGCGGTTTCCAATGCCGGATTTGCTGATAAATCGACCATCAGCGCCTGGTCGCTGGCGGCGATCAATGCCCTGAAAGCCGCCGGCATTATGAACGGCACCGGCAACAACCGCTTCGAACCGAAAAAATCCTGTAGCCGGGCCGAAGCGGCCAAGGTACTGAGCGATGTGATAAAGATGTCGGTACAGTAGCTTAAATCAATATTCGACAACTGTCAGGGCCGCCGGTTTGCCAAAACAACCGGCGGCCCTGCTTATTTGATTGACAGAAGCCTATGTAATGACCTTTTAATAAGCAACTCAACTTTCGTAGTTGACACATATGCAATACAACTAAATTGTCATTGCGAGCGCAGCGAAGCTATCTATCCATTACCAAATATTTCAGATTGCTTCGCTGCGCTCGCAATTTTCACGGGTATTTAACCCGCCACGATAAACGAAAATCGTTAGCTGACCGGGGAAGATTGCCGCGTTGCTGCGCTCCTCGCAATGACAAATACGTGAGTTTTCATAGCAATGACATACTGCGAAAGTTAAGTAAGCAATACATTCCTTAGTCCGGTGCAGTATTTCTTTTAAAAAATCAGCACGGGATTTTAAATCCCGTGCCGTTGGAAAGGATAGGAGAAGATATATCTCAAGCCTGGCTCCTTAATAGAGCTGGGCGGGGCGGGCCTTTCTGATATGGCTCATTAGTACATACAAGCCGGTGATAATGGCAATCCTCAGGACCAGCCACAGGCTGAACTGGGATACTTGATAATAGATCTCTTCCCAGGAATCTCCGAACCAATAGCCTAACCCCACATAAAATACCGTCCACATGGTTTCGCCAATGACCACGGCGGGAGCAAAGCGGCTGAAACCATATTCAGTGGTTCCAGCCACAATATTCATCACTACGGCCAGGGCGGACAGCGGGAAACGTGTGAACAGCACCGCCAGGAATCCATAGTGTTCAAAAGCGTCGTTGGTTTTCTCCATTTGGTTGTCAAGACGTTCTTTGACTGCGGGAAAGTGTTCAAAAATACGCGTGCCCAGACCCCGCCACACTAGATAGCAGCTAAGATCCCCCATTATATTGGAGCTGACTACCGTCAGGACCAGGGCAGCCGGATTCAATTCGCCCATTGCGGCCAAAGCACCGCTGGCAATAACCATAAAGTTGGCACCGGTAGGAAAGCCATGGCACTGCAGTATGATACACAGACCCAGCAGCCATAATCCGTAGTGATTCAGATAAAGCGTGATATTGGAGAAAATTTCGCCCATGTTCACTGCACTCCTTCCGGTTGTTTATTTAACAGCTGCTTTTGCCAATAATAACGGCGGGACGGCAGAATACCCTGCAAAGAACCCGCGCTTTGCCCTGGCAGATCTTTTCCAGATAAGCCAGCCGATCCTCCAGGGAGGCCGGTAGTTCTGACCTTTTTCCCGTAATGTCGAGTAATGCCAAAATGATCAATAATGTCATAAAATCATTCCTTTCCTGATCCCGTTCAATACCTTGTATAGTCAGTATAGAAGGCAAATGTGACGAAACCTTGAACAAATGATTAAATATTTCTGAACAATACTGAAAGCTTTCGTGAAAATGCTTTAATAAAAACAATAAAACAAACCCCTGCCCGATAAGCTCAGGAAGGGGTCCAAGGTTGTGTTATTATTAATAATGTCTTGAGAAAATAAAGTTGCGAACTGAGAATCCGATAAAATAGGCAGTCCGATGAATCGTAACAAAATAAAGTTACGAACTCAAGACGCAAATCGCAGACACTGAATTTGATGGCAGAGCAAAATAAAGTTGCGAACTGAATGATCTCAGGGTGTTTCATCAGCATACAAGCCGGTACGAGCGGGCGGTCACCGAGCGGAGCGAAGGTGGTCCTGGCAGGGGCGGAGCGCCCGCCGGTAAATGTCCCATCGGTCGGTGATATTCTACATCCCTCCAGATAAGTTAATAGTATTTATTTACAACTATGTTTTAAATATGTTGTATAGTTTAGACAGTATAACAGCAAAGGTGGGGTATACAGTGGATCAAATAGATCAGACAACCACAAAGGCATTCTGTAGGTGGTGCAACTCAAAGTTTGATTGCACCCAGGAGGAAGCGGCCAATTATATTGTCAGTAACGGTTCATGTCCAACTTGTTCTGAAGCTATTTTCAAATCAAATAATATCGCTAACATCAGGGATTCTATTGAACTTATAGACGACCCGGTTCTCGTTCTGCAGCCGGAACCACGGCTGGTATATACCGCCAATAATAAGGCAGGCCGCCTTTTTAACAAGGATATTTCTCAAATGGAGGGGGTTCGCGGGGGGCAGGTATTTGATTGCATCCAGTCATTTACGGAAGCAGGATGCGGTAAGGATCTAAATTGTGAAAAATGTACGATCAAACAGGCCATAGTGGATACCCTGAATACCGGTAATTCATTTGAAGGTTTAAAAAGCCCGCTCGATGTCAAACGCGGCGATAACATCATTTCGTTTATTCTGCAGATATCAACCGAGAAAGTCGGGGATTTTGCGCTGGTCCGTATCGACGAATACAAGCCAGTTAAATAAGCCCCGTTTTGAAGGCGACAATATAAAAAGGCCTCGGTAGTCCATTCCATTAGACTTCGGAGGCCTTAATGCTATAATTGGGCGCTTTTTACTTGGCTTGATTGGGTACTGGAGGCGGAGCAAATATTTTTCCGTTCAGTGCTGCCATCAGGGTACGGATAAAGATCACCAGCCACATGACCGCTAATAGTACGCTCAAAAAAACCCCGTAAATCAGCACCAGCCCTACATTACAATACTGATAGACTACCAAAGTAGAAAGCGTATAGGCAGCCATAGGAAATATGAACGCCCACCAGGAGAGGCTAAAGGGTATCCCTTGGATTCTCCAGTATTTTATAGTAACCGATAATGTGAAGATGAATGCCCACAGGCCAAATCCCCAAAAGACTAAGCCGCCAAATTTGATCCCATCCACATTAGATATCATACCCAGGAACTTTGAGACGTCGCCCAGACCGTAAAGGCTAACCGTTCCCACGCCAATCGGTCCTAATAAAACCCAAAAGGTCGGGGCGGCCATGGCTGGCGGTAATTTGTGCATAATCAAACGATTGAACACAACGACAGCCATAATAAAGAACAGCATTATACCTATACCATAGAAAGTAACATCGAATACATGGACCAACTTGGCAGCAGCTAGATTGCCCGGCGCTAAAGCCTTGACCAGCAGGTTGCCGAGAAGCGGAACCACAATATTAACCACCGGCATCATCAGCCAGGCAAAGTTTATGGGTTCCGGACCCAGTTGCTCAATTGAAACCAGATTGTAGAAGCCCACAACTGCAAAGGTAAATGCCAGTACTGCGCCAGTTATATATAGGATAATACCAATCGAAGTCAAAAGAGCTGCCGATAAAAAGGGCTGCCCGATTAGCAGGAAATTAGTCCCCAGAATAATACAGCCGGCAGGCATGGTAATAAAGAAGTTTGACATCATTGGGTGTTTTAGATCTGCCATTACCTGTTCTTTATACGCCAACCAACGGATCAGCCAAGGTACCAACAATACCACGAATAAAAGGCAGTTAAGAAGCCATAAGAATACAGCAATATTGTTTGCTGCAGGCAACGAACTCCCAAAGCTGTGCGCCACGTTGGCCAGCCCTCCGGTTCCCATGACCACTGCAAACCAGGCCGGAGAGAAATATTTTATTACGTTTACCTCTTTGGCCGGCATCAGGATCCCTCCTTCTAGCATCGGCAACAATCCAAGCTCTCACTGATTATCCCGGTTATTACCGGCATTAATTTGGTGTTTGTCGATACCGATTTGTCGTGTAATTTCATTATCAATATTGATAATAAAAAGAACAGGCCAGCTCCCAACATAGTTGCTACAGTAGAATGGATATTAATCAATTCAGATAGTTTATAGCCCACAGCTGCTCCGATAAGCGTTAGCATCATTGGCAGAAAGAAAAGCACAAACGCCGCCATCACCATACCGTCTTCTGATACCTCAAAAGCAACTTGGTCACCAATAGCCGCATTTACAGGATTTCTGGCCTCAACTAATTCCACTCCAAATTCGTCATCATGGCAGCTGCAGCTACATCTGAATTCTGTAGTCGGTTTTACCAGGGCCAGATTACCCTTTGATTCTATTACTATTCCCTGAACCACTCTTTTCATAATGCTCACTCCATTATGTCTTGCGATTGCGGATCATATGGGGATCTATTCTATAAGCTCAAACGGTAAGCACCGCTGTTCTGCCTGCCGGGCAAGTCGCCGTAGTAGGTGATAGCCTGAGACGGACATTGGTTCTCGCAACCGTGGCAGCCATGGATGCATTCGTCAGGTTGAACTACCTGAGGTTGCTCCGCTTGTTCATCCCATTCGTAAACGCCATGCGGGCAAAACTCGAAACATATACTACAACCGATACATAGATCAGTAGCAATTTGCGGATACCATCCCTTACTCACAATGCTCCTCCCAACTCCAACCCGTTCACATAATCCCTTCATAGAGCTACTCTTAGCAGAAAATTATCTACTTTGACGCTTCTTTTAATAGCTTCAGCAATTCGTCTTTACGGGGCACCCTGCCCGATATTTTGACCTGCCCATCGATTACCAGCGCCGGTGTGGACATGATCTTATAGTTCATAATCTTTTTAATATCCTGAACCTTGGCAACATCGGCTGCGATATCCAAATCGGCCAGTGCGTTGATCACGTCTTTTTCCAGCTGTTTGCACCTTTCGCATCCAGGCCCCAAAACTTCGATCTTCATACATATACCTCCAAACGAATTAAGTTGTAACCACCTATTTTGAACCGATAGCCATTGCAGAACAAGATTTCTTCATGCAGGCTTCCCCGTCGATGACCGGCATGCGCGACAATTCTTCGGCCAATTCGGGTACCATCTCCAAGGGTTTGCTGATATACTCTTCGAATTGGGTGATGGTTTGGTTTAATAATCCCCGATTTAAGCTACAGATGGTACGCTGCCCTTCCTTGCGTTCATTGACCAGTCCAGCATGTTTTAAAACCTTAAGGTGCTGGGATACCCGGGGCTGGCTTATCTGCATGACCTCCTCCAGGTCGCATACGCATAACTCCCGATCGGCCAACAATTTAATGATCTTCAAGCGGGTCGGCTCTCCCAAGGCCTTAAATATCGATTCAAACATTAGCTTCAGCTCCCTTATTAAACATTCAATTATATTATAATATAATTATTTTGTTTCCTGCCTGTGGTTTAGCTATGCCGGCAATATGGCATTGAAGAGATAACCAACAACAATGATCGCAGTAGCTACTATACCAATAAAAACGCCTATAAGCTTGGGCTTCAACACATTACGCAGAATAATCATCTCCGGCAGGGAAAGAGCAGTAACTGCCATCATAAAGGCCAGCACCGTGCCCATGGCCATACCTTTCTCCTGTAATGCCGCAACCAGCGGAATTACCCCGGCAGCATTTGAATAAAGCGGCACGCCCATAGCTACCGCGATAGGTACCGCAAAGAAATTGTCCTTTCCCGCGTAAGTAGCCAGAAAATCGGTTGGCACGTATCCATGAATAGCAGCGCCTAAGGCGATACCAACTAAAACATAGGGCCACACCCGTTTTAGGATATCCCGCACGTATTCTCTGGCATATAACAACCGGTCCTGCCAGGTCTGCTCGGCAATGATCATTTCCATTCCATCGCTGTCCCTGGCTATTTCATAAACATATCCCTCAACATACTTTTCGAGACTAAGCTTTCCAATCACCAGTCCGGAGATGATCGCAACTACTACCCCAGTGGTGATATATATAAGTGCAATGCCGGTTCCGAACATTCCCCACAGCAATATCAAGGCTACTTCATTTACCATGGGCGATGATATGAGAAATGAGAAAGTAACGCCCAAGGGAATCCCGGCTTCTACAAAACCGATAAAAACGGGCACCGCGGAACAGGAACAGAATGGAGTTACGATACCCAATAAAGCTGCTACGATGTTACCTGCATACTGATGCTTATAACTGAGAATCTTCCTGGTCTTCTCAGGCGGGAAAAAGCTCCTGATAATGGCAACTACAAAAATGATAACTGAGAGCATTATAAATATCTTCAAAGTATCATAAATGAAGAAGTTAACCGCATCAGCCAGATGAGTTCCCTTGGCCAACGATAACCAGTGATAGGTAACCAGATCAGCAAACCATTTCAACATACGATCATCTTCTTTCCGGAAATATAAGGGGGGTCAACAGCTCGATCGCCGCCTGCTCCCCGTTGATGGTTTGGCCTTATCATCCGGCCTGCATTTCGCTTACGATCTCTATGATGGCATCAGATGCTACCGCTCCGGCCAGGCGAGGGGCACCATTGATAACAGTAATGGGGAATGAGTATCCGGACCGAACCACCTTTTCAACATCCGGGTATTCAGAAAGTTTGCCGCCGTCAGTATCGATGTATTCAAGGCTAAGGCTATCCGCTCCGTATTTTTGCAGCAAATGCGTCTTCGCTTCTTCGTATTCCGCTTTCGCATCAGCGGGCGTACATGACGTGCAGCCGCAGCTGCAACCCCCGCCACCCAAGTTAGTTCCGCCGTAAACCTCGATTTTGATCTTATCCATAATTCCTACCTCCTCTGTTTCTATAACCATAAACCTTTGCCTTAGAAAGTGCTCTCGGCTCTAATCCTTTGCACCAGCTCAACCTTGTTTAAACTACGGCCCTGTTCCTCCATGGCCAGGTTAACCCAGGGATCATACGATATTGATCTAGTGCGTATTGGCTTACTGGTCTTTGTGACATTATCAGGCTGCCCCGATCACCCGCCTATTATAAGTTTATGCTTATATTATTATATCCATGTAGTGTTTTGTCAATGCTCAGCCAAGAACTTTTCTTCTTAGATACATCCCATAAGTTCCAGCTTTGCAGGTAGCAGGCTATTATCTTGATTGATACTGGCCATTAACATATAATTATATTATTATAAGTTCGTCGTCACATATATATTGCTCTTGTAGCACGATAAAAGTAATCTAAGTCAGGGAGAGGGGTATTCCATGAAAAAGGGGCATATAATAGCGGCAGTCGGGCTGCTGATCATACTGGGTGTGCTTGGATATTTCTTTGGTAATAAGCCGGCACCATCTACTCAAGGTCACAATACAGCAGGAAACCCGGCAAAAGTGATCGAGAAACAGGCTCCAACCAAGAATACAACCAAACCTTCAAGTACCCCAACTGCCTCGCAGCAGATTGGGCCTAACACTACAAATACCGAAAATAAAAGTGTGCCAAAAGAGGATCCAGATAAAACAGAAACTGCATCTGTTACTGAAAATTCAGTCCCCTTAACCATTGCCGAACAGATCGATACTGCCATCAAAAACAAGGAGAGTTGCTGGCTGCTCTTTCGGTCTACGACATGCATACCCTGCATTGAGATGCAGAAGTTATTTGATCAATTAGAGCCTGAATTTAAGGGAAAAATACGGTTCATTGCCATCGATGTCAATGAAAAGAACAACCAGGATATCATTAAGACCTGGAAAATTCGCTATATCCCTACTACATTTATACTGGACGGCAAAGGGCAGATCTCTTATCAAAACGTTGGCGTTATACCAGTTGAGAACCTGAAAGCAGAACTCAACAAGGTGGTGGAATAGTCTTGGAGAACTGGATAAGTCATATCGCCCCTCAGTTTCTGAGTCATTTTTCGATCATTGGCTATGGTTTGGTGTTTCTGGCTGGACTGGTAACCAGTTTCGGGCCCTGTAATCTCAGCATGGCCCCGATCATCATCGCCTATGTAGGCGGTATGGAAATCGGCCGGCGCAGGAGCCTGGCCTTATCCATTACCTTCACGCTGGGAACCGCAACTACCTTTATGCTGCTAGGTCTCTTTATTGCCGCCGTAGGAGGCATTTTCGGCACCAGCAAAAGCATACTCTATTATCTGGTGGCTGCGGTTTGTATAACCTTAGGCTTGAATCTGCTGGGTATCCTCAAGCTCAACCTTAACTTTGGAGGAGGTCTGACCCAACGATTCCGCGATGCCCGCGGATTAGGGGGAAGCTATCTGCTGGGGTTGGTGATGGGCCTGGTTGGTTCCCAGTGCGGCACTCCCATATTGCTGGTTATACTCTCCCTGGCCATGGCCAGCGGGCAATGGCTGTATGGGGCCACCCTGTTGTTCGTATACGCCTTGGGGCGCGGAATCCCCATCATTCTAGTCGGTACCTTCACCGGTCTTATCACTCACATGCAAAGCTTTGAGAAATGGAATAATATCGTTGAGAAGGCTGCCGGGTTCATTATCATTGTCATGGGCGGTTATTTTGCGTACATAGCCTGATTAACTATACCGTCCCCCCAAAGCTATGGTCATCGAAGCTATCTTGCGGGCAGTTTATGGGGGTATGACAACGAGACCATCTCCGGACAAGGATTATGTTATACCAGAAAATCTAAAGAAGTTCTATGCTGCAATGGACAAACAATAACAATAATGCTTTCCTGATATATCTCATATTTCAGGAAAGCTTTTTATTTAGGCAACCTCATATATTTGTGCTTTTATCATCTCTAAAACCTTGTCCGATTCCGCTTCCACCTGGTCATACCTTTTGCCCTTGGCCAGATCAGGCAGCAGCTTGGAGATATCAAAGTAGGTGTATTGTTGTATATCCAACCCCTCTACCACTTTTTGGGCACAAGCGAACGGGCAGCCGTCGATAACGACCAATTCTCCGTATGAAACCGCTTTGATATAAGAGTCTACCCGCGCCCCCAGAGCAGCCAGACATGTCATCTGCCCCATATGCTGCTCTTGAATCTTAACGGCAACAGCATTAGATATCTGACCTAAGTTAGACGCACCGGAACATGCTACCACGATGGTATTCTTTTCATCAACACAACAACTTTGACTCAAAATAATCCCTCCCCAGTAAAAGTATGTTATCGATAATTATAATCATATTATTATATAAGTCAATAATTATATTTTAATATTTCCGGTCGTCTTGACAATACAAGTATAGTATATGATTATAAATGCATATACTCATATGCGAGGTGAAGTCCGTGGAAATCGCTGATATCTTCAAGTCACTGGGGGACGAAACCAGGATCCGTATGCTTAACCTTTTAAACCAGGGAGAGTTGTGTGTATGTGATATCGAAGAAGTATTGGGTATACAGCAATCCAATGCCTCCCGTCATCTGAACAAGTTGAAGCAAGTCGGGTTGATCCAATCTGAAAAAAAGTCTCAGTGGGTATACTATCGTTTCAACCAGGATACCTTTAGCAGGTACCCCTTCCTGAACAACTTGGTAGCAGAGGTAGGCAATGACCCTATTTGCGCTAGAGATGTGTCAGTCTTAAGTGAACACAAGGCAAGAGCTTCTGCTTGTTAACGACGTTTTGCCCGGAAAAACATAAAGAAAGAGGTGCGTGTAATGGAAAACTCGGTTATGTCCAGATTGTCATTCCTGGACAGGTTCCTTACCCTGTGGATCATTCTTGCTATGGTCATCGGGGTTGGCACCGGTTACTTATACCCTAAGATCTCCGCCTTCTGGGGCCATTTCCAGGTAGGAACCACCAACATTCCTATTGCAATCGGACTGATCCTCATGATGTATCCCCCACTGGCTAAGGTGCGTTACGAAGAACTGCCGACGGTGTTTAAAGACACCAAACTCCTGTTACTCTCTCTCATCCAAAACTGGATCGTCGGACCGATCGTTATGTTCACGCTAGCAGTTCTATTACTGCCGGATAAGCCTGAGTTGATGGCTGGTGTGATTCTGGTGGGATTGGCCCGCTGCATTGCCATGGTCCTGGTGTGGAACGACCTGGCTGACGGCAGTCCGGAATATGTAGCTGGTCTGGTGGCCTTTAATGCTGTTTTCCAGGTCTTGACCTACTCAGTATATGCCTATATCTTTTTGACCATCATCCCTCGTTGGTTAGGTATGTCCAGCATAGCGGTCGATGTTTCCATGTTGGCCATTGCCAAGAGCGTTTTCGTTTATCTGGGTATTCCTTTCATCGCGGCCATTATCACTCGTACTATGATGGTCAAATCCAAAGGACGGGACTGGTATGAAGCCAATTTCATACCCCGCATCAGCAAGCTTACCCTGATCGCGCTCCTTTTTACCATCCTGGTTATGTTCTCGCTGAAGGGTAATGTAATTGTAACCCTGCCCATGGATGTCTTGAGAGTTGTGATCCCATTGACCATTTATTTTGGTTTTATGTGGTTTGTGACCTTTTTCATCGGCAAATGGTTGGGCGCTGATTATTCGCGCAATACGACCATAGCCTTTACTGCCTCCAGTAATGACTTCGAACTGGCCATTGCAGTGGCGGTAGCGGTGTTCGGCATCCATTCCACTCAGGCCTTTGCGACAGTAATTGGGCCTCTGGTAGAGGTGCCGGTATTGATCAGTCTGGTCAATGTTGCCTTATACTTTAAGAAGAAATACTATGGCCAGGAGATGATAAAGGCAAATTAAGGGGGCCCTGCAGCTGGGTGTTAACCATGGCTTCCCATTTGCCGATAATTAACACTTTTATTACACAGAATTTAGATTACCATTATAGACGCTTAAACTTTGCCAGATAGGATGTTTGTAAAGGCTTAAGTGGAGGTTGGCATGGATAAGAAAAAAGTACTATTCATTTGCACTCAGAATTCAGCTCGTTCTCAAATGGCCGAAGGCCTTTTAAGGTCCATGGCTGGTGATCGTTTTGAAGTATATAGTGCGGGCACAAATCCTTTTCAGGTTAATCCATTTGCTATCGCGGCTATGGAAAATGTAGGTATTGATATCAGTCGTCATCGTTCCAAGAGCGTTGATGAGTTCAATAATACTGATATTGATTACGCTATCACGGTTTGCGACAATGCTAAAGAGAACTGTCCCTACTTCCCCGCTGCGAGGGTACTAATTCACCACAGTTTCGATGACCCGGCAGCAGCAACTGGTAGTGATGAGGATATTATGGCCGAATTTGAACGGGTGCGGGACAATATACGGGATTGGCTCAGAGAAGCCATTGATAATGGGCTACTGCCGTAACACAAGCTAATAATATAACAATAAATGAGTCCCCGGATTATGGTTTTAGTTTAATCTATATAATAGTCCAATAAAAGCATATGAGTCCCGGAGGCAACCCTCTGGGACTCATTTATAGCAGGTATATACTATTTCCCGCAGCAACCAGGATTAGAACCTTTCGGCGGATCTTTCTTATCTTTGTCTTTGGGATCTTCATCGGGGATTTCTTCGATCCTGAAATTGCAGCAGCAATTATCGGCTTCCTTTTTCCCGCCCTTCAAAAACCCGAACAAACCCTTCTTTTCTGTGTTGCTCATAAGATATTCTCCTTTCCTAATAGTAATATTATATTCACTATATCAGCATATTGAATATCAGACCGGATAGTACAGCCGTTAAAAATACTACTACAATGAATGCAATTATGATCTTCTTCTTGAAAACCGCGCTCAACATAGTCAACTCAGGAATAGCTATCCCAGCGCCGCTTATGATCAGAGCCATGACTGCCCCTATACTAGCCCCTTTATCCAGCAGGGCCAAACCGATAGGAATAGCGGACTCTACACGGATATATAACGGCATACCTATCAAGGCCACCACTATAACCGCAAAGGGATTATCGGGTCCGGCTACTCTGGCCAGCAGATCTTCTGGCAGGTAACCGTAAATAGCTGCTCCAATCGCCACACCGATCAACATATAATTGAATACAGCCTTGAAATCACCCCAGGCCTTCCAAAATGCTGCTTTCAATCGGTTCTTAAAGCCGACCGGCAATGTATCATGGGCATCGTCTCCATCCCTGACCAGACGAACGTTTTTTACTTCCCTGGCACCGCCCATCTTATCTATTACTATACCGAATATTACCGAGAAAATTGAAGTCAGGAGGAAAAATGCGACCGCCACCTTCCAGCCCATAAAAGCTAAAAGCATAGTGAATATGAGCGGGTCCATCAGGGGCGAGGAAATAACAAATGACATGATGGTCCCAAAGGGAAGCCCCGCCTGCAAAAAACCCAGCGTCATCGGCACTGTAGAACAGGCGCAAAATGGTGTGACCGCTCCAAAAAGCACCCCCAGGATGTTGCCCCAAACCCCTTTGCTGGACATCCACTTCTGTAGCTTTTCTTCCGGCAGATACATGAAAATCAGAGCGATGATCGTGCTTATACCAATGAATAACACGACCAGTTCCGACATTATGGTTATAAAGTATTTGAGCGTTATTACCAATGAATTCACTAACTACATACCTCCACCGCCATTAATGAGGGTCTTATTTCCTTACCTCTTTCAAAAGGATTTCCAAAGCTTCTCGGATCTGGTCAAGTGTCACTGGTTCAAGGTTGTGGAGCTTTTGATCCAAATCGTTTATGTTTTGGTCCATGATTTTTAAAATAGTCTGCTCCCCCTTTTCCGTTACCGGAGCGCAGCACACCCTGTTATCGGATTCCGATTTAATGCGTTTAACATAGCCCTTATTCTCTAGCCGGTCTATGATCCTGGTTGCGCCGCTTTTTGTAAAGTTCAAGGTATGACCGATCTCCTGCAGCGAACAATTCTTATCTCGGGAGGTTTTTAAAGCCATAAACTCTGTCAACGATAGATCTTCGCAGCACTGTCCGTCAAATCCCCGGTTTCCGAAATACCAGGCAATTTCCTGCAGCAGGTCGTATATTGCCGGAATACTTTGGTCCATAAAATCACCCCAAATAAATAGTTGACGTCAACAACCATATTATATGCAGGATTGGTTGCTAGCGTCAACTATTTAAGAGTCTGTTAGGAAATTAAATGCATTATTATGAATAATTAGTGTTAGCTGAGGTTAGTATTAGGACCGCAATCTACCGGCTTTTACTGGGCGATGATTGGAGTGTAGATCTTGAAATGTCAGAATGCTGCGTATGCCAGCTTTGCCCCGTCCAGCCTCCAACATCTCGAACCTAGCTACTAAAATTTTTGGTATATTTCTTTCGGTAACAATACCCCAATCTATACTTCTTTCCTCCCAATACCTGTGTTCTTTCAAGTTCTTTAGAAGGTTTAACTGTACGAGCAATATGTTGACCGCTATTTAGAATAATTAAGAAATCAGTCGTTATGGCATATGGTAAACCAGTTATCTCATCTGCAGGGTGCCTTATTCCTAATTTATTGGCTATCTGTATCGTATCCTCAATCTCGAGCAAAGGATATTGTTCTCTAATATCAATTACCTGGTCAGCCTGTGTTTGGCAAGTAGCAAATGCAACAAACGGCAAAAAATAAATGCAGCACCCAGGGTGGCATTACTGTCTAATCTTGGAATGCTCCAGGCGGTAGCTCTTGCCGCTGAATATCAGCAAATGA
>Ga0074198_1000590_pt1 | contig 34334 bp, 27 predicted proteins | sample EPASupsiteSAE323_FD_64527 | JGI IMG/M metagenome (GOLD analysis project Ga0074198, IMG submission 64527) | Bioremediated contaminated groundwater from EPA Superfund site, New Mexico - Sample SAE3-23 | ecosystem: Environmental > Aquatic > Deep subsurface > Groundwater > Contaminated ... | reverse complement strand
CAAAATTGGTTAAATCAAAATTGGTTAAATCAAAATTGGTTAAATCAAAATTGGTTAAATCAAAATTGGTTAAATCAAAATTGGTTAAATCAAAATTGGTTAAATCAAAATTGGTTAAATCAAAATTGGTTAAATCAAGATTGGTTAAATCAAAGGCTCTCGTAAACCTCTCGGATGACTTTGTCGTTCATCTCCCAGAACCGATAATCGTCGGGCCCGAGCTTCTCCGGCTCTCGCTCCAGGTTTTGCAGCAATGCGTCCTTGAGGGCTTTGCTCTTCACCACCATGAGATTCTTCCTCTTCTCTTCCATAGTCACTCCCGAGGCCACAACGGCTTTGCCGAGCGTCAGGTATTCATTGAGCTTCCAGACGCTCTTGTCCGTGGCGTAGGGCGTGAGGATGGTCTCGCTGTGGGGAATGAGGCAGATCCTGGCCTTGCGGATCAATCCTGCTACCTTTTCGTGGGGCTGCCAGCCGAAGAACCGGGCATTTCCGGGCAGGCCGCGCAAATACCAGCGCGAGAATGGTCCGTCGCCGATGATCCAAAACTTTCGATCAGGAATTTCCCGGATCAATCTAAGCAGATTGCCGATGCCTTCCTGGCGGCTGATGCGGCCCATGAAGACGACGGGGCTCTCGTCAGGGGCGTCTGCACCGAAGACGGATGCCTTTTTGCCATTATCTTTGCTTTTCTCCAGGAAGCTCTTGGCAGGATAGTTAGGAACAATAAATTGGGGCTTTCCCTGCGCCTCGCGGTAGGACCCGACCTTGTCTGCCAGGGGCCGGTTTACCGCAGTGATGATATCCGCCGCACCCGCCAGCTCCCGCTCGAAGTACTCGCCGGCCGGCCTTGCCGCAGGGCCGAAGGTCATCTGCAGCTCGACTCCCCAGGGCGATCGATAGTCATAGATGAGCTTTTTAAATCCCGTTCCCCTCAGCTTTGCCAGGCCGTGATAGATTATGTCCGGCACATTGAAGAGATGGACGGCATCAGGCGACTCTCTAAGCAGCGCTTGTTTGGCCTCTCTTGCCACACCCACCCAGCTTGTGGTACCAAAGCGCGGAACGACGACGTCGTACCCCAGCCGCTCCAGCGTGCCCTTGAACATCATCAGCCTCGTCGTCCTCTCCGGCTGATTGGAGAGAAGCAGAACCTTCATCTAGGCCTGCCTTCGTTCGACTTGTCCTGCCCTGCGGCTTTGCGCTCGGGGCACTCGAACATCAAATGGAAGGGATCGAATACCAGATCCGCCTGCCCCGGTTCAAGATAGCGAAATCCCTTCTTTTCCACGTCGGCCTTGGTGAGCAGCGGATCGAAAACATAGGCGTCCAGCCCCTTTTCCGCGAGCAGTTTCGCCAGAGCGAGATTGCGGCTGTGGTAGAACTCCTTGACCCCGGATCGGAAGGTGATGCCCTTGATGCAGATCTTGACGGCGGCCAGAGGCTTGTCGACTTTCATGCACGCCAGAAGAATCTTCTCCGCCCAGTACTCGATCATCTCATCATTGACCTGGCGCGAGGCGGAAAGAAGCCGGCAGAAGCTGAACTTCTCGCGCTTCTCCATCTCTTTGATCAGAAACCAGGGATAAACGGGAATGCAGTGGCCGCCAACGCCGGTAGAGGGCAGATGGATGTGGCAGAACTCGTGGTTGGCCTTATCCCTGGCCTCGAAGAAGTCGATCCCAAGGTCAGTGCAGATCTTGAACAGCTCATTGGCCAGGGCGATGTTGACGTCGCGGTAGCAGCCCTCCATCACCTTGATCATCTCGGCCACTTTCGCAGACGAGACCAGGTGCAAATTGGCGATGAACTTTTTGTAAACCTGGTAGGCACGAAAACCGCTTTCTTCGTCCGTGCCGCCGATCACCTTCGGGAACTCTCGCAGCCGGGAGATGCTGTATCCGGTCATGATCCTCTCCGGCGAATAGGCCAGGAAGAATTCGCCGCTCTTCAGGCCGCTGGACTCGCACAGCCACGCACGGACCTTTCCGTCCGTGGTTCCGGGGGGAAATGTGGTCTCCAGGACCACCAGATCGCCCTTCTTCAAAATCTTGCCGAGAGACCGAACCGCACTCTCCATGATGGAGAAATCGGGATTGAAGCTTTGATCCACGAAAAGGGGAACAATGACTACGAACGTGCTGCAATCCGCGGCATCCTCGAAATGCGGCGTGGCCACCAGATTCTTTCCGCCGTGCTTCGCTATCAACTCCTCAAGACCCGCTTCTTCCGGGATTGGATTTAAGCCACGGTTGATGAGACGGCAGCGCTCTTCGTTGATGTCCACACCCACAACCGCAAGGCCGCTGTCTGCCGCCACCGCGGCCAGGGGCAGCCCGGCATTGCCAAGACCGATGACGGCGATTTGCTCACTATTCTCAGACATCTCTAGTTATCCTTCCTGGATCTCGATTTCCATTCCGCACGCCGTGCATTTATAAAAGGCTTTATTTGCGCCGCTCTCTTTTCCAGCCATCTTCTCCAGCCTCCTGCCGCAGCGGCAGACCCAGCCCCTCTGCCGGGCCGGATTTCCCATGACGAGAGCAAAGGGCGGCACATCCCCGGCCACCACGGACCCTGCGCCGATCATGGCATACTCACCCACCGTGATCCCGCAGACCACAGTAGCATTGGCCCCGATGCTCGCGCCCCGGCGGATGAGCGTCGGCACCACGTGATCCTCATCCCAGACGAAGGCGCGAGGGAATAGGTCGTTGGTGAAGGTAGCAGAGGGGCCGATGAAGACATCGTCCTCGATGCGCACGCCTTTGTAGACGGAGACGAAGTTCTGAATCTTGACATTGTCTCCGATCTCTGCGCCGATGTCGATGTAAACGCTCTTGCCGATGTTGCAGTTCCTGCCGATCTTGGAATCCCGCCGCACATGGGCGAAGTGCCAGATTTTTGTTCCGTCTCCGATGGCCCCGCTCTCGACCACGGAGGTGGGATGAGCATAGTAGGGGCAGATGTCGCTCATTTTTGTCTCCCTTGAATCTCGCTTGACCTTATCCGTCTCTGTAGATCACAACAGTGTTATTCTTTGCTCGCTATCTCATTCGTCTCTTGCAGGCCAGTTTTTCCGGTTCAGTCTCTCAGTCCCTTTTTGATCTCCTCGCAGACCACGAGGTTCTTCAGGGCTTGCTCCGGGGTTACGACGAACGGTTTGCCGCTCCCGGCCGCATCGAGGAAGGCCTTCAGCTCCACCTTCAGCGGCTCGACTTTATTGACCAGAACCTTCTCGATGATGTTCTCCTGCAAATACCTCTCATTCTCCACGCCGTACTTGCCGGGCTTTCGGTAGATGTAGACCTCTTGAGTCATGAAGTCGCCTTCCGTCGTGAAGTCTTCGGCCTCGACGTAAAACGTCCTGAACTTCTTGGAAGACAGGCGGCTGGCGGAGATGCTGACCACCGAATGCGCGAAGACGGCCATAGCCTCGCAGACGTTCCGGTTTCCGGCGCTGTGAATCTTAAAATCGTCATCGCCCCGGAAGAGCACATTGAAGACGATATCGATGTCGTGGATCATGAGGTCCTCGACCACGGATGCGTCGGTGATGCGGCTTGAGGTGGGGTTGTGTCTTTTGATGGAGACGTAGTCCGGCTGGCCTGCGATCTTCTTGATCTCATCCACGATGGGGTTGAACCGCTCGATGTGGCCCACGCCGACGGTCAGGTCTTTGCTGCGGATGATCTCCAGCAGCGCCCGGCCCTCCTCGACCGTGAGAGTGATGGGCTTCTCGATCAGGCAGTGAACACCGGCCTCGATAACCTTCTTGGCCGTCTCGAAGTGGTACTTTGTGGGAACGCAGATGCTGACGCAGTCCACCTTGCCGAGCAGCTCATCCATCGATTTGCAGACGGTGGCGATATCCTTGGCGCGATTTGCGCTCTCCGGTATGGGATCGTAGACATAGACGTTTCTCACACCCTTCAATTCCGAATAGACGCGCACATGGTTCTTGCCCATAGCGCCGACGCCGATTACTCCGACATCCATGTTTCAGGCTCCGAACTCGTTGATGGTCTTGGCGATGTATTCCAGATCCTCTTCTTTCAGAGAGGGATGAACAGGCAGGCTCAGAATTCTGCGGGAGACGTCTTCGGCCACCGGGCACTTCTCCTTGCCGTAGCCCAGGCTTTGATAGAGCAGCTGCTCGTAAACAGGCCTTGGGTAGTGCACGGCGCAACCGATGCCCTTCGACTGCAGATACTCCATGAACCTCTCCCGGCCGGCGGGGAAGCTGTCCTCGACCCGGACGACGTACTGGTGATAGACATGCCGGACATTCGCGGCCCGGAAGGGCGTGGTGAGGCCCTTGATCATGATGCCCTTATTCAGGATTTCGGCATTCCTGATCCTCTTGGCCGTGAAATCCTCCAGCTTCTTGAGCTGCACGAGGCCGATGGCACCCTGCAGATTCATCATGCGATAGTTGTAGCCCAGAGCCACGTGGTTGTACTTTCCCGTATCGCCGTGATTTCGCAGCAGGCGAAGCCGCGCCGCCAGGGCATCGTCGTTGGTGGTGATCATGCCGCCTTCGCCCGTGGTCATGTTCTTGGTCGGGTAGAAAGAGAAGCAGCCGGTGCCAAATCCGCCAACCTTTTTGCCGCCGAACTGTGCGCCGTGCGCCTGGGCGCAGTCTTCGATCAGAATCAGATTCTTGTCCCGGCAGATTTGCTGCACTGCATTCAGGTCGAAGGGCTGGCCGTAAAGATGCACACCAACCACGGCGCGGGTCTTGCCGGTTATTTTTTCGGCAAGGCTATTCGGATCGATGTTGAATGTCTTCGGGTCAACGTCCGCGAATACGGGCTTCAAACCCTGGTAGAGAGCACAGTTGGCTGTGGCGATGAAAGTGAAGGCGGGAGAGATGATCTCGTCGCCGGGCTGCAAGTCGTAACCTTTGAGGGCCAGGTCGAGAGCAATGGTACCGTTGCTGACGGCAATGGAGTGCTTTACATTCAGATACTTCGAGAACGCCTCTTCGAACTCTTCCACAATCTTTCCCTGGGTCAGCATGCCGGAGCGCATCACATCCCCAACGGCGGCAATCTCTTCGTCTCCAATGATCGGTTTGGCAATGGGAATGAAATCGTGCATCATTATCTCCTTTGAACCTTTATTCTCGTCTTATTCGCTCAATAGCTCAATCATCCGGATAAAAAGACTTGTTGTTTGCCGCAATACAAAATCAGCATGAACGGTCTTTGGCCCAAAATATGAAGCCTATGACCATTTTGCTGAAACTCAATATAAAGATTTCAATACTTGTGGTCCGTGAACTCCTCCCACGGCCTGAAGGCCGGGGCTTCCCTGCTGCTTCCTCGTTTTTTGTGCCGTCATAGCCCTCTGGCATCGGGGCACGTTTTGCGGGAATTTTCGGTTTCCGTTTCATTGGCCCAAACGTACATCAGATTCGCGATGCAGAGGTTCAGGTCTCATCGGACGGATTCGGGGTGTTCCCTCCCTACAGTTGCGCGTATATCACCACGCAACGCGCCTTATCAGGGCGCAGATCTTCCAGGTAGCACTTTGAGCCTCCAAGGAATCATATCTTAATTGGAAAGAGGATACCGAGAAATATATAGTTAATCCAGGCAGGGTGAAAGTAATTATGGCAAAGGACTCCGCTTTCATCCTGTTGCGACTCGCGTCGCAACTCCCGCAAACTCTGCAGAGTTGGCGAGACCACCCTGAAGGATGGGGACTTCTCGCTTCGTCCTTCGCAATCCTACGAGTTAAATATAGTCCGCTTGGCTATAATCAACTTAGCTATAATACACTTAATTATAGTTCACTTAGCTATAATCCATTTAGCCATAATCCGCTTAATCATAATCCGCGCAGATATCCTCTTCGCACCATCTTTTGGCTTCATAAGCATTATGAACAAAGAAGCTGCAACCTCATGAGACGAGAAAGCCGTTGCGGGCAAAGACTAAGATCCAAGGTCTGCAGCAAGCTATTTTTGGTTTATCATGATTAATTAACCTGACAAAAAGGTTTGGATTTGCCAAAATCATGATACATTTAACACTATTATTAGTTTATATTTTAAGGGTAACAATTTAATATTTAGAACTGCCAACCGAGAAGTACTGGAGGGAAATTATGACTTTGCAAGATGCGAAGAAGAATACCATAGAAACCTTGATCATAAAGGATACCACTGCCAACCCGGCACCCTTGGGCCTGCTGGGCTTCGGATTGACCACAGTTCTTCTCAATATCCATAATGCAGGATACTATGAGCTGAACACCATGATTTTGGCTATGGGAATATTCTACGGCGGAATTGCCCAGATCATTGCAGGAATAATGGAGTGGAAGAAGAATAACACCTTTGGAACAACGGCTTTCACTTCTTACGGCCTCTTCTGGCTCACATTGGTGGGTTTGATCTTCTTGCCGACGCTGGGACTTGGCACTGCCACTTCCAAGCCGGCCATGGCAGCATATTTCTTCATGTGGGGCCTGTTCACCTTCGTCATGTTCATCGGAACATTGAAGATCAACCGCGCGCTGCAGTTCGTCTTCCTCTCGCTGACTATCTTATTCTTCCTGCTGGCGGCCAGAGATTACCTCGGCAGCGAAGCTATCGGAACACTGGCAGGCTATGAGGGCATCATCTGCGGCCTATCCGCCGTCTACACCGGTCTTGCCCAGGTCCTCAACGAGGTTTACAAGAAGGTTGTAGCACCTCTCGGGCCGATGTAGGCCAAATTAAAAGGCCATCCGTCGAGAATTTAGAGATCGCTTTTTTTCGATCTCATCTCTGATTTTTATTCGTCGAACGGCATTAATTTATAAGCTACAAACATGATATTAGCCTTTAAACGCTCATGAACGATGTGGTTGAATTTGGCTATTTCCGGAAAGAAAACAGCTCCGAAAATGAAATCCAATCATAATTAATGAGCATAACAGGTAACAACAATACTGGAACGGAGCCATAAATTCGAGCGTGCTGGCCTATTCCGATCATCTAAAAACCCGTCGATAATCACTTTATGTTTCCTGCAATGTTTCCAGCTATGTCTCCAGCTATGTCTCCAGCTATGTCTCCTGCCATGTTTCCTGCTTGTCCTGCCAACACTGGAAAATAAAACACAGAAAAGAACTGAAAAATCACATTTATCTTCATGGATCTGCTCTTTAGGCCCATTGGATAAGGGCTTCTCGATCATCTCCTTGCCTGCCGCCCAAAATGCGATGATAGCGGTGGGGATTGCTCTTCATTCAGGTCGCGCTCGATCGCCGTGGCCGCTCCTGGACCGGGACATTCTTGGCAGTCGTATTTTGGATTTGATGCTGCTTTTGAGCGCGGATGCCTTCCCTAAATCCATTCGAGCGTGGATCGTCGGTCGCGTCTCAATCGTTGTAATATTACAGCGCACTGCCATCATCGGAGTGGACACACGATGAGATGGCGGGAAAGGCTAACGGATGCCAACTCCTGCCGGAATTCTTGCAGATGGACGTGTGCAGGCGTCGAATTTATCCTTGGAACGCTCGCAACAAATCCCCGACTTCGTCCAATCTTTTGGGAAAATTGCTGTAACGATCGTTATCGGTCGAGCCAATTTATTGCTTCGGATAAACTTAAGTAGCATTGAACTAAGGATTGGTACCGGATGAATCTTACATTACGCTAGAGCTTATGGGGCATGATAAATTTGGCACCTTTTATTGAGATTCGGGATCTGACGGTTCGTTTCGGTGAAGCCGTTGCCCTGCGGGGCATAAATCTGGTTATTGAGGAGGGCGAGTCGGTAGGAATCCTGGGCCGGAGCGGCTCAGGAAAGAGCGTTTTGATGCATGTTTTGCGAGGCGTGGAGTCATTCCCCGGCATCAGCGGAAGCATAATCTTCCACGTGGCCCGGTGCGAGAAGTGTCGGCATGTCGAGCCGCCCAGCCGCGCGGGCGAGAAATGCAAATGCGGCGGAATTCTAAAAGCCTTTGAGGCCGATTTCGTAGCTCTGGACATCAACGATCCTCTGCGCCGAGACATAACCAAGAGAATCGCCATCATGCTGCAGAGAACCTTTGCTCTCTACGGCGACGAGCGAGTGATTGTAAACGTCATGAGGGCCGTGGAAGAGACGGGCGACTCCATGAGCGTTCATCGTGCTGCCGACCTGCTTGATGAGGTCAACCTTTCCCACCGACTGATGCATGTGGCAAGAGAGCTGTCCGGCGGAGAGAAGCAGCGCGTCGTCCTGGCCCGCCAGCTTGCAAAGTCGCCCATGGTGCTCCTGGCCGACGAGCCCACGGGAACCCTTGATCCGGGCACGGCAAAGGTGGTGCACGACTCCATCAAGCGCGCCGTGCAGGACTTCAAGATGACCCTGATCATCACCAGCCACTGGGAAGACGTCATGGTGGAGCTGGCCGACAGGGCCATTCTGCTCGATAACGGCGAGATCAAAGCACAAGGCGCGCCCAAAGACGTGGCGGCTCAGTTCCTGGCTATGGCCGGAGAGCTTGGCAAGCGAGAAGTTGTTAAAGTAGGAGCGCCTATAATCAAGGCCAACAGTCTGGCCAAGAGATACATCAGCATTGACCGGGGCGTGGTCAAGGCCGTGGACAATGTCAGCCTTGAGGTAAATGAAGGCGAGATCTTCGGTTTGGTCGGCGTCTCGGGAGGCGGCAAGACCACATTCTCCAAGATGATCAGCGGCATCATCACACCCACCGCCGGCAGCATCTCGGTGCGGGTGGGAGACGACTGGGTGGACCTTACCGTCCTCGGGTCCAACGGCAGAGGCCGGGCCACCAAATACATCGGCATCCTGCACCAGGAGTACACGCTCTATCCATCTCGCAGCGTCATCGAGAACCTCACCGAGGCCATCGGCCTCTCCTTGCCCTTCGAGCTGGCGGAGCGCAAAGCCATCCACACTCTGGAGACGGTCGGGTTCTCGGAAGAGCAGGCGGAAGCGGTACTGGAAAAGATGCCCGACGAGCTGTCGGAAGGAGAGAGGCACAGAGTCGCTATGGCTCAGGTCCTGATCAAAGAGCCAAGGATCGTAATCCTGGACGAGCCCACGGGGACTATGGACGCCATCACCAAGATCGAGGTGACTAAGTCCATCCTCAACGCCCGTGAGGAGCTGGGCGAGACCTTCGTCATAGTCAGCCACGACATGGATTTCGTGAAGAATGTGTGCGACCGCGCCATGCTCATGCGCAACGGAAAAACAGTATTCACCGGTCTTCCTGATGAGGTCTTGGCCAAGATCACGGAAGAAGAAGAGAAGGAGATGCTGGGGAGTTAATTTGAGAGTCTTCGTTGATGGCAAAGAGATCGAGCTTAATCGGGGTGCAAGCCTCGGAGATGCCCTTGGCCTGGCGGGAGCAAAGCCCGCCCAAGGCGCTATCGTCGGGGTGGTCAAAGGCAGGGGTGAAAAATCCCGCCAGACCAATTCCTACTGGCTCAACACTACCAAGGGCAAACTCAGAATCGAGCTTCTGGAGAACGACCTGCAGAAGATTTGGCATGAGAGCGTAAGCCGCATCGTGGGGTCGGAGGCAAGATGGTCTTCGGCAAGCGGCGTCGCCTTCGGACCTTTTTCATCATCCATTTCCTTTGGCCGCGAGGCCCATGAGTACAATCGCTGGGAGGTGGTGCTGGGAGCCGCAGGATTTGAGGCGGAAAAGACCCAGCTCATTTTCGTGCGCCGCAGGCACAGCGCAGCGTACGGAGTTCCCGCGGAAAGCGGCCTTCTGGCTCATGTGGTAGGCGGCAAGAACACATTAGATCGGCTGGAGATCGGAGACAGGATCTTAGCGATCGAGCCCATCGTGGAATGGCAGGACCTGACCGAGAAGCTGGCCACCCAAGACTTGACGCTGCCTTTGGAAGAAGGCATGGAAATCTTCACAGAGGTTCAGGTTGAACTGGTGGAAGATGCACCCTACGGAGCCGAATTCTTCCTGGCTCTGACCCGGGGCGGCACTTTTTTGGTTGATTCAGTCTCCAGTTCGTACATCTCATCGGACCAGTTGCTGGCGGAGCCCATTGCCTTCGAGCACCGCGAGCCGCGACTGGAAGGCGCGGTAACGGTGAGGACCGGCGGAAGGGGATTGGGCAGGATATTCATCTACAAGGCCGATCGCACCTCGAATCCCGGACACTCCATTGTCGGGCACGTCAGTGCCGGAATGGACATGGTGAAGCTGGCCGGACACGGCAGCCTCGTAACGGTGCGGGTTAAGCCGGAACGCATCATGCTCATGGGTGCGAAACTGTCGGATGCTCTGGCGCTATTGAAGGATCGGGGAATCGAGTTCGAGGTGGACGGCCACACCGGCGAGGATGCAGTCGTTGTGAAGCAAGATCCAAGAGCCACCATGGAGATCCTCAAAAAGAAAAAAGTCAAGCTCTTAACCATGCCCGCCAACCGTCTCGTAGCCATCGAGCTGTATCATGATCTGGCTCCCAAGACCCTGGATTATTTCCGGCATGTCACCGGCTTAAAAGAGCGGCCAGTCGGTCCATTGCCCGTCTATTTTGTTTATGAGAATACAATTCTCTTCAAGCCCGAGGTCGATGCGGTCAGCTACAAGGAATTGCTGCCGGAGAACAAACCCACCGGCCCGGTACCGGCGGGCTCCATCGGCATCTCCAATCAGGTCTCCAAGAAGATCGGCCTGGTGGGAGTGCGGCTTGTCCAGGACAAACGCTACGGCCCCTCCGGCGAGAAGTTCGAGGCCACCAATATCGTTGGCCGCGTGCTGGAGCCGGATAAGCTCAAAGACGTCAAAGAAGGGGAGACGATTTACGTTCTGGAGGTGCGGTAAATGAGGATCACCAAGTATGTGATTACATCCTCCGAGTCGGATATTCTTCCCTCGGATATCGCCATGAAAATTTACGGCTCAAAGTATGATGTCAATGTCAAAGAGACCTGCTTTGGCGTCGTGGTGGACGGCGAAGAGGAAGTGATCAATGCGCTGATTGAGGAGATCCGCTCTCTTGACCCTGCCGGCATCTTCATCAAGGACAGAGGCTTTCCGCCCGGCGATCCCCGCCGCTGCCGCGGTCGCAGAGGCGGCGGAGCGCGCCCCGGCTTTTACATGATCGAGTCCGAGGCAAAGATGCTGCCCATGATCTCGCGGGCGCTGGCTGCGGTTGGCGAAGTCCCTGCGGTCCCGGCGAAGAAAAAGCCTCTTATGCCGAATAAACTTGAAGATATTATCAAAGAGGGTTTAATCTGAGGTACAACAAAATGGCTAAAGTTATCGTTTATCCTCCTACCAGCATGATCCTCTCAGACCTTGTGGAGAGGATGGGCCACAAGGCGCTTGTAGTCTCGGAATCGGTGCGCAAGCTTGCCACGGCCAATGATATTCAATCACCTCCCCTGAACGTCACCCCCGAAGAGCCGAAGAAGGGCCTGCGCTACGCGGCTGTCGATGTTCCCTCGGGCGTGCGGGGCAGAATGGCGCTGATCGGACCTCTCATCGAGGAGGCCGAGGCCGCCATCGTTGTAGAAGACCCAGGATGGCTGACCGGCTGTGCCGGATGCAACCGCACCAATGAGCTGGTGAGGCTGCTCATCAGAACCAAAGGAGTTCCGCTCCTTGACCTCGCCTATCCCACGGACGACGCCGAGGCACGGGTTTTCGTGCAAAAGATCAAGACATTCCTGGAGGGACTGAAATGATTCGCATTGCCCAGCTCTCCTGCGGCGCAGAGTACAGCGGCATTCAAAAGGAGATCGAGCGCGCTGCCGATACAGTTGGCGCAAAGATCGTCTACCCCGAGGTCTCCCTGGACGACATTCTGAACGTGGAAAACAAGTTCGGAGTTAAAGTAGCTTCAGGCGATCTTAATCTGGCTATGGCGCGGGCGGTTCGGATCGTCGAGAATCCCGATCTAGCGGACGCAGTGATCGTTATGACCTGCTTCCGCTGCGCTGAAGCCGCCATCATCCGCTCGGAGATTCGCAAGTTCATCCATGAGCACTCCAAGATTCCCGTTCTTAGCTACTCATTCACAGAAAGAACGACAGCGGAAACGCTTCTTACCAGGATGGAAGCTCTGGTGACGACCGTCAAATTCCGAGGTCTACTGGCCAGAGAAAAGCAAAAAGGTCTCACCGCCGGAATCGACTCCGGATCGACAACCACCAAATCGGTGATCATGAGAGACAACGAGGTCATCGGCACCGGCTGGGTTCCCACAAACGAGGTCCTCAAGAGCGCCGAGGATGCCTTTGAGGCAGCCTTGAAGATGGCAGGAGTCAAGAAGGAAGAGGTTCAGGCGGTTGGAGTCACGGGCTATGGCCGTTTCCTGGTGGGCAAGCACATCAATGCCAGGTTGATTCAGGAAGAGATCACGGTCAACTCCAAGGGTGCCGTCTTCCTGGCCGATGCCCAGAAGGGGGCAGCCACAGTCATCGATATCGGCGGCATGGACAATAAGGCCATCTCCGTGCAGGACGGAATTCCCGGCGGCTTCACGATGGGCGGAATATGCGCCGGAGCTTCGGGCCGGTTCCTGGAATTGACTGCCAAGAGGCTCGGCGTGGACATCACGGAGCTTGGCAAGCTGGCACTGAAGGGCGACTACCGCAACGTAGCCATGAACAGCTACTGCATCGTCTTCGGCACGCAAAGCCTGGTCAACAGCCTGGCCCTGGGCTGCAAGCCTGAAGATGTGGCTATGGCCGCCTGTCACTCCGTGGCCGAGCAGGTTTACGAGCAGCAGTTGCAAGAGGTTGAGGTTAAGGAGCCTGTGATAATGGTAGGCGGAACTGCGCTTGTGGAAGGGCTTCCGAGAGCCATGGAAGAGCTTCTTCAACTGAAAGTGCGCGTTCCCAAATATGCCCAGTACATCGGCGCGGTGGGCGCAGCGCTCCTGGTTTCGGGACTTCTGGAGGGCTAAAGGATGGACCCAATGGAGGTCTTTAAGATCGTTGTCACGGGCCAGGAGGATTTCGGAGCCAAGAAGTACCGCGAGCTGATCATGGACATCCTGCAGGACCTCGGCCTCATCAGGTCCATCGGCAGGCTGTACGTTTATGTGGACATCATGGAGCCGGTGTTCGCCATTTACGGCCTTCTTCGCACCGGAATTCCGCCGCTCACGGTCAGGGATGTGGGAGACGTCCTCAAGACGGAAGGCGGCTACCAGGTCAAGATCAATGACGAGGAGCACATGTCCGATCTGCTCAAGATTCTCTGGGGCCGCTACGGTCGCGAGAGAGTGGAGCAGCCGGCCAGAGACATTGTGATCATCGCTTCGGACACGGACCCCTCCGGACTCACGGTAGCGGATCTGGAGACGGAGTTTCTGCAAGATCTGACGGACGGGCTCGTGCGCGTGGCCCCGGAAGGCTTTCGCAACCGCAGAAACGAGATGAACAAAGACAGCTTCTTCTTTATCGCCGCAGAAGAGACGCTGACGCCGGAATTGATCGCCAAGACCAAGGAGAAGATCAGGGAGATGCAAAATGCTTGAGCCTGTGATGTTTACCGGAGGTCTGTACAAGCACGACCTGGTCGTCGAGCTGGTAGAGGACCTGGGCGGATACGTTCTGCAAAAGAATGTGACGCAAAGCGAGGTCATCCTTCTCATCCTGATTCCGTCCGAGGACAAATCGGTCCTGGAGACTCTGATCAAAGAGCTGCGCGGTGAACTGGTGCGAGCGCCGCTGGCGGGAACCGAGGTGGCGGTTGTGACGCCGACATTGGCCATCCATCATCTGCCGCACACGGCCTGCGATATTGCCGAATATTTGCGCCGCCACGGCTCCAAGACGAACATGATGGGTCTCGCGCGCGGTGTGGGCCGGGAGATCGCCCAGATCAACGAGTACGAGACGGCCCTCATCAACGAGCACGATGCAGCGGTCTTCATCTTCGGCAACTTCCGCGAGTGCATCCGCAAAAAGGAGAGCCTCTACCGCAACATCACGGTGCCGGTCGTGGTCACTGGCGGCCCGGAGATGGCCAAGAGCGAACTGCCTTATGCCTTCGAGTACGTGCCGTCTATCGGTCGCGTGGCCCACCGGGCCAGGAAGGCAACGGAGATCGGCACCCTTGACCACATTGTTGAGTCAGTGGGGAGGGCGCTGGACAAGACCCGTGCGGATATCACCAAGGACCCGCTCACCACATCTCCTCCCCGCGTGATGGACGCTGTTCGCGAGCAGGTGCCCGACGTGGAGTACTCGTATTCGCCGCTGCCGATCGCCCTCAACCTGGGCGGCGTGCGGGTCAAGCTGCCTTACGAGCGCTACAAGGATGCGGTAAAAGCTGTAACCTTTGATGAGGGTGTCACGCTCGGCGAGATTGCCACCATCAGGCCATCTCACATGAAGGACTATATACTTGTGAGAATATTGCCAGCTTCCGAGACCGGGTATGTCTTCTAAAGCCCGGTCCGAATAATATTTAGCGAAAGTGGCCGGCAGCGTGATTAAAGTGAAGCACGATCTGCACAGGCTTTTGCCGGGTTGAAGGGTGAAAATGATGAGCTTTGAAGATGAGCTTGATGCTATTTTGGTGAAGGGCAAAGAAAAGTCCGCCGAAGAGATCCTGAAGTCCGTTGAGAGCGCCTATGGTGAGGTCCCGTATGTCTTTTCGTTCATGAAGGACAATCCAGAGATCCTTATCACCAAGATCCTGCACAACAACGCCATTTTGCGAAGCTCGAACCTGGACCCCAAGACCGTCGAGCTGATATCGGTGGCTGTCTCTGCAGCCATGAGGTGCAGCCACTGCCTGAAGCTGCATATCAGAATTGCATCCAACCTGGGAATACCGGACGACCAGATTGCAGCCGCCATTTTCCTGGCCGGGAACCTGGTCAATGCATCGGTGCTGGCCACGGCCACGCGCCACCTGGATGAGGAGCGAGAGGTCTGCCGGGTCTGCGAGATCAACAGCGAGGCCTGCGAGATACACAGGGGCAAAGAATAAAACTCCGGGTCCATCGAAATTTATGCAAATCAAACGACTGATTCAGGAAATTTTTTGAGAAATCCGGGTTATGGAACACTAAACTGAATCTTGGAAAATAAAAAGCTAAATCCTGTGACTGTGGGCTTGATGCTATTTTTTTGTTGAAGAGCAAAGAAATTTAACGAAAATTAAAGGAAAATGGAATACTATTTTGTAATGCATAATCCAAAATAAATAATCAAAAAAATATAAAGTCTAAAAAAAAGAGTTGACCGCTCACTTGGTGATGAGCGGGATTCCGTCGAGAGCCTTCGGGTTGGCAACGCTGGAAGTATCGCCGAGCGCCTGACCGAGCGCCTTGGCCTTGATGAGCTGGCGCACCGGCTTTCCTGCCTTGTTCTTGGGGATATCCGCTACAAATATGACATCCGAGGGAATGGCGATGGGACCCAGGGTCTTTCGCACGAAGTTCTTGATATCCTTCTGCAAATTGGCGTCTGCGTTGCTGCCGGCCTTCAGGACTGCGAACACCACGATGTTCTCGCCCTTTACCTTGTCCGGCTTGCCGATGACGGCTGCTGCGGCCACGGCCGGGTGCTTCTCGGCGGACGCCTCAACCTCGGCATTGGAGATCCTGTGGCCTGCAACCTTCAGGACATCGTCGCCGCGGCCCAGAGCCCAGATATATCCGTCCTTGTCCACGCGAGCCTTGTCTCCGGAGAGATACTTGCCGGGGAATGTCGCCCAGTAGGTCTCGTTGTACTTGGCCGGGTCCCTGTAGACCTCTTTGAGGATGGATGGCCAGGGAGTGGTCATGATGATGTTGCCCACCTGTTCCGCTGCCACGGGCGCGCCGTTATCGTCGACGACTTCGACGTTGTATCCGGGCAAGGGGAAGCTGGGGGAGCCGGGCTTGAGAGGCGTGATGGGCAGAGGTGCAATAACCTGTGCGCCGGTCTCGCTCTGGAACCAGGTATCCATGATGGGTGCAAAACCGCCGCCCACGTAGCGTCTCCACCAGACGAAGGCATCGGGGTTCATAGCTTCGCCGACGGAGCCCATGAGCCGAACCGTGGATAGGTCGTACTTCTGGGGCCATGCCGGTCCCTCGTTCATGAACATCCTGATGGCTGTGGGTGCAGTGTAGATGACGGACACGCCGTAGTCCTCGATGATCTTGAACCAGCGCCCAAAGTCCGGATAGTCGGGCGATCCCTCGTACATGACGCTCGTCGCACCCAGGCACAGCGGCCCGTAGGCGATGTAAGAGTGGCCGGTGATCCATCCGATATCGGCTGTCGACCAGTAGACATCGGTATCCTTGATATCAAAGACCCAGGACGTGGTGAACGCCGGTCCGACGGAAATTCCGCCGTGAGTGTGCACAATGCCCTTGGGCTTGCCTGCGGCTCCGGCGGTGTAGAGGATGAACAGAGGATCAGAAGAATCCATAGCCACGGTCTCACAGCTTCCGGACTGGCCTGCAACGAAGTCATTCCACCAGACATCGCGCCCCTCGGTCATGGGCGTCTCCTGGCCGTTCCTCTTTACCACTACTACCTTCTGGATGCACTTTAAGCCTGCAATGGCCTCGTCGGCCTGGGGCTTGGTGGCAAGAGGCTTGCCGCGCCGGTAAGAGCCGTCGCAGGTGATGAGAACCTTCGGCTCGCTGTCTTCCAGGCGGTCCCGCACGGCTCCCGCGGAGAATCCTGAGAATACCACTACATGCACGGCTCCGATCTTGGCGCATGCGAGCATGGCGATGGGCAGCTCCGGGATCATGGGCAGGTACATGCCCACGCGGTCGCCCTTCTTGATGCCCATCTTCAGCAGCGCATTGGCGAACTTGTTGACCTCACGGTAAAGCTCGTAGTAGGTGATCTGGCGCACATCGCCCACCGGCTCTCCGACGAAGATGTAGGCCAGCTTGTTGCGTCTCCAGGTATGAGCGTGCCTGTCAACGGCGTTGTAGGCCACATTGATTTTGCCGCCCACGAACCATGATCCATTGGGGGCCTTCCACTGCACGGTCTGCTTGTAGGGTGCAAACCAATCTGCATAGGTCTTGGCCATCTCATCCCAGAACTCGATGTAGTTCTTGCTGGTCCAGGCACGCATCTCCTGCTCGGTCTTCAGGCCCTTCTTCTTCATCCAGGCCATGACATTGGAGTTATCTACGAGATCTTTGGGTGGATAATACAGACCCTGATCAAGGGTTGGAACAGATTTTTCCGATTTTTCATCAGCCATTTTAAATCGCCTTGCATTTCTTGCAATTTATTAGGCATTTGAATCCAATATCATTCTTATTTCTTCGTACTAAATTATGATGAATATTCAAATGCCTTTTTAACATCTAATTTTAGTCTCATTATCTGGATATAAATTTGTCGCGTTCTAATTATGATGATATATTTGATTTTAAAGCTAAACATTCTTAATGGTCGTTTGAGCTAGAATTATTTGATGATTTGTCAAATTATAATCTTTTTTATCTAAAATCTTCATCAAAACATTTATATCCAAATGAGAATACTATAATAGCTCCTTTGCGACTTTTGGGCAAAAGACTGCCGTTGACCCGCTTTTATGCAATATGAATTTTTTCAGAAAGTATTTAAGCTATTCCTGTGAATATTTTGATGCAATAGAACATAAGGAAAATCCAAGGGAATCGCAATGGTGCTAAACTCGTAAAAGAGTGATGAGGGATGATGACAATATGAAAAAATATATACAATTATTAATATGTTCTTTAATGATGACATCCTTTATGATTCAGCCGACCATTATCGAGGCCAAAGACATTGAACAACAAAATAATGTTGATGCTCAGGATTACTCCGCGAAATCCGATAAGGAGGATGATATTTCCTCAAATATAAATTCTTCATATATTGGTTCTTCATATATTGGTTCTTCACATATCGATTCATCCCATGCCGGCAATGATCATCTAAACGAAATCAGAAGAAACATGTCGCAAGAAAAGGAGCAAATGGCAGGGCGATTAACTGGCAGAATCAGTAACCGCACAATCTTCGCCATGATGAGTGTGCCAAGAGAGCTGTTTGTGCCAGCAGATCAACGAAGGCAGGCTTATGACAATACTCCGTTGCCTATCGGCTTCGGCCAGACTATTTCCTCGCCTGACATCGTAGCCAAGATGTGCGATCTGCTGGATTTGCAGGAAGGCATGAGCGTCCTGGATATTGGTGGCGGAAGCGGCTATCATGCTGCTGTAATAGCTAATCTGGTGGGACCGAAAGGGCAGGTTTGCTCAATAGAGCGCATTCATGAAATAGCGGTCCAAGAAAAAGAAAACTTGAAACGAGCGGGCGTTACCAACGTCATTGTGATTGAAGGCGACGGAAGCCTCGGATTGCCGAAATATGCACCATATGACAGAATCAATGCAGCCGCTTGCGCGCCACAAATTCCTGAAGCACTCAAACAGCAATTGAAGATCGGTGGAAAGATGATTCTTCCTGTGGGCGGCATTGTGCAAGCTCTTTGCCTGGTAACAAGAACTGGTGAGAACAGCTACGCCATAGACGACAAAAAGAGAGTAGCCTTCGTGCCCCTGATCGGCGAACGTGGATTCAAAGAAGAAGTGCTAAAATAAGTGCCGGAATAGCTGCTGGAGCAAGTGCTTAGGAAAAGTGCCTGAATTTTTTAGTGCCGGAAACTTCGCCAATATCAATATTGAGCTTGCGGACCTATTAATCCTTCAATACAAGAGTCTGCCATCGAAAAGTCTGACCCTGGAATCGATTCGGCAGGAATGACGGTGTGCCCGCTAAAAAAAGGGAGGGTGAATCCCACTTACAGGTCAATGCGTGGGATGTTCTCAACAGATTCTGGGTTGGCCAGAGCGGACAGGTCTCCGGTCTCCTTTCCAAGGGCCTTGGCCTTGATGACACGGCGCATGATCTTGCCGGATCTGGTCTTGGGGACATCCTTGACGAAGTAGACCTTGTCGGGGTAAGCGACGGGGCCCAGTACCTTGCGTACGTGGGTGGAGATCTCCTTTCCTAGCTCAGGGGACTCGGCAACGCCATCTCTGAGAATGACGAAGGCCACGATCTTCTCGCCCTTGACCTCATCGGGCTGGCCGATGACGGCTGCCTCTGCGACCTTGGGGTGAGAAACTGCGGCGGACTCGACCTCAGCGTTGGAGATTCTGTGTCCGGCTACCTTCAGCACATCGTCGATGCGGCCCTGGATCCACCAGTAGCCATCCTTGTCGCGGGTGGCCTTGTCGCCAGCGAGGTATGTGCCGGGCTTGATCTGCCAGTACATGTCCCAGTACTCTTTCTTGTATCTGACTTCATCTCTGAAGAAGGCACGCAGCATGGATGGCCAGGGAGCCTTCTGGACGATGTTGCCGCCGAAGCCGAGTGGCACGGAGTTGGCATCCTCGTCAAAGATATCAGTGTTCATGCCGGGCAGCGGGAAGGTGACGGATCCGGGCTTCTCAGGGGTCATGGCCAGTGGGGCGATGACGTGGCATCCGGTCTCAGTCTGCCACCAGGTATCAATGATTGGTGACTGGTCTGCGCCGATGTTCTTCCTGAACCACATGTAGGCTTCTGGGTTGAGTGGCTCGCCCACAGATGCCAGAATTCTGATGGTGGACAGGTCGAACTTCTTTACAAAGGCCTCGCCGGTCTTCATGAACATTCTGATGGCGGTGGGTGCGGTGTAGAATACGGAGACACCGTACTGCTCAATGATGGACCACCAGCGGCCCAGATCGGGGAAGTCGGGGGAGCCTTCGTACAAGATGCTGGAGGCACCAAGGCACAGTGGGCCGTAGACCACGTAGCTGTGTCCGGTAATCCATCCGCAGTCTGCTGTGCACCAGTAGACATCGTCATCATGAACATCCAGTACCCAGGAAGTTGTCTGGGCCGGGCAGACGGCATATCCGCCATGGGCATGCTCAATACCCTTGGGCTTGCCGGTTGTGCCGGATGTGTACAGAATGAACAGCCTGTCCTCTGGGTCAAGCTGAGCGGTCTCGCACTGGGCGGACTGGCCGGCAACGAAGTCGTTGTAGTAGACATCGCGTCCCTCGGTCATGGGGACTGCAACGCCGGTTCTCTTGACGACGACTACCTTCTTGACGGAGGGTGCGGTCTTCAGGGCTTCATCTACGTTGGGCTTGAGTGGCAGTGGCTTGCCGCGCCTGTAGAAGCCGTCTGCGGTGACGACAACCTTGGCCTCGGCATCGTTGACCCTGCTGTTCAGGCCGCCGGAAGAGAATCCGGAGAAGACGATGGTGTGAATGGCTCCGATCTTGGCGCAAGCGAGCATGGTGATGGGCAGCTCGGGGATCATGGGGAGGTATGCGACAACTCTGTCTCCCTTCTCAACGCCGACAGACTTCAGAGCGTTAGCGAACTTGTTGACCTCTCTGTACAGCTCGTAGTAGGTGATGGTTCTGGTGTCGCCCACGGGCTCGCCGATGAAGTAGTAGGCTACCTTGTTCCTGTTTGCGGACTTGGCATGCCTGTCTACGGCGTTGTAGGCTACGTTGATCTTGCCGCCGGTGAACCACTTGAAGTAGGGCTTGCCGGAGTCATCGAGAACCTGGGTGTAGGGCTTGTACCAAGTTGCAAAAGTCTGGGCCATCTCGTCCCAGAAATCAATGTAATTATCCGAGCACCATTTGCGCATCTCGGCCTCAGTCTTGAAGCCTTTCTTCTTCATCCACTGAAACGCATTGGAGTGCTCAACGATCCACTGTGGGGTGTTGAAAATCCTGGTTTCTTCCTGCAGAGCAGCTGTCTTTGCTGTGTCAGCCAATTTCATACCTCCTTAAGATTAAGTGCTTCCCAAAATTGGCCAGGCCTATTATGAAGAATAAATCCGTATCCCTCTCTGGTCGCTATTATCCTGACCACCACCCGACAAAGCGCGGAAGGTTCGGGAAACATCGACTCAAAATCCACCTGATCATTTATAAAGTTATCGCGATATAATTCATCATAAATGATCATAATAATGATTTATCACGAAGAATCTTTTCAATATGGATTTTTTAAGAGAATCAATTTGGTGAATCAATTGGTTTTATGAAGAAATCGGCTCCAGGAAAAAGAGAAGCTCTTGATGAATGAAAAATTTGCACAATAATAAAATTGCGAAATGCAAGATCAAAATGCAAGATCAAAATGCAAGATCAAAATGCAAGATCAAAATGCAAGATCAAAATGCAAGAACAAAATGCAAGATCAAGATGGCATCAATTGAAAAGAATTAGATAGCATCGATTGAAAATCCAAAAAAGAAAAAAGGGGAAGCCCACTCACTTGATGAGTGGGATGGCATCAACCGACTCTGGATTGGCCAGAGCGGATATGTCGCCTGTCGGGTTTCCAAGGGCTTTGGCCTTGATGACGCGGCGCATGATCTTGCCGGACCGGGTCTTGGGAACATCGTTCACGAAGTAGACTTTCTCCGGATAGGCGACGGGTCCCAGAACGGAGCGCACGTGCTTGGCCAGGATCGGGCCCAGATCATCGGTGGCTTGAACGCCTGTCTTGAGGATGACGAAGGCTACAATGACCTCACCCTTGACCTCATCGGGCTTGCCGATGACGGCTGCCTCGGCAACCTTGGGGTGAGAAACCAGTGCGGACTCGACCTCTGCATTGGAGATCCTGTGTCCGGCTACCTTCAGCACATCGTCGATTCTGCCCTGGATGGTGAAGTATCCATCCTTGTCCTTGGTGGCCTTATCGCCGGCCAGGTAGGTACCGGGCCGAATCTGCCAGTACATGTCCCAGTATTCCTTCTGGTACCTGACAGTGTCTTTGTAGAAGGCCCTGAGCATGGACGGCCAGGGTGTATTGCTGACGATGTTGCCGCCGGAGCCTGGCGGTACGGGATTGGCATCCTCATCCAGGATATCCACGTTGAAGCCGGGCAGCGGGAATGTGGGCGATCCGGGCTTGAGCGGGGTGATGGGCAGAGGCGATACCAGGAAGCATCCCGTTTCTGTCTGCCACCAGGTGTCCATGATCTGCAGCTTGCCGCCGCCGAAGTTGTTTCTGTACCAGATCCAGGCCTCGGGATTGATGGGCTCGCCGACAGATCCGAGCAGCCTAAGGGATGAGATGTCGTGCGACTTCGGCCACTGATCCCCTGCCTTCATGAACATTCTCACGGCAGTGGGTGCGGTGTAGAGGACTGACACCTTATTCTCGCTGATGATCTTGAACCACCTGCTGAAGTCGGGATAATCAGGGGAACCCTCGTAGATCATGCTCGTAGCGCCGAGGCAGAGTGGTCCATAGACCACGTAGCTGTGGCCCGTGATCCATCCGACGTCAGCCGTGCACCACCAGACATCAGTGTCTTTGATGTCGAAGACCCAGGAGAGTGTCTGAGCAGGAGTTACGCAGTAACCGCCATGAACGTGCTCGATACCCTTGGGCTTGCCGGTGGTTCCGGAGGTGTAAAGGATAAACAGCCGATCCTCGCCGTCCATCTTCTCGCTCTCGCACACATCGGACTGCTTGGCTACCAGCTCGTGGTACCAGACATCCTTTCCGGCCTTCATGGGTACTTCAATGCCTGCCCTCTTTACCACTACCACATTGGTCACACTTGGTGTGTTGGCGGTAGCTTCATCCACATTGGGCTTGAGGGGCAGTGGCTTGCCGCGCCTGAAGAAGCCGTCCGTGGTGATTACTACCTTGGACTCGGCATCAAGAACTCTGCTGTTCAGGCCGCCGGAGGAGAATCCGGAGAATACCACGCTGTGAATGGCGCCGATCTTGGCGCAGGCGAGCATAGCTATGGGTGTCTCTGGAATCATGGGCATATAGATGCTGACTCTGTCGCCCTTGACAACTCCTAAGCTCTTGAGGCCGTTAGCGAACTTGTTGACCCTCTTGGCCAGATCTGCATAAGTGATCTTCTGAGTAGGCTGATCAACGGGCTCGGGGACAAATATGTAGGCGACTTTATCCTTTTTAGCGCCCGCTGCATGCCGATCTACGGCATTGTAAGCCACATTGATCTTGCCGCCTACGAACCACTTGGCATAGGGGGGCTGCCAGTTAAGGACCTGAGCGTAAGGCTCAAACCAATCGGCATAGGTCTTGGCCATCTCATCCCAGAATGCGATAAAATTCTGGCCGGTCCAGGCGCGCATCTCACGCTCGCTCTTGAATCCCTTTTTCTTCATCCACGCCATGACATTGGAGTTCTCAACGAGATCCTTGGACGGCTCGAAAATTCTCGTCTCCTCGTATAAGACGGACGTTGTTGCTTTTTGCTCAGCCATTTTAAACCTCCTTATTCCATCTCTTCAGCGTTCCCAGACTCCCTCTAAATTTGCCGAAAACTGCCCGACCAAATCAAAATGCAATCCCGGCATGATTTTTGCTATCACAGTCAGATCGAAAAGCCTCGCGCGCATGAGGCTCCAGGAACACTGTAGTGATCGATAATTATCAAGATTTTTCATTTATAAAGTTGTCGAGGTAAATTTACATAAGAGTTAATAATGATAATTATTAATAGTAGCAAAAGCAAAGATGATGCTTAAAACTTTAAAATAAAATTAAACTAATTTAAAAATCCCTTTTGACGATGCCGGATAATCCGTGAAAAATACAGAAAAAAGAGATATGCCGCTCACTTGATGAGCGGGATGGCTTCGACGGCATCGGGATTGGCCAGAGCGGATAAGTCTCCGGTGGGATTGCCGAGAGCCTTGGCCTTGATGACGCGGCGCATGATCTTGCCGGACCGGGTCTTGGGAACGTCCTTCACGAAATAGACCTTCTCAGGATATGCGACAGGCCCAAGAACCGTTCTTACGTGCTTGGCAAGCTCAGTCTTCAGCTCCTCTTTCTCTTCATTTCCCGTCCTGAGGATGACAAAGGCGACGATGACTTCGCCCTTAACCTCATCAGGCTTACCGATGACGGCTGCCTCAGCAACCTTCGGATGGCTTACCAGCGCCGATTCGACCTCGGCATTGGAGATTCTGTGTCCCGCCACCTTCAGAACATCATCGATCCTGCCCTGAATGGTGAAATATCCGTCTTTATCCTTGGTGGCCTTATCTCCTGCCAGGTATGTGCCGGGCCTGATATCCCAGTAGGTTGACCAGTACTCTTTCTGATATCGTTCCGGGTCTTTGTAGAAGGCTCGGAGCATGGACGGCCAGGGAGTATTGCTGACGATGTTGCCTCCGGTGCCCGGTGCCACGGGATTTGCGTCCTCGTCGAGGATGTCGATATTGAAACCCGGCAGCGGGAAGGTTGCAGAGCCCGGTTTTAGAGGCGTGATGGGCAAGGGTGAGACCAGGAATGTGCCCGTCTCCGTCTGCCACCACGTATCCATGATCTGGCATTTGTCGCCGCCGAAATGCTTCCGGTACCAGATCCATGCCTCGGGATTGATGGGCTCGCCGACGGACCCAAGCAGCCTTATGCTGGAGATGTCGTAGTCTTTGGCCCATTTCTCACCGGCCTTCATGAACATTCTGATGGCAGTGGGGGCTGTGTAGAAGACGGATACCTTGTTGTCCTGGATGATCTTGAACCATCTGCCGAAGTCCGGATAGTCGGGAGCGCCCTCGTACATCATGCCGGTTGCACCGAGCACGAGCGGCCCGTAAACGATGTAACTGTGGCCCGTGATCCATCCGATATCGGCTGTACACCACCAGACATCGTTCTCCTTGATGTCGAAGACCCAATGCAGAGTCTGAGCCGGTCCGACACAGTATCCGCCGTGCACATGCTCGATACCCTTGGGCTTGCCCGTGGTTCCCGATGTGTACAGGATGAACAGCCGATCCTCGGAGTCCATCTTCTCGCATTCGCATTCTTCGGACTTTCCGGCCACCAGGTCATGCCAGTAGATATCTTTGCCCTTCTTCATGGGCACTTCAATGCCCGTCCTCTTGACCACGATAATATTTTGCACCGACGGAGTATTGGCTGTCGCCTCGTCCACATTCGGCTTGAGGGGAATGGGCTTGCCGCGCCGGTATAAGCCATCCGTGGTTACTACCGCTTTGGCCTCGGCATCCAGTATCCTGCTATTGAGGCCGCCGGAGGAAAATCCGGAGAACACTATGCAGTGAATGGCTCCGATCTTGGCGATGGCGAGCATGGCTATGGGCAGTTCCGGGATCATAGGCATGTACAGCATGACTCTGTCTCCCTTCTTCACACCCAGGCTCTTCAGGCCGTTGGCGAACTTGTTGACCTCCTTGTAAAGCTGTCCATACGTGATCTTTTGAGTCGGCTGGTCGACGGGCTCGGGGACGAATATGTAGGCCACTTTGTCCTTTTTAGCGCCCTTAGCATGCCTATCCACGGAGTTGTAGGCTACATTGCACTTTCCGTTCACGAACCACCTGGCGTAGGGCGGCTTCCATTCGAGGGTCGATGCCCACGGCTCGAACCAGTCTGCGTAGGTCTTGGCCATCTCGCCCCAGAACTGGATGTAGTTCGCTGAACACCATAGTCGCATCTCTCTTTCGGTCTTGAAGCCCTTCTGTTTCATCCACGCCATGACATTCGAGTTTTCGACGAGGTCCCTGGGCGGCTCGAATATCCTTGTCTCCTCCATCAGGACAGATGTCTTTGCTGTTGCTTTCTGCTCAGCCATTTTCTTCCTCCTTTAATCGATGTCTCCAAAACAGCCGACCGATCGATTCAAAAGCATGGGATAAATCGGGTTACAAAGGCTTGTGGTGCTGGCAATCATGCTCGGCCCGGCCTCGGAGGCATTGTCACGATTAATTATTTTCATTATTAATAAGGTTAGTGGTAGGAAGAACTCGAAAAACCATCATACTTAAAAATACGAAAAAGTATAATCGTGCTCAACGTCGCCTCATGCTTCTAATCAACTCGCGATCATCGAAATTCTCTTAAAAATTAATTGACTTCGTTCTATAATTATTAATGAAAATATTTAACATAAAGGAAGATCATCGCGATTAAAGGTGGTCTGCCCATCCTGTAAGATAGTAGGGATTGGATGCGGCTATTCTTACGCGAATCACAGATCCCAGTGCCGGATTTCCATGAACGACGATGCCCAAATAGCTTTCGGACCTGGCCTTCATGGTGCCGCTCCTGCCGCACTCCACTACCAGCGCACGCAGCGTCCGCCCTACCATGCACTCATTGTTTTTGGCGGCTATTTGCAGCCACAGCCGCGTCAAAACTCTTGATCGATCCTTTTTGATGCGATCCGGCATGTCATACAGCCGCGCGGCGGGGGTGCCGGGCCGGGAGGAGAATTTGGTTATATTGACCTTGTCCGGCTGCACCTGCCTGACCAGATCCATAGTCTGCAGGAAATCCGCGTCTTCTTCCCCCGGAAATCCCACTATGGCATCGGTATTCAAGGAAATGTCGGGAAGGGCGGACCTCAATTCTCCCGCAATTTCGGCAAAATCCTGCGCCGAATATCTTCTGCCCATGCTCTTCAGGATTTTATTGGAGCCGGATTGAAGGGGAATATGCAAAAATCGATAGACTTTGGGGCTATGCATGGCTTCAATCGTCTCCGCCAGAACAGGCTGGAGCGTGTCGGGATTCATCATGCCCAATCGCAGCATGAAGTCTCCGGGAAGGGCGCATAGCTCTCTTACGAGCGCCGGCAAGGAAAGCTCGCAGTCATTGCCGTAAGAGGCAGTATCCTGGGCGGCAAGCTGAATTTCCTTGGCTCCCGAATCCAGCAGCGTTCTTGCTTCATCGATTATGCACTGGAGGCTCTTGCTCTTCAGCCTGCCTCTGGCCCTGCGGACTATGCAGTAGCTGCAGCCGCCGTTGCATCCTTCGGCGATGTTGATGATCCCGCACAGATCATTGCGGGGGTGCTTGCCGGTATCCTCTCCGGGATCTTTTCCGATATCCTCTCCCGTAACCACTCCGGTATCCTTTCCGGCATCCTTTTCTGCATCATTGTCGTCGGGAGAATTGGCTGATTTTTGGGAAATGGATTTGTTCGCATCATTCCCTGTGCCGCCGGATTCGCTGAATGGAAAAAGCCCTGCGATCTTCGCTGCCGCGTCCCTGTTGAGCGGGCCGACCATTCCCCTGTAGCTTATTTCTCCAATCGAGCCGGGCAGCGCCGCAGAAAGGCATCCCGCCACCACAAGTCGATCGCCTTGCAGCAGCCGGAGCCTATGCAAAATCTTCCTCTCCGTCTTCTCCGTGACCGCGCAGGTATTCACGATCACTGCCTCGGCTTCCTCCAAAGAGGCGGGAACATGGCCCATCTCTTGCAAGGCCCTGGCCGCTTCCTGTGAATTTCCAAAGTTGGAGGTGCAGCCGAAGGTCTCAATATAAAATTTCATATTAAATCATCATACGTTTTCATATGATTCAGTGACTTTGGCTTTCCGTGCCGCCGTCTCCTTCGCGCCTCACCTGATATATTCCAACTATCGCTCCCATAATGGCCGGAGCCAGGAAGAAGCCTCCGATCCCGGCTACCAGCGCGCCGCCCAGGAACGAGAGCATCACCAGGAGCGGATGAAGAGATGATTTTGCCGAGACCAGGTACGGCCTGATGAGCAGCTCGGAAGGCAGGTAGATCAGTGTCGAGGCCAGGATGAAGAAGGCCAGGGCATCTCCCCATCCGGAGATGACATATTTGTAGACGGCAACGGGAACGATCACCACCCAGGACGTGAGAAATGGAACCATTCCGGCCACAAAAATGATGCTTGCCAGGGCGAAAGGCCGGGGAAGGCCAAAGCCGTAGAATATGAATGCGGCGATGATGCTGCCCAAAATGGACGTGTAGATCGTGCCGATGTAAATGCCGCTCAGAATGTGGTCGATGCGAATTACATATTTCCTGTAGGATTCTATATCTTTTTTGGGCAGCAGACTGATGACGGATTCCACGAAATTCTCGCCGTCCACCAGAAGAAAATAGCAGACGGGAATGGAGATGATGAAGTTGATTATGCCCAGCGACAACACCTTTCCGATGTGAAAGATGGGGATGGAGGATGCGATGGGTGCAATCAGCCCTACAGCATTATCAAGACCGCTGGCAAGGATATCGTTCACCGCCAGAGGAAGGCCGGCTGTCATCTGGTCCATCAGGATTTCGATAGTGGTCCTGACTGCGGCTTGATTATGAGCCAGAATTATGATCTGATTGGCGAATTCCAGCATTCCCATAGTCAGGATGAGAAAGATGGGCACGACTATGCAGACGGATGCCACCAAAGACCCCAGCCGCCTCCTCGGCTCGAACTTGTCCCGAATGGGCCGGGCGACGTAGGCGAAAACCATTCCCAATATCACGCCGTCCAGGAACGGGAAGAGGAAATAGAATATTAAAATGAGGGCGGCAAGAGCCACGATTAGTATGCCCTTATGCTCAGAGCACCATTTCCCAATCTCGGAATCCAAATTTATTGCACCTAAAGTAATTCGCAACTCAATGATAGATATTAGTAACGGCAAGAAAATCGAAAGAGCTTTTTCGCAAAATAATGCAGAAAAGAAGGAAAACCGGGAAATGCGGGAAATGCGGGAAACGCGGGAGAGCGTCTCAAGCACAGGCTCCGGCAATCATCTCTTCCAGCCGTTCCAGCCTCTCACCCGGCTCCCGGTTCTGCTGCTTTACCCAGGACTTGAGCTTGCGAATTGGCCGCTCGCCGTCGATGATCTCCCTCGCCTTATCCACGCCGTCCTTGAGGCTTGCCGCATGTCCCGTGATGTACAGCAGCGGCGCGGCATTCAAGCATACGATCTCTCTTCTGGGGCCGGGCTCTTTGCCTGAGAGGACTTTAAGCAGGCTAATTGCTTCCACATCTCTGCTCGATTTGTAGAGGATGGAAGATTCATCGCCCGCCTGGACGCCCAGATCGCCAGCAAGAATTGTGGACTTCAGGATCTCTCCGTCATCGGTCAGCTCCGCCACAACGCTTGGACCGATGGTGGAAAGCTCATCCATGCCCCTGCAGCCGTCCGCGCTGCGGCCATGCATGACAATTGCCCTTTTGTAGCCGATTTCTTTCATCGCTTTTGCTATTGGTAGAACCATGTCTTGAGAATAAACTCCCCGCACGCCGTAAGATGGAAGCGCCGGATTGGCCAGGGACCCGGCGATGTTGAGGACGGTGCCGAATCTGATTTGAGATAGAATCCTGTAGAGCGCCTGGGGGTGGACCTTGCCGCTCATGCCGTTGAAGATGCCGATGCCTGCGTTCTCGATGGACCGCTTCACCAGCGACACGTCGCACTCGACGTCTACGCCCAGCGTCTCCAGGATGTCTACCGCGCCGCACTTTGAGGTGATCGCCCGCGCTCCGTGCTTGGCCATTTTAATGCCGTCGGCTGCGGCCACGATGGACGCGGCGGTGCTGATATTGAAGGTCTTGATGGAATCCATGCCCGTGCCGCAGTTCTCGGCCAGAGGGCCGCTCACGTCCGGGTGAACCTTCACGGTGTCAATTTCATAAATCGCTTCCCAGATGCCTGCAATCTCCTGGGGAGTTGCGCCCTTGGCAGTGATGGCCGCCAGGAATGCGCCCTGTTGCAAGTCCGGCTGCTCGTTTCTGAGGATCTGCCGGAACAGGTCTCCGGCTTCTTCTCGGGTCAGGTCCCGGCCTTTGATCAAAGCGTCAACTTTGCCTCCGAAGTATCTCAAATTCTCTTCCATTCTTCAGTACACCCTCTCGTCCGTCTTTTCATTCACTTTCCGGGATGCAGTGAAAAATATCATCAAAATCCGCCTTCAAAATCTACCTTCAAAATCTGCCTTCAAGACCTATCTTCAAGATTTATTTTCCACAAACAACCGATTTCATGCCCGATCGGTCGGCGGAATGATTCAAAGCATCCTCGATTTTTTCAAGCCTTGCCCGCTTGGTTATGACCCAATCCGCTTTTATCTTCCCTGAGGTGAGCAGCTCCACAGCCTTGCGATTCTGGCGGCTGGAGCAGCCGTATGCCCCCGTGATCGTCAGCTCCCGGTAGTGTATCGCGCGAAGATCCATCGGCTCGCTATGGTTCTCAGGCCCGGGACCGGAGAAGACGCAGATTCTTCCGCCGGGAGCCAGCAAACGGAAAAGGCGGCTGTCGATATGGATCTGAGGCGTGGCCAGCATGATGACGTCGGCTCCCATGCCTTCAGTCTCAGAGAAGAGGGACTTTTGCAGCGAATCCAGGGAATCGGATGCCTCTGCGTCCTCTGAGATTATGTCGGCGCTCGTGTGTCTCTTAAGCTGTAAAATCCGGTTTTGCAGCCGCTCTGCAACCATGACCTTCTCAGCCCCGGCTGCCTCCGCCAGAAGGGCATGAAGAGAGCCGATGGGGCCGCCTCCCAGGATCAGGACCCTGTCGCCTCTGCAAACCCCTGCCGTCTCCTGACCGTTGATGCAGCACGCAAGGGGCTCGGCCAGGGCTGCAAGAGCGGGATTTATTCCCTTCGGCAGCAAATTCAGGCCGCGGGAGATGCACTGCCAGGGCAGGGCCAGCATCTCGGCAAAGCCGCCGTCCTGGTTGAAGCCCAGGATCTTCATCTCCCGGCAGCGGTTGTCCTCTTCCTTCTGGCAGGGGCGGCATTTGCCGCAGGCGATTCCCGGCCAGACCTGAACCAGGTCGCCTTCGTCCAGGCCGCAGTTCCGATCGATCTCTGCAATCCTGCCCACGATCTCGTGCCCCAGGATGCGCGGGTAGGCCAGGTCTTTGTGGCCCATCTTCCTCATCTTGACGTCCGTCCCGCACACGGCGCAGGCCGAGACCTCCAGGAGGGCTCCGCCTTTGGGGCACTGCGGGTCCTGCACTTCTTCCAGCTCCAGGCATCCCGGAGATTTCAGAATGGCCGCCAGCATATCTTCATTTCTTGGGCAGCTCGACCGTCATCAGCACATGATCGGTCTCTTCTACGAGCTTTTCTCGCGGGACGCCGTTGATGGCAGCCAGAAGCGCCGCGCCTCCCATGCCCACGCCCTCTTTGACGTAACCCTGGGCGTAGATTTGCACGGACGGGATCTTTGAGTTCTCCAGGCCCGGATCAGAATAGTAGTAGGGCCTGCCCAGGGACTCCACAATCTCCCTGAAATGGGCCGTCTTATCCTCCATGATGTACTTCGTGGTGGCGATGGAGATGTCTCCCTCGATTCCCAGAGCTGCGCCCAATGCCAGCACTGCGGCCATCTGCGTTCCACCGGCCAGCACGACCTTGGTTTTGGCCAGGCCGCGCATCAGTCCGAGCGCCGCGGGCATCATGGGGTCGCCAACCTCGGTGACGGCCCGCAGGGGATCGTTCTTGAGGCTTCCTTCCTTGATGCCGGCACGGGAAAATGCATCCTTCACAACCTGAGTTTTCAGGCCCGTGGGGTTGGTGGCAAAGCTGCTGCTCACGTTGACATCATAGCCGAGAGCCTTCAGGACGGCAAGAGCAGTTGTCGTTCCCCCGGCGATCGACTCACCGATGAAGATGCAGTCCGAGAGCGTTGCCAGTTTCTTTCCCAGCAGCGCGCCGTTTTCGTAAAGCATTTTGGCATCCGGCACGCCGGTCTGCTTTCGAATATCATTTCCGCCGGCTCCGCCCAATTCCACATAGGGAACCGCGGGCTTCTTGCGCAGGCCTGAGGCGACGAAGAGCGAGGGAATTCGGGTCAGGTTCAGGGCCGCTTTGGTGACGATGGCGGGAGTGGGCGAGCCTCCCGGAGCCTCGGGCAGCTCGGGCATGGTGATGATCCTGTTGGTCTCCACCAGCTCGGCATCAGCGCCGGGTGTGTAGTCGGTCAATTCCGGCGTTGTTCCCGCTGCGCTGAGGCCGGGAATTTTTCCCGTGTCCGTGTTGGAGATAACGCAAAGGAAAAGGGGCCGCTTGGGCCTGAATTCGAAATCGGGGTAGATCCATTTCATAATGAAAGCCGATGGTTACACCTATATGAAATCGACGCCAGCAGGCTTAATTTAAGGAAAGGCGGCTTGAATGGTGGTCAAGTAATCTTTCAGCCGTCATCATTTGCATTTGCAGGACATTATGCTCTCCGCCATGCGCCGAATATAATCGTCGATTTTGCGGTATAATTAAAATTCGTCTGGTTGAATCTATTCGCGATTCAGCTTTGAGGCACAGCGAAGAGCGCATCCAAAGATAGATAATGAAAACGGCCAATGCCAAAAATCACTTTTTCTCGCGCTCAAGAATCTCGATCAGCTCTTTCAATGAGAACTGATTCATAAGCTCCATAAAGTTATCCATCTCTTTATAAAATTGCCTTGTCTTTACCAGCATTGCCCTCATCTCATCAGCCTCTTGGCCGCAGGGCTCCATATTTTTCTCTACTTGATTCAGTGCCTGCAAGATCAAGTGAATCTCTTCCCTGGCGGCGGATAGAATCACGGGCCTTATGGCCTCCGCGTCGGTTTCCAGAGAATAGCGATGCTGTTTACCGTGATGGCTCTTGCCCACAGGGCCCACTATGCGAACCGCCATGCCGATGTTTTCCATGCAGTTTATGCTGGAGCGCACTGTGGTTTTGCTGTAGCCGGTCTTTTCGGCCAGCACGTCAAGCGACATTGGTTCCTTTTCCAGGAATAGGACACCCCTCAGTATTCCCGTCGCATCGCTCCAGCCATTTTTTTCTGCTGCTTTGATGCATGCATCGATAATCGGCTTCTTTAAAGCCATGATTTCCTTGTCGTCCACAATATTTTGAACAAACACAAAGCTTAAGTATTTTGTGTTCGTTCGGTTTGTTCGGCAAAAATCGAATAGAAGGTTTAATTGGCATGATCAGCTTGGAACGACTAGGAGTGTGGATCACCAAGAATCCTGTGATTATCATAGCCGTAGCAGTTCTCTTGACATTGGTATCTGTTCACTATGCGCAGCAGGTGGAGAGCTCCGGCATGACTACAGAGAGCTTTGTGTCAAAAGATTCGGCCCTCTATCAGTTATATGACCATTTATACCAGGAAAACTTCGGTGCAGATGCCAATGTGATTCTGATAGAAGGCGATGATGTGGAAATCGTATGATTGCGTTACGGTATAGTTAAATAGCCAATAATAAAATTTTCGTTTATATGCCGCCAAAAGCGTTTGTAGGTCGCTATATCTCGGTATATTTTGATACGCGGGAAGAGAAGACCTTCTGGGAAGAGAAAGCCAAGGAGCATGGCACAACCCTAAGTAAGCTTGTCTTTGAAGGCCTTGAAACCTTAAGGATGAAGATAGAGAGCAAACCCAGGCCGGATCTGCTAAAAGAGAATGAATCTCTGAAGGAGAAGATAGCCAGGACTGAGCGAGAAATTCGTCTGCAGGCCAATCTGATTGAGAAGTATGAATCCGAACTTTATCGGGTGCAGCACGCGGGCTTCCAGGAACTTACACCGAAAGGCGAAGGCATGCGCAGCTACGACCTTAACCTCATTCAGCTCCTGAAATCAAGCAAAAAAACACTTGATAGCAAGACCCTCTTGGTCTCTCTGAAAGTAGATCCCAGTGACTTGGCCGCCACTCGCCTTGTCAGAAACCAATTGGAAGCTCTTCAACGCTACGGCCTGGCAAAAGAAAATAGCTGCGGATGGACGTGGATAAAATGAATGATGCAATGAGTTATCCCTGCAAGGCTTCATTGAGCCCTAATTACCTGAATCACGATGATTTAATCAACCGTTTCCAGAAAGATTGTGAGTTGAGAAAGTTCTCCACTTCGATGAACTATGCGATAGTTGCCAAAAGATTCTGTGCCTGGCTGGACGAGCGAAATATAGTTGCACCAGCGGTCACAAAAAGAGATCTGAAAGAGTATCTCTATCATCTGCAAAAAAAGAAGCTGTTTAAATTCGGAACTATTCGGTACGACTTTATTGTGATCAATTGTCTCTTTTCTTACCTTGAAGAGGAAGAGCTGATATCTGCCAATCCGGTTCCGTCTTTCATGAAACGATATCTGAATGTATATAAAAACGACTCCGAATCAGAAAAGCGCCAGATAATCAGCATAGAAGATGCCGCCAAGTTAGTGAGCTCGACATTGGAGACGAGAGACCAGGCGATAATTTTGCTCTTCTTGAAGACGGGGATGCGACTCAGCGAGCTGGGCTCTCTGGACGTCTCGGACGTGAACTTGGATGACCTCAGCCTTACTCTGAAAGAAACCGCAAAGAGGTCAAACCGACTACTTTATTTCGATCATGAGACGGCTGAGGTCCTTGGTCATTGGCTGGCCATACGGGACCTGAGAAGGGGACATGAAAATCCAGCGCTTTTCCCTTCGAGTCGTTGCATGTATTTGTGCACGCGTCATATCCAGAAAATGGTAAAAAAGCATGCTGAAGTTATCGGCCTGCACAATCCCGAATCAAAAAAGCTCGCCGACAAGTTCACCCCCCACTGCTGCAGACACTGGTTCACCACTCACCTGCTCAGGGCCGGGATGAC
>Ga0074198_1000587_pt1 | contig 34430 bp, 40 predicted proteins | sample EPASupsiteSAE323_FD_64527 | JGI IMG/M metagenome (GOLD analysis project Ga0074198, IMG submission 64527) | Bioremediated contaminated groundwater from EPA Superfund site, New Mexico - Sample SAE3-23 | ecosystem: Environmental > Aquatic > Deep subsurface > Groundwater > Contaminated ... | reverse complement strand
ATAAACAAATCCCATCAAAAACTTCTTCATAAAACATTCTAACAAATTTGTTTAAATTATTTAAAAATATTAACCAGTGTTTTCAATCTATTTTTAAAAATAGTTTTATATTTATAAATTGTATTCTTTCTATTCGCTTTGGCTGGCACCCATTCTGACCATGGTCCCATAGTGCAACCATTAACCGCCGCCACTTTAAAATAATAAGTTATTTTTGGATTAAGCATATTAATATCAATATTTTGCACACCTTTATTCTCATTAATAGTGTTAATAAATGTTCCAAATCTTTCGTCTCCTTTTTTTAAACCATATAAAACAGCATAAGACGTTGCTTTTGAGGTTGGAGTGTAAAAAAGTTTAACACTACCTTTTATCGTTTTAATTTCAAATAGATCAGGGTTATCAATTGGAGGAGTATCAGTACAAATTTTTGGTCCAGGATTATTATTATTATTTGTATTTTGTTGATTTGGAGACTCGTAAGAGGCTGCCACAAAATAAGAAGCCTGAGTTGCTAAAAATTGACAGTAACCACTACTCACCACACAAGTAGCCGGCGACACAATACCCTCATTTGTCCACCCGGAAGATCCATTTGGAGAGCGCAAAACATTTAAAATCCTTCCATTCAAATCTGTTCCCACAAAAATATTAATTGTAATTGGATCACTAAACATTAAAGTTTTATTAGGTATTCCCCATTGAATTGCCGCTTCTTTATTAAAACCAGAGCCTAAATCAGACAAAGTATTTTTATCAACCACCTCAGCACTCAATTCACTAGTATTAAAAAATTGATCATTATGTTCAGTAATTTCTATTCCTTTTGGTAAATATACTGTATTTAAACTACCACTATTGCCGATATTTATAGTTATATTATTAGCTACTGATATTTTAGATATTTCCCCAGGGTTCTCACTATTCGGTGTGGTCGTAAAAGTACCATAAGTTATCAAATCAGAGAGATTGGTGGCTCCAATGTTTGATGGCACTATTTTTGTTGCCCTAAAAGTAGAAATAGCACTATTCAAAGCATTTACTGCTAGATCTACTTGGTCTTGGTTTGAAGTTAAATTGCTTCTAACTCCAGTCGCCACTGTAATCGCCGACTGGAAATCATCAATAGCTTTATTTGGATATTGACCATAATTAGTTCCACCCACAGCTGAATTATATAAAGATTGTGCCAAAGTAATGGCAATATTTAAATTTGTAAAATCTGCCAATGGTATTATCCCATTACTACGAACATAAGCACCCGGTCCAGTCTGGTTAACAGCTGCCACTCTAAAATCATAACTAGTCCCATTAGTTAAACCAGTTATTTCTATATTAGAAACATTAATTTCAGATGTATCAACTACTTGAGCAGTCCAATCAGAGTCTTCGCCACTATTTAATTTATATCCAATTTGATATTGAATAAGACTCGATCCCACATCTGTTGGTCCAGTCCAAGACAATAAAACTTTAGAATCACCAGGAATAACTGTTAAATTACTCGGAGCGGATGGAACTGGAACTGGAGCAATTGTAACTGTTACATTATAATTTTGAGTCGAAGTGTTCTCAGCTGTCACCGTGTAAACCACAGTATTAGTAAAATCTTGAGCCACTCCAGAAGATGGAGAAATAGATGCCCCAACATCAATTGTAATAGTTGGATTTAAATTTGTAACATCAGTTCCATAAGGAACAGTTACCCCTATATTAGTTCCATTAATTATTCCCGACACTCCAATTCCACTGAAAGCAAATCCTGTTATATTTTTATTACTACTACCTGCTTTTACTGTTATCACCGATGAAGTTGCCCCCACTCCTGTTTGGTTAATTGCACTAATTCTAAAATTATAATCAACACCATTGGTTAGACCATTAACAATAGTCTGTGTCGTCATAATTGGATTTTCATGGACAAAAGTAGTCCAACTACTACCGATACCAAATTCTATTTTATAATCTGCAATACTAGAACCGACATCAACTGGAGCATCCCAATTTAAAGTAACCTGATTACTACCAGGAGTACCACTTAAATTAGTGGGTGCTGAAGGTACTGGAACAGAAGCTGCAGATGAGCCTGTTGCGCTAACTGTCACAGTATAATTTTTGGTCGAAGTATCATCAGCGATGACGGTATAAATTATTGGGTCAGTAAAATCTTGAGCTTGAGCAGAAGGAGGATCTATTGGGGTTGTGTTAATAGAATTACTAGAAATAATTGGAGTTAAATTAGTAATATTGGTCCCAACTGGAACCGTAATTCCAATATTTGTTCCATTAATTATTCCCGACGTTCCTATTCCGTTAATACTAAAACTAGTAATTATTTTATTTGTATCGTAATTTTTAGCATTTTGCAGTGCAAGTTGAGCATTTATTCTTTTTCCGGTGACGGTTTTACCCGATAAAGATGGAATAGATTCACCATTGTATAATATCGCAGCTTTTACATCATATAAAGTTAAGTTTGGTTTGTATCCCCACAATAAAGCAGCTAGTCCGGAAACATGTGGAGCTGCCATCGAAGTTCCATTCGCAAAATAATAATTTGCTTGTCCACTTTCACCAATACCAACACTAATAATATCTTTACCAGGCGCACCAATATTAACTGTTTTTAATCCATAATTAGAGAAGGTAGCCAGATCATCATTATTTGTTGTAGCTGCCACCACAATAATATTATCTAAACCTGGTCCACACTCTGATTTTAATCCAAACCCAGCTGGGTAGGCTATTTTATCAGGGTCTCCAGAGTCAACATCGTAACTATCATTCATGGCTGAAATAATAAACAGACCATTAAAATTTTTAATCGCATCATACATTGAGCAATCATCCCAATTATAACCACCAAAACTTGCATTTATAATCTTTACCCCATTATTATTAGCAAAATTTATACTTCTAACGATTTCATTAGTGTAATAATAAGTTTTAAGAGCCATTATTTTAGCTTGAGGAGCTACACCCATAATACCCATAGCATTATTTTTTACAGCCGCAATGGTTCCTGCCACATGAGTTCCATGAGGAGCCCAATGATTTCCAGTATTAGGATTAGGACTAGGCAGAATAAAATCTTGATTAGGATCTAAAGGATCAATATCATCAAAATTAGAAGAATAGGAACCATAATTGCTTGCGTCCATAAAATTGTAACCATGATTAGGGCATCCACCATCTATAGGTGCAGCAATTTCATCACCCACACAACTACTTCCATCCCACATATTTGCAGCTAAGTCTGGATGACTATAACCAACACCATTATCAATTACTGCCACCACCATAGTACTCCCTTCAGAAATAGACCAAGCTTCAGGAATATCAATATCAGCATCAGGAGTACCAACAATACTATTCACTGTTTGGCCAGTATTATCCAACCCCCATAAATTACCTTTATAAGTGTCATTACTAGATATTACTGTCGCCTCATATTGGTAATTTGGTTGAACAAATTCAATATTCGGGTCATTTTTTAATTCGGCTATTTTTTCTTCCACAGTTTTTCCATCTTTAATTTTAAGAACAGATACATTTTCTGAATCAAGATTTTGTTCTTTTTCCAACGATTTAGATTTTGCCAAATTTACAGCAGTCGAAGCACCAGATTTTGTTTTCAAATTAATTTTATTTTTTTTATATTTTATTAAAACTTTACCCTCAGTATATTTCCTAATTGTTTTATCATGGGGTATTTCATTAACTGATAATACAGATCCTTTATTTGTCGATTCTCCAAAAATTCTTTTTTTAATTTTATTCAACCAAGTTTCTTTATTATCCGACTGGTTTTGAATACTAACCCTATTTTGGGTTTGAGTAGAACTATCAATAGCCAGAACTCTATTATTAACAATAGAGAAAACAAAAAGTGAAAAAAAAAGCAAAACAGTTATTTTATTGAATCTATTTTTTATTATTTTCACATCAATATCACAGTATTAGTATTATTAAATATATATTAATAATTATTTAAATTCAACGTAACATAAATGATAAAACTATTTAAATGATACTATTAATAATTAATTAAATAATCATAAATAATGGCAACAAGTAATCTTATTATTTTTGTTAAGGATTTAAATAATAATCTAGTCAAAGATGCCAAAGTAAGTTTAATTTCAGAAAAATTAAGTGGAATCACTGATAGTAATGGACAAGTATCATTTCCTCTACCAAATGCCCAAAAAATAAATATTAATGTTGAATTTAATAACGAGAATTACACCACCACGTTTTATCCCACTGGAAATCTAGATCAAAAATTAGAAATCAATTTTGCCTTCAATAAAAAAGTTCAAGAATCGCAAACACACCAACCATCATCACCATCTCTTCTAATTAACAATAAATTTCAAAATTCAACTTACTTTTTCACCTTATTATTGGTCATTTTAATAATAGTTTTTATTTTTTGGTCAAAATTTAAAAAAAGATCAGTATAAATTTTTGCCTAAAGATGCTATAATATAACAACTAATCGTAGTGGCCTTGTACTACCGTTCAGCTAATTATTTGTGTAAAAGGAGAACTAAAAATGAACAAATCCATCTTTTCTATTGGTGATTTAATTATCGATTCTGATCAAATTCATACTATTACTAAAATTGAAAATGATGTACTTTTTTACAAACCAGTAAGTGATAATTTAGGCGGTTGTACTTCTTCAATTCCTATTAAAAATTTATCACTTGCTTGCATTCGTCCACTTTTAACTAAATCAGAAATAAAAGTTTTTTTAGAAAATCTTAATCACGAAGAAGCCACCAAAGTTCCTTTTAATACCAAAAACCAATTTAACAACGGTAATTTCTTAAAAGAAATTCTCTATTTAAATAATCCCCATCGTACGGGTCAACTTTTAGTTTATCTGTTCAAAACAGAAAACGATTTACCATTATCTAAATCAGACCAAAGTATTTTTGATCAAGCCATTTCTCATTTAGCCGATGAAATTTCTTTTGTTAACAAAATTTCAGTCGATAATGCTAAAAATCAGATTCTCACAGCTCTAAAAAAAATAACTCCAATTTCAGAAAAATAAAAACTAATTAAGATAAGGGAAAATATCTGTTAATTCACCTGAATAAAAAAATTCATAGGATAATCGACCAAAACTGTATTTATTTTGGCCGATTTGCACTGTCGAGCCACCAATTTTTGGATTGACATTTGGTTTTGATTGAGGAAAGCCAACATTAAAAAGGGTGCCTATAATTTCTGGTCGAGCCGAAATATCAAAGCCGGCATTTTCCCATTGAGTCATCATCTGTTTTAAATACAGCCCAGCATATAAATAACTATAATAATGATTATTGTCCATCAATCGGTTATATCTTTCTGTTGCCACATTTTGTCCTTCATCATAATCTAAAATATTTTCATATTTTTCACCCAAATAATAAGGTGAACTTTTGTCTTTCAAATGGTTTTCAATTTGTGCTGCCGTATCCTCTTTGATAGCCATCACTCCCAGTGAAATTTTATTCATATTCGACAAAATTTTTAACGGTTCAAAATATTTTTGGTAAAGCTCTCTAGCCGAATAATAAACCCTCAATTGCTCCACCACCAAATCAGACACTATCAGTCGTGGATCAATATTGGCTACTAAGGCAGCTTTGTTAATAATATCCTTATCTTTAGTTATTGATTGAGCTACCGTTTTCCATTGATCTTCGTCTGGCCAAACAAAAATATTCTGGCTGTTTGAATTTTTAACTCTGGTAATTATTTCGTCTTCTTTAATATTTTTTGATTCAAAATTAACCGTACAATCAGACACATTTTTATCAAAATCATTACTGTCATTTAAATAAGTTTTAATAGCAAAAATCATTTGAGCTACCGTCAAATCCGATTTAATCTGTTTTTTTACCATTAAAATTTTATCTACATTTTTAGGAGCAATATAACTCAATTCCTCTAATGAGCATAAATTTTTTATTTTCAAATCTTTTTCTGTCGTCAATTTATCAATTTCTGTTTTAATATTATCTAACTCACCACTAGAGGTAGCAATTTTATTACTAAAGCTACCAGTTATAATCTGATTTTCTTCAGCTTGGCTTTGAAAAGTTTGACTCAAATTATCCACAGATCCTTTTACATTGGTTATTTTGAATCTGATAGCAAAAAACATACCTACAAAAACAAATCCAACTATAGCAAAAGTATAAAGCATTAAAAAATAAATCATCTTTGCAATTTTCTTAACACTTAAAACCATCATCAACTACAATTCTATATTAATTTTTTATTAAAAAAACATTAAAATTATTTTAAAACCCACATTTTAGGCAAAAAAGATAGAGATTGAACCTAATTTTATTTTGCGGTATTTAATATTAATGATAAAAAATAAATCTTCCACTACCGCTCTTGCTGTCACTCTTATTAGGGCTAGTTCTAAAATCGATTCCGTTGCCCATATTTTTTTACCTCAACCATTCAAATTCTTAAGCCATTTTTCATTTTTCAAAAATTTTTTAGAGAAAAAAATGCCTCAAAATACTTATCAAAATATTATCAATAGAACCAAATTTATCGATAAAATTATAAAAGAAAATAATTTTGATCAAATAGTTATTCTTGGTGCCGGTTTCGATTCCCGTTTTATTCGTTTTTATAATCCAAAAACAAAATTTTTTGAAATTGACATTAAAGAAACTCAACAAAATAAAATTAGTCTTATTAAAAAAAGCAAATATAAAATCAATGAAAATATTTTTTTTATTCCACTTAATCTCAACCATGGCGATATCAAAATTAAATTAATCAAAAAATCTTTTAATCCCACTAAAAAAACACTTTTTATCCTAGAGGGTTTAACCATGTATTTATCCAAACTTGCCATAGATCGTTTATTCAAATCAATTATTAAAATTTCAGCATCTAACAATGAAATTGTTTTCGATTTTATCCATCAAAAAATCGTTAAAAATAAACAATCAGAGGCAGTCAAAACAGTTAGTAGTTTAGGAGAAAAATGGACATTTGGAATCGACAATCTTTCATCTTTTCTTCAAAAATATCATCTCAAATTAATCACACATGAGCAATTAAGCAACGGAGAAATAATCCCCAGTCCAAAATTTGAGCAGCGAACCATTGACGCAGTTAGAACCTATTATTGTTCCCAATATTCGAGAACATTAATTTCATTCTGATTATTTATTAATTTTTCTTTTAGACCGATTCGATGATCTGCTCCAACAGGGAATACCCCATGATTATATTTCTTCATATTTTCAATAATTGTTTTAACCATATGTTTTTCTCTCACCTCAGTCCATTTTTTTTGTTCTTCAAAATAATTTTTTAGGCTTTGATCGTTTGAATATTTATCAATAAGAATCAAGCCTGTAACACTTAAGAACTTTCTTTTTATTTTGAGTAGATTATCCATAACTTCACTGTTAATTTCTATTGAAGTTTTTGTCTCACAAATATTTTTTTGTTTTTTTAAGGCTGAAAAATATTCATTTAATTTGTTTCTGTCTTCTAAACTTGTTTTTTTATCATTAAGAAGATGTGCCCAAAATATATAAAGTTCTTTATTAACTGAAGCATTGTATAACTGATTCCTACCGGGTAAATCTACTGGAACAATTGGAATGTGGTGTTTTTGAAAGTACCAATAATTAGCTGCCCGTTCCTGAGATTTATTTTCCTCTCCAAAAGGAATTTTTATCGTTTTTTGGTCTTCATGTAGTTCCGGCGGTAGTTCTTCAAAAATTACATCTGGCCTGACACTTTCTAGAATATTATATAAATCTAAAGCAGAATAACTCTTAGTGCTTTGATGAACAGTGCCAATCAGAATTAACCTTTTCATTATCCAATTCTATCCAAATTATTGGAGATTTTCTATGTTTGGCAGCGAACCGTTGACATAGTTAGAACCTATTTTTTGTCTTCTTGTTACAATAACTCATGAAACTTGCTTTATTACTTCCAGGTTATTTAGATTCACCAGATTACCTTCACCTAATTACTTTTGAAAAACGACTTAAAGAATTAGGGTTTACAGTCGAGCGGTTGGATGCTTGTAATTTGTGGCAGACTGGTGATGTCAAAAATTATTCCATTACCAATTTTCTTAAACAAATCAAAGATCGTATCAAATTTTATAAAAATCAAAACCCAGAGGAGATTTTACTTCTTGGCCATAGCAATGGGGGATTTACTGCCATTATTGCCGGGAGCAAATTTTCTGAAGTTACCAAGATTATTTCTCTCTGTCCACCACCAGATAAAACTGGTTCCGAGATCAAATGGAAAAATGGTTTCAGAATTTCTAAGCGCGACTTACCAAATAACCCCAAGGAATATCGAGAATTTGCCATTCCTGTTTCTTACTTAAAAGATGCTCTCCAATATTCTGCCGTTGATGAGGTAAAAAATATTCATAAACCATTAATGATATTTATTGATCTCAATGATCAAGTAGTCCTACCAGCAGAAACAGAGGAAGTCATTGCCGTCGCTAATAATCCTTATGTTGTCAAATTAGAAGGAATCGGTCACGATTTCAGACACTCAAAAGAACAAATCAATCTCATCGCCGACGAAATTGTAAAATTCATTAAACTATAAAATAACCAAAAAAGCAAAAATAAACAGAATAATTGAATCTAAAGCCCTTTCACCTCATCAATTATTACCACATAATTTTTTCCATATTTTTTTGCGCACTTAGGGCAAGTGGTGTACCACATATACCATTTTTCAATTTTCAAGTTTTTTGTTTTTGCATATTTTTTATAATCTTCACACCATTTATCCGTATCATTAAAATTTCCCTCATAAACTTTACTCAAATATTTTCCATTCAATACCACATTTTCAGCTCCCTCAATTTCTTTATCCACCGACACATAAATATCCATATTCCATTTAGAAGTATGATCAGACAAACACATCATATCTTTTGAAATATTTTTTCCTGTTTTTTTCATTAATTTAGAAATAACCGGTCCAAAATTTATTGGCATATAAAAAAATGTAAAGACACTACCTTTAATAAATTTTTTACCCTTCCATTCAAAAATTTTTTCATCCCACGGTTTTGGATCAAATTTTGGACAACACACTTCTTGTTTACTTTGTTTTTTCATAAATAAATTATACTCTTTAACGAAACAGGTTGTTTGGAACCAAATTATCACTATAAGTCCAATTACTTTTCTTCAATTAAACTCACCAATGAATCCTTTTTCTTAGATCTTAAATACATAACAACAGAAATACAAATTAACACCGACCACACCACCAAAAAATATTCTAATTTACCCTCTGTATTTAGATAACCAATAATTGGTGCCAAAAATACATAGGGGAATGATTTTATAAAAGATGCTACTGATAAAACCGTTGCTCGTTGGTTTTCATCTTCTACTTTATGATTAATAATTTCACTCATAAAAGGATAAAAAGCATGTTCACCTGCATAAAGAATAAAAATAACAATATAACCCCACATTCCAATATTAAGCACAGATAATAACAAAGCAAAAACAGATAATAAAGAAATTAAAGTAATTACTCTTTTTTCACTTATTCTTTCTGCATGTTTATGCATTAACGCCAAGATCCCCACAGTGATAAGTCCGCTTGAAGCTATCACTAAAGAACCCAAAAAAGGACTGAAACGAAAACGATCCAATAAAATTAATCTTAACAAACCCCAGCCAGAAGTATAAAAAAGTCCTTGTACTGTAATAATTATTGGCACATAAAACCACAATTTAGGTGTTCCGAATTGTGCAAATCCAGATTTAATACTAATCAAATATTTCTTTATTTCTACCAAAACCTTTTCTTTATTCGTTTCAACTCGAGTATCTTTAATTGACCAAATTAAAAAGACAGAACTAATAAAAGATAATCCAGTTAGAATCCAAGGTATACGTGGATTAATATCATGCAGCCATCCTCCAATAACAGCAGTTGTTAATAAACTTATTAAAGAAACTTGAGAACCACGAGTAACCAGTTTTCTCCAATTAACAGATTTACGATCAAATTTAAGTTTTTCAAAAAATAAAGCCTCATCAGCACCGGAAACAAATGCCACACCGCTTACCATAATTGCTTGCCCAACAAAAAAGGGAATAAAACTACTTCCAAATGCTTGGATTAAAAATCCACTTCCAGCCAAAAACTGTCCTAACTTAACCATTTTGTCACGTCCAAATCTATCAGCCAAGGCTCCAGATGGTATTTCTGCAATAAGACCAATTGCAAATGCCAATCCATCAAGAATTCCTATTTGCCAATCATTAATAAAAATACGATAAAAATAAAGCCAGACAGCACTCGCAAAAAAAAGATTTGTAAGGAATTTATACCCCAAATATTTTTTTGATAACCATTTTTGATCTTTATTTAATTTCTGTTCCACAGCTATTAGATTCTATCATTCCCATATAACTATCATTACAATCGGCGGCGAACCATTGACACAGTTATAACCTAATTTTTTATTTAAATAAACCTATAACATTGACTTTTCTAATATAAAATAGTACAATACTCCTTGTAAATCTGCAAATAGATATAATTTACTATATCCTATATTTGTAAATTTATATGTACCTTTAAATTGCTGAAAGTTTTCCTTGTTCAATGGATAGCTCCTTGTACACATAAATATGTGTTTAAAGAGCTATCCATTTTATGGCTAGTTAAAACTAAAATAAACAAGGAGGGAATTATTAATGTTACAACAAGTCGATCTCAAAGGAATGGACAAGGCTGTCGTGTTAGCAGCGCTTTATAATGCCAGTGTGCCTCAAGGTTTTAGATTAGCACATTACAACCCTAAACCAATGACCGTAGAAGAAGCACGAGAACTTCTCAAAAAGGAAACCTGGTTCGACTGCATCAATGGGCGGGATATGATGGTAGACTTTTCTGGTGACACACTTTCAACTCGAATATATAACTGTGACCATGGCCCAGGAGCGGCGGAGAAAGTCATCAATGAAGCAATCCAGAGCCAGGACGTCAACAACTCCGAGATTCAGAAAATGCACAGAGAGGCACTTCGTCAATCTTCCAAATTCCTTTAGACTGGGACAAAATGTAATCTTACCTACTAAAACAACAAAAAACTTTCATATCAAAAGACACTATCAATATGTGAACCAAGTAAGCAGTTTTACTGCTCAATGGAACACTTATCAGTGTCTTTTTTTTGTCTAGTTTTTAAATTTATCAAACTATATACATTACATGGAAAGATACGGAACATTTGACATTTGGCGGAGGAGGTGGGATTCGAACCCACGAGTCCTTTCGAACACGCGCTTTCCAGGCGCGCGCCATAAACCACTAGGCGACTCCTCCTTAGGTACGGATATTATATCCTATTTCTTCATCAACTGATCCAATTTCATTTTCGCTGTTTTCAAAAGTGCTCTCTCACTTGCATAAGCCAATTTTTCCTTTGCTTCCTCAAAACTAAGCCACGATCTCTCCAGAACCATTTCGCTATCATAATATTTTAAATTGCTTGGTCCTAAATATTCCATCAAAAAAAACGTTACTTTTTTAATAATTTTTTTATTTTTTTCCTTGTCCCAAATAATATAATCATTCGATCCCAATTTAGTTATTACCTTGGCCTTCACTCTTCCTTCCTCTTCAACTTCTCTCAATGCCGCTTGTTTTAAAAACTCACCTTTATCTAAATGACCTTTTGGAAATTTATAAATTGATCCTTCTATTTCTTTTTTTCTACTTTTTTCTCTACTAAATTTAGAAACCGTCTTAATCAATAACCACAAAATCTTATTATTCTCAATTTTATAAACCAATCCGCCAGCCGACCTCTCATCATAATACATTTCTTCGCCTATTACTGCTATCTCATTTTTCATAAGTAGTCGATATTATATCTTAATTTTATCAATAATTAGGCTTGTCGATTGATGTGGAATTAATTTACTCACTTTTACAACTTTTGCCCCAACCTCTTTGGCTTGTTTTTTCTTTTTTTCCAAACTACTATCGCCTTCGCTCACAGCAATTATTTTTGGCTTTATTTTTTTAATTATTTGCAAATATTCATCATCGCTTTTCATTTCCGGCAATTTAATCACCCGATCGACCATTTTTAATTTGGATAAAAAAAACGCTCTGTCTTTTTGGTTATTTATTGGTCTATTTTGCCCTTTATTTTTTCTAATATTTTCATCCGATTCCAACAATACTATTAATATATCTCCCTTGGCTTTTGCTTTTTCCAAAAAAATCAAATGACCCAAATGAACAATATCAAAACACCCCCCAACTAACACAATTTTTTTATCCTTCACCATTTCCTATTTTACCTTATTTCTTCTAGTCAAAATCTGTATTGGCACCAACATTAAATTATTAGTAATAGTATAAATTATCGATGGTAATGCCACTACCGGATTAAATAAAGTCAATGCCACCAAAGTTCCCAAAGTATAATTTTTATAACTCGAAGTCACTGCCAATGTAATTTTATCTTCCTTTGTTTTTCCAATTTTCCATCCCAACCAAAAATCAAAAGAAATTAATCCAACTACTATTAAAATCAACCATATCGATTTTTCCCAATTATCTAGAATAACCTGTCTTATGGGAGAAATTATTCCAATAATTATTAAAAATAAAAATATTACCGACAACCCAGAAGCTTGTTTTACCAAATATTTTGCCAATCCCATCCATCTCACTAAAATTGCCGCCAAAATTGGCACTGCCACCAACCACATAATTGTTGTTCCCATTTCCATCGGATTAATTTCAATACTAGTTTTAGCAAATAACCACACTAAAACCGGCACCACAATTGGACTTAAAGCGTTGGAAATTGAAGAAATAACTAAAGCCGTTTCTGGTTTTCCCCCATAAATACTCACCAAAAAAACCGATGCTCTTCCCGCCGGTATTACTGATGCTAATATTAATCCCAAAAATATTTCTTCACTTAAAAATCCTTTTAAAAATATTAAAACTACCAAAGGTGAAGCTAAATGAACCACCGCCAAAACTAACAATTGAACCCTAAAATCTTTTAAGGAATCTATGAATTCTTTTAAATCAATATCCAAACAACTCAAAAACATCAACACCATCAAAAATAAGCTAAGATAAGGTTTTAATATCACTCCAAAACTTGGCACCACAAAACTAGCCACTATCGCCAAAAATATCACCAACCAAGTATTTTTTACTAACAACTGCATTCTTTATCTTACCAATCCCAAAGGCATATACCAACCAAAAGGTTTTTTACAAACTGGACATTCAGTCGGGGGAGTTTTACCCTTATGAACATAACCACAATTAACGCATTTCCATTCTAATTCTACTTCTCGGTTATAAAGAGTATTGGCATCCAAATGCGTGGCAATAATAATATATCTTTCCTCATGTTTCTCTTCCACTTCTTTCACTTCTCTAAATAATCTTTCCGCCTCCGCATCACCATCAATTTTTGCCTGTTCTTCAAACGACGGATACATTTCTGTCCATTCATGATGTTCACCCTCAGCCGCCATTTTTAAATTGTCAACCGTTTTTGTACTATAAGGTTTAATCGATAAAACATCGCTCACACCAAATGGCTCTTTAATCATTTCAAATAATTCCTCAGCATGGGCCTTTTCTTGATCAGCCGTTTCTTCAAAAACTCTAGCAATCCACTCCAAATTTTCTTTTCTCGCCATTTTGGCAAACATACTATAACGATTTCTCGCTTGGCTTTCGCCGGCAAATGCTTTCAAAAGATTTTCTTGTGTTTTATTCATAATTAATATTAACACAAATCAGAGATATCTCACACTTATTTTTCAGAATTCAGTTTATTTTCAGCTTTAGATTTATAATTAAACTATGAAAATCTTAATTGTCGAAGATGAACACCTAATAGCCACTGCTATTAAAAAGGGTTTAGAACAAGAACACTACACCGTCGACATTGCTTTTGATGGTGAAAAAGGTTTCGATCTTGCTTCCAGTGGGGACTATGATCTAATTTTATTAGATCTCATGCTTCCCAAAATGGATGGTCTTGAAGTTTGTCGCCAACTTCGTCAACAACAAATCCATGTTCCAATTTTAATGCTTACTGCCAAAAGCCAAATCGAAGATAAAATCAAAGGACTTAATAATGGAGCAGATGATTATTTAACCAAACCTTTCGCTTTTGAAGAACTTTTAGCTCGTATTCGAGCTTTAACTCGTCGTCCTCAAAAATCTTCCAATGAAATTATTACTGTTGGCGATCTTTCCATAAATTTATCTACTTATGAAGTCATTCGACAGGGGAAATCCATAATTTTATCCAGCAAAGAATATTCTCTTTTGGAATGTCTCATGCGCCATGCCAATAAAATTTTAAACAAAGATCAATTAATCCAACATGTCTGGAGTTACGAATCCGACATTCTCCCAAACACCGTCGAAGTTTATATTAGAAATTTACGTCAAAAAATTGATCAGCCTTTCAAAACCAAATTAATCAAGACTATCCGTGGTTTCGGATATAAAATAAGTGAATAAAGAATGTTTAAACAAGCTCGATTAAAACTAACTGGTTGGTATCTTTTAATCATCATGGTTATTAGTTTTTCTTTTAGTGCTCTTATTTATCAAATCAGCAGCATGGAAATTATCCATTTTGCTGAATCCCAAAGAAACAGAATCGAAAGAAACATTAATATTTCTTATCCCAATTTACCTCCTCCAAGAATCTCGATCGATGATGAACTAATAGTCGAAAGCCAACATCGTTTGCTTGTCAATTTAGGCATCATTAATGGTTTTATTCTTTTAATTTCTGGCTCTCTTTCCTATTTTCTAGCCGGTCGCACTCTTCTTCCCATTCAAAAAATGACCGAAGAACAAAAACAATTTATTTCCGATGCTTCTCATGAATTAAGAACTCCTATTACCGCTCTTAAAGCCATGCTCGAAGTTTCTCTTCGCGATCCTAAATTAGATTTAGTTGAATCAAAAAAGGTTCTCATCAATGCCATTTATTCCACTAATCAATTAAAAACTCTATCTGATTCTCTTCTTGAATTGAATCATTTTAATAATCATCAACCTGTTCTCAATTTAAGCCCGTTTTCCATCAAAAACTTAATGTCTGAACCAGTTAAAAAAATTAAACCCAAAGCCGACAAAAAACAAATTACCATCAAACTTAACCCAATCAAAGGCAAAATTAATGTTGATGCTCAAAAAATAGAAGAACTATTTTTAATTATTCTCGACAATGCTATTAAATATAGTCCAAAATCCAGTCAAATTAAATTCATCGTCACCAAAACCAAAAGAAATATAATTTTTAAAATTATCGACCAGGGGATTGGTATTTCTCAAAAAGATTTACCTCATATTTTTGATCGTTTTTATCGGGCCGATAATGCTCGTACTAAAAATAGTATTTCTGGTTATGGACTTGGTCTTTCCATTGCTAAAAAAATTGTTGAATCCCATAGCGGAAAACTAGAAGTTAGTAGTAAAGTTAATTCTGGAACTACTTTTGCCATCTATTTACCCAATTTCAGCTAACCTTCAGTATTAACTTTTACACTTCCGTTTATGAAATTACCTAAATTTTTAAGAATTATTTTAATCATTTTAGTCATTAGTATAATTGGTTATTTTGTTTATTCCAAAATAACTTCATCAAATAAAAAGACAACTTATAAAACTACCCAAGTTACCAAAGGCACTTTAGTCACTTCCATTTCTGCCACTGGTACTATCACTTCCTCTAATAAATCTACCATTACCACTGGTGCTACTGGGACTATTAAAACCGTTTTTGTTAAAGACGGTGACACTGTCACCAAAGGTCAAAAAATTGCCGAAATCACCCTCGACGATGATGGTACCAGTAATAAAATTACAGCCTGGACTAATTATTTAACCATGCAACAAAATGAAAAACAGGCCATTGCCGACCAATCTTCTGCCGATATTCAAATGTGGACCGATCGACAAGCAGTTCTCGACGCTCAAAAAGAATATGACAGCATGATTGCTGGTGCTTGGAACAACAAAACCAAAGCTGAATATACTTACAATGAAAAAGCCGTCGTTACTAAAACCCTAACTTTAGCTAAACAAAAATTTACCGCTGATGAAACCACCTACAATAATTATTCAGCTTTTGTCACTAAAGCTAAACAGCAAACTACTGAAGCCTACAACAACTATAAAAAAGTTTTCTCTACTATTTATGCCCCAGATTCGGGCACAATTAGTAATTTAAGTATTGCTCCTGGAGTCATTATTTCCAATACTTCTACTTCAATTACTGTTTCCACTGGCACCAAAAGTACTGAAAACTCATCCACAGTTACTTCCCATACTGTTGGTAGTATCACTAATCCCAAAGGCCAATATCAAGCCACTCTCAGCTTAACTGAATCAGACATCGTTAAAATTAAAGCTGGTCAAAAAGTCACCATGACTATGGATGCTTTCAGTGGAACTACTTTTACTGGCCAAGTTTTATCTGTCGATGTTGCTGGTGCCACCACTTCTGGTGTTACTTCTTATTCTGTTGTTGTTCTTCTCGATGACACCGACAAAGAAATTTATACCAACATGTCTGTCACCGCTACCATTATCATCAGTTCTAAATCAGACATTCTTTTAATTCCATCCACAGCCATCGACACCGCCACTGATGGAACTACCACTGTCAGAACTATGAAAGATAATGTTGTTTCCACTGTTACTATCACCACTGGCGACACTAACGACAGTGAAACCGAAGTTAAATCTGGTCTCAACGAAGGCGACACCATCATTTCTTCTTCTGTCAGTAATAACACTAAATCTAACAACAATACCACTTCTGCTTTTAGTAGCTCGAGTACTAATCGAAGTAGTAGTTTTGGTGGTATGGGTGGTCCTCCAGGAATGTAATTTAAACAATTATGTCAAAATCAAAAACCATTATTATTGCCAAAAATCTCTCCAAAATTTACAAAACTGATGTTTTGGAAACCGTCGCTCTCGACAATGTTTCTTTTCAAATCAACGAAGGGGAGTTTGTGGCCATCATGGGTCCATCCGGATCAGGCAAATCAACTCTCATGCATATTCTTGGTGCCCTTGATAAACCTACCAGTGGTCAATATATTTTAGACGGCAAAAATGTTGAAAATTTATCAGATGATGAATTATCAGAAATCCGTAATAAAAAAATTGGTTTTATTTTTCAGGCGTTCAATCTTTTACCCAGAACTACTACTTTAACTAATGTTATGTTACCTATGGTTTATGCTGGCATTCCCAAAGAAGAAAGAGAAAAAATTGCCGAAAAATTCCTCAAAATGGTTGGCCTTAGCGATCGTTTAAACCACACTTCCAACCAAATTTCCGGGGGTCAACAACAACGCGTTGCCATCGCTCGATCTTTAGTTTTAAATCCAGCCATGATTCTCGCTGACGAACCAACCGGTAATATTGCTTCAGCTCAAGCCGATGAGGTCATGGCTATTTTTGAAAAATTAAATGACGAAGGTCATACTATTGTTATGATTACTCACGAACCAGACATTGCCCAGCATGCCAAAAGAATTCTCTTTATTAAAGACGGGAAAATTATTAAAGACAGCGCCAATCACCAACGTCGAAGAGCGGCTATCCAAAAGGAGGTATTAAAAAATGATTGAATTTTGGGAACTAATTAAAGAAAGTATTAACACTCTTCGACTCAATAAAATGAGAACTAGTCTAGCTGTTTTAGGAATCGTTATTGGCATCGGTAGTGTTATTGCTCTTATTTCTATTGGCCAATCAAGTCAAAAATCTGTCACTTCTCAAATTGAATCCCTTGGTTCCAATTTAATTACAGTTTCTCCTGGATCTCAATCATCTGGTATGGTTCGAACTTCAACTACCAGAAAAACTTTAACTTTAGCCGATGCCGAAGCTCTTGAAAAGGCCGGTCTTTCGGCTATAAATTCTGTTTCACCTGAATCTTCCAGTCGTCTTCAAGTCATTGCTGGTGACAATAATACCAACACTACTATTTATGGTGTCAAATCAACATATTCTAGTATTCACAATCTCAAAATTAATGGTGGCCGTTTTATCACCGACAGTGACAACAATTCCCAGAGTCATGTGGCTGTTCTTGGTCCTACCGTCGTCGAAGATCTTTTTGGTAGTTCTAGCTACAATTGCATTGGGGAAACTATCCGTATCAATGGCATAAATTTCACCATTATTGGTATAACTGTTGCCAAAGGTTCATCTGGCATGACCGACTCAGATGATAGAATTTATGTTCCTCTTTCTGTTGCCATGAAACAACTTTTTGGAGTCAATTATTTATCTTCAATTGCGATTGAAGCCGCCAGCAGTGATGTCATGGTTCAAGCTCAAAACCAAATTGGTTATTTTTTATTAGCTCGTCACAAAATCACCGACACCACTAAAGCAGATTTTAGTATCAGATCTTCAGAAGAAATGCTTTCCACTGCCTCCAGTGTTACCGGTACATTTACCTCACTTTTATCCGGTGTTGCGGCCATTTCTCTTATTGTCGGTGGCATTGGTATTATGAATATTATGTTAGTTACTGTCACCGAAAGAACCCGAGAAATCGGTTTAAGAAAAGCTCTTGGTGCTAAAAAGAAAACCATTATTACCCAATTTTTAACCGAGTCAGTTATTCTTACTTTTACCGGTGGAATTTTAGGAATCATTGTTGGTATTGCCACCTCATATGGTTATTCTCAAATCAATTCTTCAACCTTCACCATTTCACCTTATTCAGTTTTATTAGCCTTTAGTGTTTCTGTTGTTATTGGTATCGTTTTTGGTTGGTATCCCGCTAAAAAAGCCGCCAGTCTTCAACCAATTGAAGCTCTTCGCTACGAGTAATTTCAGCTTCACTTCAGATTATTTATTTAAAATAACTCAATATGAAAAAATATTTTACTAAATCAACTATTATTATTTCCCTAATCACTCTTATTATCGGCTTTGCCGGTGGTTTTATTTATCAAAAAAGTAAAACCCCTTCTTTTGCTCGCAATGGCCAATTTCAAATGGCTGATGGCAATTCCAATCGCGGTGGCGTCAAAGGTACAAATGGAGCTGGCATGCCCAGTCAAAGAATTTCATCCAAAGAAACCATCGGTGAAATTACTAGTATTGATAACTCTTCCATTACTATTAAAACCCCAGATGGTAGTTCTAAAATTATTATGATTTCTGATTCCACCACTGTCAATCAAGCCACCCAAGTCGACAAAACCAATCTTAAAGTTGGTTCTCAAGTTTCCATTTCTGGCGATCAAAACACCGATGGCACTGTCACTGGCAAAATCATTAATCTTAATTCTGCTATCGATACCACCACTGTTACTCCTGTCACTAAAAATTAAATAATTATTAATTTTTAATTAATCTAAAACCCTCCCAGTTTCGGAGGGTTTTAACTTGACTATTAATCTGATAAGATTAAAAACTGCTTTTTAAATTATTATGATCAATAAAGCCAAAAATATTATAAAATTACCAGTGTTTAAGGCACTTTTTGCTTTGGCTATTCCAATTATTATGGCCAATCTTTTTCAGGCCATGTATCAACTCACTGATTCTTTTTGGGTGGGTCGTCTTGGTGGTACTGCTCTTGCAGCTGTTTCTATTTGCAGCCCAATCATTTTCCTAACAGTTTCATTGGGTATTGGTTTTGCCATTGCTGGTTCTACTTTTGTTGCTCAATATTTTGGTGCCAAAAATCATAAAATGGTTAGCCATGCCGCCGCCCAAACCATTTTAATGATCTTTTTTACTTCCTTTTTAGTTAGTATTTTAGGATTTTTTCTTTCTCCCAAAATACTTCATTTTATGGGAGCCAATACTGAAATTTTTGCCATGGCTTTGGCCTTTTTAAGAATTTCTTTTATTGGTATTATTGCCAACTTTTCTTTTTTTATTTTTCAATCTATCATGAGGGGAATTGGTCGCCCCCAGATTCCTGTCTACATCGTCATTACCACTGTTTTATTAAATTTTATTCTTGATCCACTTTTTATTTTTGGATTTGGCTCAGTTCCATCTTTTGGTCCTGCTGGTGCTGCCATGGCCACTCTTTTAACTCAAATTATTGCTGCCACCTCGGGTTTTATAATTCTTTTTGGTGGGCGCCATGGCATTCATTTAAAAACGAGTGATTTTAGACCAGATTTTAAATTTATTAAAAAAGCTTTTAAAATTGGTTTACCTTCATCAATCGAACAATCATCTCGTAATTTAGTCATGGTTTTTATGACTTCTTTAATTACTGGTTTTGGCACCACCGCCATTGCCTCTTATGGAGCCGGTTCAAATATTATTCAAGTTGCTATTTTTATCGCCGTCGGATTATCTGTTGCCAATGGCACCATAGTTGGTCAAAACATTGGCGCCAAAAATATTGATCAAGCCGTCAAAGCCTCTAAAATCAGTTCCTTTATTGCCTTTACTTGTTTATCTTTTTTAGGGATCATTATTTTTATTTTTTCTCGCCAGTTTGTTTCTTTTTTTGTCCCCAATGATTTTGCTGTTATCAAAGAAGCTTCTAATTTTATTAAAACCGTTTCTCTTAGTTTTGGTTTACTTGCTCTTCAGATGTGTTTTAGTAGTGTTTTTAATGCCGCTGGTCAAACCAAAATTACTATGTTTATTACTATTTTTTCCCAATGGTGTATTCAAATTCCTTTAGCCTATTTTTTCTCGCAACACACCAGTCTAGGTGTTCATGGCATCTGGTTAACTTTTCCCATTACTAATATTTTTACCAGTTGTATCGCTTTTATTTTCTATTCTCGTGGATCTTGGAAAAAAACTAGAATCATTGAAGAAGACAAAACCATTGGTCAAGTTTCTGAGGAAACAATAGTTGAAGAGGGTATTCATTAAATAAACTTTACATCTCCCTAAAATTGTTTTAACATTAATTGTTATTTTTTTTACAAAAGGAGGTGTATCTTAGTGAAAAACAATCCTTTATATACACTCTGTCTTGTTCTCGTAGTCATCGGTGGACTTAATTGGGGTCTAGTTGGTCTTTTTAATTATGATCTCGTTGCCATGATTTTTGGTAATATGTCCTTTTTGTCGCGATTAGTCTACGATCTTGTTGGTTTATCAGCGGTTTATGTCCTAATACCTCTTTTTAGCGGCAAAAAATAAAGAAATTCCCGAGTCCCTCCTTGTCAAGGGAGGGATTTAGGGTGGGTTTTAAATTTCTTTTCTTCTATCCATCACCGATTTATAACCCAAATCAATCAAATATTGATAATTCTTTTTTCTAAAATCTAAAACAAAAGCCTTATTTTCCACTGAATTCAAATAAATTATTTTTTTTCTTTTTAACTGTTTTGTCCTCACTAAACTATTAGTTCGTTGCATCACTCCTATAGTTGCCGTTAAAACATCTGTTATCGAACTTTTTTCATTTATATTTTTTATTGGCATCGAAATATCAGAAATTATTATTTTTCTTGCTTTTTTAATTAAACTTGCTGGCACATTATTTACCACCCCGCCATCCACTAAAAATTCATCATGATATTTAAGTGGGGGAAACACTCCCGGAATCGATATCGATGCAATAACCCCTGGAAAAATTTTTCCCTTTTCAAAAATTATTTCTTTATTATTATTTATATCCGTAGCATTAAATCTCATTTTAATTTTCAAATCATCAAAATGATCAGCCTTAATATAATTTTTCAAAAATTTCTCCAAAATCCCGTCGGGTTTTTTATTCATCCCTAAAATTACAGACTGAATTAATTTTGAAAAATTTAATTCACTCGCTTCCTTTTCAAAATCAATATTAGGATCAGCCGCATACATCAATCCCACTATTGCTCCAATCGATGTTCCACTTATTTCATTTATTTTCACCCCCATCTCTTGAAGCCCTTTAATCACTCCCATATGAAAAAATCCTCTGGCGCCACCACCTCCCAAAACCAATCCAATTTTATTTCTATTAAACATAATTTAGTTTATCCTAAAATCTTGTTGTTCCACTGGTATTCTATTAATCCCAGAATCAGTTATTGACTCAGCCAAATTACTAGCAACCTTGTTTAACGCATCGGTTTCATCACTAATTTTCTTAAAACGATTGACCTCTCCCATTCTTTGCCATGAAGGATCGTTATAAAACACTTGATTATTCAAAGACTTTTTAAATTCTCTTATAGTTTTAATCTTTCCTTTTTTAAAAGCGTCTAAAAATAGTCTCATGTAAAATTCAGAATCTTCCATACCCTTAATAGAAAAATTTTTACCCCCAGGCAAAAGTCTTTTTTGACCATTACAAAGGGGATTAAAACCACCAAAATCAACCAAATCTTTCAAAGAAATCAAACCAAAAGTGTTTCGCATCGCATAGACTAATTCAAAAAGATTACTATTCATTGGTTCCTTCATTATCGTTTTAAACTTTTCCCACAATTGATTTTGATTCAATTTAAAAGGTGATATATCTTCAGAAGTTTTTCTCACTGTAAACACATATTTTTGTTCATCCGCCAATCTTTTCATTTTTTCAACTTCTTCTTTTTCTACATTTACATCAAACGACATATTTAACATTCTTATCTTTTCCGTATTTATGTTTTTTTCTTTAGCAATTTCATTCATCAAAGCCACTCCCACATTCAACCCTGAAGTCCAAGAATATTTATTTATTCGCAACGGTAAAATCGGAACACTAGTTTCCCTTTGCTTAATCACCCCCACTAAACTATTTTCAGTCATATTTTCTATTTTTGGTTTTTTCTTATCAACTTCCCCGTCTTGATCGTAATTAATACTCAAAATCACCCCCTGTAAACCAGGCAATGATTTTTTAATATCATCAACTTTATCAATCATTTCCGATATCGATTTTTCGTCTTTATTCCAACATCGAACCACTGCCACAATAATTGGCCCCTCACTTTCGCCAGCCTTTTCAATCGAATCAATAAAATCCGGAAAAATTTTTTTAGTTACTTCTGAAATTTCAACACTAGGATATTCATCAGGAGAACCGGTTATTTCTATTTTTCTTTTATAATCCTCAATTTTTGGTCTACCCAATTCAGATTCTTGAATAGAAGCACCTGTTTCTAATGACATACAAAATTATATCAGTTTAGTTTTTCTATTTTTTCAAATCATATTATAATTGTCCATGTTATTTACGTCACCCTTGTTTTTGTTTGGATTTTTACCTACAGTTTTGATCATTTATTATCTCTCTCCTTCAAAAATCAGAAATATTTTACTTATCATCTTTAGTTTATTTTTCTACGCCTGGGGCGAGGGGATTTATGTCTTAGTTTTATTAATAATGATTCTAGTCAATTATTTTTTTGGTCTTAAAATCGGCCATTCTCGCCATCGTCAAATTTTTACTACCATTGCCGTCATCTTTAATTTATTTTATATTTTTTATTTTAAATATCTTATTTTCACCCTTCATATTTTTCATATCAAAAACAATTTAAACATTCTCATGCCATTAGGTGTCTCTTTTGTCACTTTCCATTTAATTTCTTATATTCTCGATATTTATAAAAAAGAAATTAAAGCTGAAAAAAACTTTTTCAATTTCGCTCTCTATATATTAATGTTTCCCCATCTTATTGCCGGTCCCATTGTTCGTTATAAAGATATAAGCGTTCAAATTAAAAACAGGGTTTTTTCCACCAAACTTTTTGCCGAAGGCGTTCGCTGTTTTATTTCTGGACTCGCCAAAAAAGTTTTAATTGCCAATGTTTTAGCTCTTGTGGCCGACCAAATTTTCAATCTTTTTCCCCAACAATTATCAACTCCACTAGTCTGGATTGCTCTCCTTTCTTATTCTTTTCAGATCTTTTTTGATTTTTCTGGTTACTCAGATATGGCCATTGGTTTGGCCAAAATGTTTGGTTTCACTTTCAAGGAGAATTTTAATTTCCCCTACGTTGCTAATTCCATCCAAGACTTTTGGCGTCGTTGGCACATTTCCCTTTCTTCGTGGTTTCGTGACTATCTCTATATTCCTCTCGGTGGCAATCGTCGTGGACTTTTTTTAACCTTGGTTAATATTGCTATTGTTTTTACTCTAACCGGTTTTTGGCACGGTGCCGACTGGCATTTTCTTTTTTGGGGTTTCTATTTTGCCTTTTTCTTAATTTTAGAAAGATTATTTTTATCTAATCTTCTCAAAAAAATTTGGTTTGGTTTTGGTCATTTGTATGCTTTAACAGTCGTCTTTTTCGGTTGGCTCTTTTTCCGTATCGACAGTCTTAATTATGCCTTTTATCTTTTGAAAGTTATGTTTGGCCATAATTCTAATCAAAGTGTCATTTATCAACCTCAGTATTTTGTCACCAAAGAATATCTTTTTATTCTCATCATCGCCATCTTTTTTTCCATTCCTCTTTATCAAAAAATTTATCAAAAAATAATCCAAAAAATTCCTTTTTTTGAAATTATTTTTTTCACCACCATTTTTATTTTTTCGCTTATGCGTTTAGCCACTGACACCTACAACCCCTTTATTTATTTTAGATTTTAATGAAAAACAAATTACTAATTTTCATTTTTATCTTCATCATAATTTGTCCTAAATTAGCCAGTTTATTAAATATCAAAGAACCCACTCTTAACGAAAATCGAGTTTTAAATTCAAAACCGCCTTTTACTTTTTCCAAAAATTATTCCAAAGCATTTACCAATTATTTTAATGATCGTTTTGGTCTAAGAAATTATTTTATTGTCGCCGATCATTATCTCCGCTATAAATTTTTTAATATTTCCACTAATTTTGCGGTTAGTATTGGCAAAGATCAATGGCTTTTTTACACCCCCGACACTCAATATATCGATAGCGTTAATGGTCAACCTTTTAGCCAAGATGATTTAGCTCAAATTAAAAATAATCTTTTAGATATTCAAACCGCTTTTCAAAAACAAAACATAAAATTTTATTTTCTAGTCGCTCCCAACAAACAATCAATTTATCCAGAATTTTTACCAAATCATATGAAAAAAGTTCACCCCGATTCTCGTCTTGATCAAATCGATATCTTTCTTAAAAATTATCCTCAAATCAATTTTATTAATCCCAAATCAGATATTCTCGCCACCAAAACTAAAAACCAAGTTTATCTCAAATACGACACTCATTGGAATCAATTTGGCGCCTTTGTTGCTTATCAAAAATTATTCGAAAAAATAAATCAAGATTTTCCCAATCTAAAACCTAAAAATATCACCGACTTTAATCTTTCCACCTCAACCACCCCCAACAAAGATCTCGCCCTGGAACTAGGAGTCGCTGGCCAGTTTTCTGAATCTTCCATTTTTGTAAATCCAAAAATCCAAAATTCCACTACCATTTCTCAAAATTGTCCCGAAATCTACACCAAATGTCCTCTCATTGTTCAGGAAAACCCCAACAAGAAATTACCCCGCCTACTCATGTTTCGCGATTCCTTTGCCGTCGGTCTAATTCCTTTTATTTCCGAACATTTCCAACATTCTTATTATTACTGGGGACAAGTTCCATTTCCTAATTCTTTAGTTAAACAAGAAAAACCAGACATTATTATTTTCGAATTAACCGAACGCGAACTCTGGCGCCTCAAAGACCCAATCTTTTCCTTAAACTAATTCCTAACGGAGCTTGTGAGTCTGGGACTAAATTGTCTCTATAATACTAATCGTGTTATTTCTCTTGATTTGATAAAAAGTTCTCCAAATTTGTTTGAATAATTTTTATTGACTCTAATGATTGATGCAAACAAACGATAAAACCCCATAAAGATTGTGCATTGTTATAATCTCTATCTAATTTGAACAGATTATTTGTCACGAATATTCCTGGGTCAATAATCAATATTCCATCAACATTACTACCAATAATCTTCTTTTCTAAAGTCTTTTTTTGAGTCCATCCCTTATAACCTACTGCAAAAACTGGGATTGTATTTAAAAAACTCTCATCTCCTAAAAAAATTCTGCCACCAAAATTTTTTCTTGATAACTTTTTAACTTTGCGAGCAGTTTCCAAAACATCATTCCACTCTTTTTGAATATTCGATTTAACTTCGATTACAGCTCCTACACCTTCTGCTAGATACACTCTTGGAGTGCTTCCTATTGAAGTTAGACTTGGAACTAAGGAATTCTCAACAACAATATCTAACTGACCAGTAACTTCATTATCACTATCAATTATCTCGCCATTACCAAATCTAAAAGTACTTGGAATAATCTCTTTTAAAAAATTGTTTAAAAATTCTTCTCTCTGTCTTCCTTTACTAGAAGAAGCTGGATTAGACCCGTTATATTCACTTATTAAATGCGCTTGTATTGATTTAAGTCTTTCAAGTAAATAATTTTTCGAGTCTTTTGTATTAATCATATTTAATTTATGTTTCAAAATTTTAGAACAGTTGAATAAAGAATAAAAGTAATGCCGACTATAAAGACCAAATTTATTTTACACAATAAAGAATTAATAATAAAAACTTAGAGTGGCTTATCTTGAATTGAGTACTCTTTATCTTCAATATATTTCAAGAAAGATTCGCCTAGTTTCTCCAGTTTGTAATAATTGTCGGCGACCGACAATAATTGATTTTCTTGAAGATATTGTGTGATAAACGGAGTGATCCATCCGTCGTATCTATCTGTTTTTGATCCAATTATGTTTGTGAAATATCGGCTTACATATCCACAATCCAAACCATCCCCTTTAACAGATGCTTCTCTTAATAAAAACAAAAACCTTAATTGAGCCCCTGTCATTTTTTTATACAGGTTTTCCATTATTTCGTCATGTTTTCCAGGTTCTTTAGTCACCTGATATTGACCATTAAAAATGATCTTTATCATGTCTTTAATTGATATTTCACTCAAATTAGATTTATTCAACATTGAAGCGATATCATTTTTCAGCATTAAAAAAATGATTATTACAGCAACAGGCCAAGAGATAATTATCTTTAGTATCTCAACTAAATAGGACATAATGGAATTATATCAACAAACAACAAAACTACTCATTACAGGCTGTAAAACTGAAAAATGTTTATTCCTGAAAAAATACAGGGGAAAGTTAGGGATTTGTAGCTATACCACACAAATTTGGTGGAAAGACAGGCTAAATACGGAAGGGATGTCTACTTCGCTTTCAGCTTCGTAAGACCATGAGGAACCCGACCATTCTTAAAATCTTTCATTAGAGCTTCAGAAACCAGTCTTTTGTAAGCAAAAGCTTTTCCAGATCCAGTCTTTAAATATAGTTCAAAATCTCTAGCTTGTTTTTCTGTTTCAAATCCACAATACCAAACTAATTTCCAGGGTAAATGTGGTTTAGTAGATTTTACTTGTCCAGTGTTATGAAGATTAAATCTTGCTTTTAAATCAATTGTGGATCCGAAATAGAAAATATGAGATTTTGAACTATGTAATATGTATGTGTAATACATATTACAATAATATCAAATTAGGCATGCAATTCTGAAGCTTTAGCGAAAGATTGCGGAAGGGATGGGAGTCGAACCCACATGCCATTTCTGACGCAGGTTTAGCAAACCTGTGGCTTACCATTCGCCGCACCCTTCCTAGACAGTGTTTTAGTATATCAAATTTTTCCCAAATGCTTTAAAATTAAAACAATGAAGAAGAAAGCAGTTAGTAAGGTTGATAAGGCAATAAAAGACACAAACGAAGAAAAAACTTTATTCAAATGGACAGCCCCAGAAAGAGCCTTCAAAAAAAGAGATAAAGATTTTTGGATCACCGCCATCTCAATTTTAGTTCTATTTTCAGTTGTTTTAATTTTTATTGAAGAATTTTTCTTAATCGTCGCCCTGGTTTCAGTTTTATTTTTATACTACGTTCTTTCCACTGTTCCTCCACAAGAAGTTGAATATAAAATAACCAATCGTGCCATTCATTTTGGCGATTCTAAATATAATTGGAATATCTTATTAAGATTCTGGTTCAGGAAAAGTCTTAATGTCGAGCTTGTAGAATTTGAAACCAATCTAAGAATTCCTCGTCAAATTTCTTTAGTTATCAATGAATCAGACAAAGAAGAGATTAAAAAAATTGTTTTAAAAAAATTACCCCTAGTTGAATCATCGCCTAATTTTGTCGATAAACTAGCCAAATGGTGGAATGATAAAATGCCTTGGGAAAAACGGGAAAAATAGACTTTTTTTGATATAATTCATATGATTTATTCGCGCTTATAGTTTAATGGATAGAATAGCGGTTTGCGGAACCGTTGATCCAGGTTCGATTCCTGGTAGGCGCACTTAATAAAATGGTGGGATGCGCCGAATTGGTAAGGCAGCGACCTCGAAAGTCGCCGTCCGCAAGGACTTGGGGGTCCGAGTCCCTCTCCCACCGCACCATTTAAAATATTTCTATTTTTTTTAATTAAATTCACCAATTATGATCAAAAATATTTATTTTGATTTTGGGGCAGTCTTAGTAAATTATGAAAATGCATTTCAAAAAGTATGCTCTGATTTTTCCTTAGATTTTAATGAATTTTGGAAATTTTACAATATTTTTGAGGAAGAGATGTCTTATGGGAAAATTACCACTGATGATTTTTGGAAAAAATGTATCGAAAAATTTAATTTAAAAAATGCTCAAAATTACGATCTAGTCAAATGGTGGGTATCCGATTACGAAATTATTAAACCAATTAATGATCTAATTTATTTTTTGGAAAACAAAAAAGAAGTTGGTATAATTTCAAACATTGGGTCAGGAGTTTGGGAAGCGGCAATGAAATATGAATTTGTACCAAATATTAAATATAAAAAAGTCTATTTATCGTACAAAGAAGGAATGATTAAGCCCAATCTTAATTTTTATGAAAAAGTTCAAAAAGAATCTTTTGTTAAACCGGACGAAATTTTGTTTATTGACGATAAAGAAGAAAATTTAATTGTCCCTAAAAATTTAGGATGGAAAACAATATTATTTAATAGATTAAAAGCAGAAGAGGAAGTAATGAAAATTAAAGAAATAATTTTATGAATAGAAAAACCATTAATACTTACAACCAACTCGCCCAAGATTATGATCAAAAAACCTCTGATTTTTGGGGGAAAATGCCAAAAAAATTTTTTGATAAATTTTTAAATTTAACCAAAGGAAAAATTTTAGATGTTGGCAGTGGTCCCGGCCGCGATGGTTTACTTTTTAAACAAAATGGTTTAGAAGTAGTTTGCCTAGATGCTTCTCAAGAAATGGTTAAATTGTGTTTACAAAAAGGATTGAATGCCATAAAAGGGGATTTTAAAAAATTACCATTTGAAAACAATTCATTTGATGGTGTTTGGGCCTATACCTCTCTTCTTCATTCTAAAAAAGAAGAAATAGATACGTCTCTTAAAGAGATAAAAAGAGTTCTAAAAAAGGATGGAATTTTTGGATTGGGAATGATGGAAGGCGACAGTCAAGGTTATCGACAAGATTTTAAAGGCGACACCAGTTTAAATCAATTAAGGTGGTTTAGTTATTTTTCCAAAGAAGAACTAGAAAAAATACTTACGAATAATGGATTTGAAATCATTTATTTTGAATCATTCAAACCTGGCTCAAGAACTTATCTAAATTTTCTTACCAAAAATAATAAATAATTTATTGTTGATTTTTTTTACAAAAAATTACTTATTGGTTCTTTTTTAAAACTATACCTCTTAATTTTTTCTGTCTTAAAAACAGTATTATAAAGACTAGCACTACCCTCATTTTTTGGATTTTTTAATCCTCTATAAATTAAATTATTTTCATCAGACAACGAGGTTTTAAGTTTTTTAATTAATAGGTTAAAAGGTTTAAATCCATACTGTTCAACAATGTTCTTATAATTCTCATTTCCCCCAGGAACACCTTGAATATTTGTAATAGAAACAATTTTTGTTTTTGATTCCATATGGATATTAAAACCAATTCTAGCGATATATTCATCTTGGTTAAAAAGTCTTAATTGGTAAAGCGCTTCAGGACATCCAGTAACTCCTCTTTCATCAGTACCTTGGTTGATTCGATTAGTTTGGGAAAATTCAATTTTAAAATTACTATTTAAACCGTCATTTAAATTAGTAAATTTTTCTTTTAAAAAATCAAAATGATTTAAATTAATCACCGCTCTGGCAAGTTGGCGCACATTTGGTTCATGGGTATAAGCCATGATTGCATTTCGAAAACTAATGTCTTCGGATAAATAAATTGATCTCATCGCATTTTCAAAATTTATTGGTTTTATTTCATTCTTTTCTTTTGCTTGGTAATAATACGAAGCGATTTGCCATCTTTCATCATCTTCACTTGGCAAAAATCCAAACAATCTTTCCGCCGCATCAATTAAAGGCTCGATTTTATTAATTCCACCAGGAATCTGTCTAACAGCCGGTAATTCAGTATAAACATACTGTGTTGATGAATGTTTATTCTCTATCATTTTATTTTAAACAATAGTTCGTATTTTACCATTTATATGGCAAAATCAGTCACATTAAAAATTAAATGCTACAATCATAGGATGATTTTGGCAAAAAATATATTTTATACATATGGCAAAGAAAACATCTTTGAAGGTGCCAGTTTTTTTGTTGCCAAAAACAGTAAAGTTGGAGTTGTTGGAGCCAATGGTTCAGGAAAATCAACTCTTTTTAATTTAATCACCAAAGAATATTTTGTTGACGATGGCAGTCTGGAAATAGTTGGCGAAGTTATGGCTGTTCCTCAAGAAGTTAAACGAGACGAAAAAATGGAACAATCTGAAACTGTTCGTGATTATTTAGATCCTTATTGGCAAAAACTTGATTATGAGCTTTTAAAAATGCTTTCCAAATTAGAATTATCACGCCTATCTCTTGATAGTAATCCTAAAGTTTTAAGTGGTGGTCAAAAAACTAAATTAGCCATTGCTCGGGCTTTAATCTTTGAACCCGACATTTTACTTCTAGATGAACCCACTAATTTTTTAGATATTGAAGGGAAACTTTGGATGATGAATTTTTTGGGCCGCTATTCCAAAACCTTAATTATTATTTCTCATGATTTAAAATTACTCGATAAAAATATTGACAAAATTATTGAAGTCGACAAACGAACTAAACAAATTACTGAATATAATGGCAACTACACTAATTATGTTAATTTAAAAGGCGAGAGGGAAGAACTTTTAGTTCATCAAATTCACACCCAAGAAAGAAAAATTATTGAAATGAAAAAAGGTCTGGTCAGAATTTCTGGCAATCGATCCGAAAAGGGTGTCCGTCAAAAATTAAATTTACAAAAAAGAATTGAAAAATTAGTTATCGCTCTTCCAGAAATGCCACCCGCTGTCAAAAAAATTAATATGCAATTACCCGAACCGGCCTGGGTAGGGGAGATCCCCTTTATTGTCAAAAATTTATATAAATCTTATGGTGAAAAAAAAGTTTTAACTGATATTAATTTTGATATTAAAAGAGGTGAAAGGGTTGCTTTGATGGGACAAAATGGTGCCGGTAAAAGTACCTTAATTAAAATTTTGATGGGGATGTTAAACCCTGACTCTGGAGAAATTATTAAAGATGAAAAAATTAGTGTTGGTTATTATTCCCAAGAATTTGAAACTTTTGATATGAACAAAAATCTCCTAGAAACAGTCAAAGATAAATGCGAAATGACCGAGCCCCAACTTCGTTGTTTATTAGGTCGTTTTTTATTTCCCGGTCAAAAAGTTTTCCAAAAAATATCTACCCTTTCTGGAGGTGAAAAAACTCGTCTTTCCATTGCCACTCTTTTAGCCAAAAATTACAATCTTTTAATTCTTGATGAACCAACCACTTATCTCGATGTCCTTTCCCAAAGACTAATTTTAGAAGCTCTAAAATTTTACAAAGGCGCCATGATTATCGTCAGCCACACTCCTGAATTTATTGACGAACTAAAACCATCCCGCAAATTCCTCCTTCCTGAAAACAAAATGGAATTATGTCAATAAAAATTATATAAATATACAACCTCCTAAAAAATATGGATAAAATAAATCAAATAACCAAAGAAATTGAAAAAATAAAAATTAGAAATTCAAAAGTTGAAGCCGACAAAGCATGGGAAACTAGTTTTTCTCGAAAATTTTTAATTGCGATTTTAACTTATTTTGTTGTTATTTTATTTTTTAAATTTGCCAATTTATCAAAACCATTTATTAATGCTATTATCCCAACTCTAGGCTTTTTATTGTCGACTCTTTCTATTCCTTTTTTTAAAAAAATCTGGATAAAAAATATTTATAAAAAATAACACCCCTACATTTTTCTCGAATCGTAAGCCCAATGCAATAATGCCTGTCTTTGAACCAGTCTACATTTAAAATCTCCAATTTTACAATTTTTTCTTAATTGACCAATATGTCTTCTCATTGCTAGCCATCTTTTTATTTGTCTCTCATCATCTTCGCATCTTCTTCCCAAATAATATCGGCAATACCATTGAAACCAGCCCCTTGGATCATTTTTATAAATCCAACCTTTTTCTCTCCACACACTTAATGGTTGACTAGCATTAACTCCAAAAAAATTAATTTTCGAATCATGAAATTCATGACACATTTTTTCTCTTTTAAACCAATCTTTAGGAAATTCATTTTGACAATCAGTCATATATTTGCCACCAAAAACCCCCATGTTTAATATTTCTTTCGGAGTTAATTCTGGTTCAAATCTTGGATCAAAATTTTTACCTTCCGGTTCAGTTAAATAATATTTATAATACGTCTGCATTAAATCATTAACTATTATCAGTTTTTTCATAAAATTTACTTCATCGCCGTCTTTTTGTACTGATATTTTCCATAAATCCTCACCTCTGTTCCAATCTCCGCCCAATTAAACACTTCCGCTGCATCTGCCGTTCTCATATTAATACAACCATGACTCATTGGTACTCCAAAATTATTATGCCAATAGGTGCCATGTAAACTAAAACCAACTCTCTTTGGGTAATCATTATTATAAAAAAACATAATATACGGAACATTTGGTAAATAATAATAATCCTTTGTTAGTTTAGACCCACCTTCCATTTTCTGTGATCTAATTTTAGTCCATATTTTAAAAATTCCATTTGGTGTTCTTCCCCATTTTCCAGAAGAAATAGTATATTCTTTAATTTTTTGCCCATTTTCATAGGTATAAACTTTTTGACCAGTCAAATCCACTTCAATATATTTATTCGAATTATTAGCCATAGCAAATATCTCTCCTAATACTTGTTGCTGGTCTTGTGGCACCATCACTTCCTTATTATTAAAAATTCCTACTCGTGCCATAGGATCGTAATATTCAGATATAGTATCTGGATTAATTTCTTTTTGAAAAGAAAAATATTTTGGCCACCACGGTTGACTTATAATTATCAATCCCAAAAAACCAGCCAAAAACAGTAATAAAAATAACACTTTTCGCATTACCAAATAATAAACTTTCTTGTCTATTTTGTAAACCATATTTGAACCCTTGACAAATATGTTAACTAGATCTAACATACAGTTAGAAATAATTAACATACAAATATGACCTTAAAAAAATATCAACAAATCAAATTGGCTATAATAGTGGTTATTTCCATTATTTTTAGTCAATCAATTATTTTTAAAAATTTTATTATTCCTATTACTACACTTATAATCAGTTCTCTCATTTTAATTTTACTTCGTCGTCGTGTTAAGGAAGTTGTCGCCGACGAGCGTGATTATGCCACCGCTGGTAAATCAGCTAGCTGGGCCATTCAAATTTATTCATGGATTGCAGTTGTTTCTATGTTTGTTTTATATGCTTTCAAAGATTTAAATCCTGCCTACGAACCAATTGCTATGACACTTGCCTTTTCTACTTGTCTTCTAATGTTTATTTATAGTTTTATTTTTAATTTTCAAAATAAAATTAAATTTACTAGTAATAGTAGCCGATTTTTTATTTTAGGAATAATAATAGCCATTTTTATTGGTATTTTTACACTTCGTTTTTTTTCTGGTGAGGATAATTGGGTTTGTCAAAAAGGGGAATGGACTAAACATGGTAACCCTTCTTTTGAAGCCCCAAAAATTCCTTGTAAATAATTATGAAAACTAAAATTAAAGAATATCGAGCCAAATTAAATCTAACTCAAGAGCAGTTAGCTGATTTAGTTGGAGTTAGAAGAGAAACAATTGTTTTTCTTGAACAAGGGAAATATAATCCGTCTCTAAAGCTCGCCCACGATGTTGCTGTCGCTTTAAAAACAACTATTACTAATTTATTTATTTTTTAAAACTATGATTGCTAATCCAAAATGGTTCAACATTAGAAAATATACTGGTTGGGGTTTAACTCCAAATTGTTGGCAGG
>Ga0074198_1000584_pt1 | contig 34810 bp, 49 predicted proteins | sample EPASupsiteSAE323_FD_64527 | JGI IMG/M metagenome (GOLD analysis project Ga0074198, IMG submission 64527) | Bioremediated contaminated groundwater from EPA Superfund site, New Mexico - Sample SAE3-23 | ecosystem: Environmental > Aquatic > Deep subsurface > Groundwater > Contaminated ... | reverse complement strand
CTGTCTGGTCGTCTGTCTTGGGCTCTTTCTAGTGATTCTTTTAAGTTTTTGCTACTGTCTAATTGGGGGTAGTCAAATTTGGTTCCTGTGCTATCTCGGCATCTTATTTCTACTACTTGTGTCATTTTATACATAGCTCCTATATGAGTCCTTACCGTCCAACCGTTCCACTAACTGAGTGGAATTAAAGAAAAATAAAAAAAAAGTAAAATGAAATGTTATGGGGTGCCGTAATCATGTCCACGTGGATTAAATGGGGGTAAAACACTACCATGAGCCACCCAATCCACATCAACCGTGTCACTGAATGTAGATAAGTTCATTTCCACCAACCGAATAGTAACGCCAGTATTGGTCTTAGTGTGCCATGATGGATTATGTAAGTGGCTGTTACTTGTTAATTCAACTTGTGGGGGTGTGCTGAATGTTACATTGAATGTTACTGCCGTATTCGCAGTTGCAGCCCCAGTTCCGACCACTGTTGCCGTTCCACGGTCTGTTACTTCCAGTGCCGGGCCATCTGTACCATAAGTGTAGAGTAATGATGATATTACTCCGTGGCTGTAAATCTGGTCTAATTGGATGTAGTCGAGTGTTACAACTGTGTTGGCACTTTCAGTTCCACTGGTGACTTCTATCGTATATGCGGTGTTTGGGTAGAATAGGTACACGAAACTACTGCCCACGGTTAGATAATCCCCCCCACTGGCTTCTGATAATGTGCCTTCCAGTGTTCCATCTGCATAGACGTTGAGTATTAGGTCTTGTGCGTCAAATTCACTGCTTTTCCAGTATGCCCGTATATTGTAAACTCCGCTGAGTTCTTGTTCTTGGAAGTCCACACTCATTAGAGGGATTAATGCTCCTCTGGTGGATACTCCTATCCCGTTACTGCATGTTGAGTCATAGATTTTATGTCCATCGGCAATATGGTTCTCTGCTTCAAGTCTTCGGGCATTGTTTACGGTTATCCCCACTGATTCGCTGGTTATGGTCATATTATCACGTTGTACCCGTATTCAAACCATGTGTAGTTTACATTGTATGCGTAGTTGGCTGTGGTTTCTATTTTAAGCCGTAAGGCATTGTATTTGTCTAATCCATCATAACCAAGACTTAAAGTGTTCTTTGCATTGGTGGCTATTGGTGGGGGGCTGGTTTCAAGTTTACCATACTCATTGTACCTTACCGTGCAGTATAATCCATCACTCCAACCGACAGGTGTGGTGTAGGTTATGTATAAATCATCCACTCCAGGTGTTGTTGCCATCGTAACTGTATAAGTGGGGGTTACGTCGTCAAAGTTCGTGTAACAGTCAAGTACCATGTCTTCATAGTATTGCCACCGGAATGGTAGATTAACACGTACTTTTCCATTGCTGGTTAAGGGTGTTGTTTTAATTATCGTGGCTTGTGATGAGTGGTTTGATAAGTCAAACACGCCTATTTCTGTGGTTGGTGTAGTGGCCGGACTACTGCATGTGGTTGTGATGTGTTCCCCTATTAATTCCACGTTATGGTCTTCTGTTATACCCCATAGGGATACAACATTCTCAAACACGGCTGGGCTGGTGTTGGTTCCACGTGTCCAGTTGTATTTAACATGTTCCCATGAAACATTAGGCCCTTCAAGTGGTTGGTGGGTGTGGTATGCTTCTCCCTCTTCCGTGATTAACGGGTCATAGGGAGTTGAGGGTACGTATTGTAGTCCTTGGTTGTCACTGGCAAGATAGTAAGGATGGTTTAGGCTTTCCTGTAGCATGTCGGCCCCAGTGTAGGTGTACCTTTTGAATGTCATTGTGTGAACGCTCCACTGCTCACTAATCCCATATATGTTGATGCCCCAGTGAGATAGGTTGTCCGGCTGTCACGTAGTGAGATGTTGTCTAGGTCACGGCGTACTTTTAGTAGGATGTTCCGGAACTTATCTGAGGGTTGGTTCATGTCCATGGATGATGTTATCATGTTGTTCTCATAGTGTCGGGTTATGCTTTTTACTTCATGGTTGCCGGTTATTCTCCATTTTGGTAGGTTGCATGTTACGTATTGTAATGGTTGTACTTCTGAGTATCCGTTTGCTGTTACTCTGAATTGTGGTTTGTGGAAACTGTTGTTTGTTACTGTGTTGTTCACGGATTGGTCTGCATCGGTTTGGTTGTCTATTTCACTGTCAAACTCATGGTCCCCAACATAACCGTAATGGGCTGTGCTGTCGTAGTCTGTTTTTATACTGCTTCCACTGTTGTTTTCGTCGAAGTTGAAGGTTATGTGTTTGCTGTTGCAGAAATCATTATCTAATGGGTTGTAGTCTAATGAGTCTAGGCTTATGAGATTGTTTTTCTCATCCACTGTCCCGGCACATGTACCATTCTTTGCAGGTAACACTACTAACACGTCATCTGGGCGGCTGTCAGCATATTCCACATAGGCCACGTGGTCGGTGCGTTCGCATACTTGTCTTAATTCCTCGTAACGTGTTTTAACATCTTGTGATGCATATTTAGGGGAGTGGTTGATGTTTTTGTAACCAAATATTCTGGTGAGGTATATACTGCTGTCTTTTAAGTTAGCAACATCATTACTCGTAACAGATCCTTCTAACCATACTTTGCTAATGTTATATTCAATGCTCGGAGCATGATTATCAAACCAGTCCTTCAAGTTCACTGTAAACCGTTTCCAAGTGCCGTTAAGTATTGGCTTAACACTCCCAATCACATTAGACTCTGTACTGGTGGTGTCGGTGAAGTATATGGTGTAACTTGTTCGGTCTGCATAGGTGCTGCCTTCTGGGTGCATGTCTATGTGTAAATTGAATTTGATTGGATTAGTGGTGCTGGTGCCTCCGGCGTAGTAATCGAAACTGAACATGCCATGGTTGTATGCATCGTAGGGTTCGGTTATCTCATTATACAATACGAGGGTACTGTCCCCTGTTTTGCCGTTGAGGTTCACTCGTATTGATGGGCCTAGGTTGGTGTCCCAGTATTTACTAAACCCTCCGGTGGCTGATACTTGGTTGAAGTCGCTGCTGTTGGAGAAGTCTAAAAATAGTCCATAATCATGAGGGATGTTGTATGAAGGTATATGATGCCTTCCAGTGGTTGCTAGGAATGTTGCTAAGGAGTAAACGGTTGGAAAATTAGTGAATGGTCGTGTGCTTCCTTCCGGTGCCGCTGTGCTGCCTATGCTAAAGTTCTGATAGATGGGTGTTCGGTTTAAATCCCATAACCGGTCTATGCATCTGAGTTCTAAACTTCCATCATTGATACTGTACCCTGTGACGTATCCTCCGAAGACTGGTTGTGTTGTGTTTCGTTTTTCACCAGCCCATAATGTTACTATGTCTGATAAGTCAAATTGTAACGGGTTGTACCAGTCGTATTTTCTCCAGTAGTCTTCGTGCATGTTGCAGTTGAGGGTTAGTACGTTTAATTCTGATACGCTGTTTTCTGTCCATTCTGCTGTTTTGAAGTCTATCCTTTGACTGGTTTTGAATGGTGTGCCTTCATTGTCACCTTCATAACGGATTAATGGGGTGATGATGAATCTTCCAAGCCATGCCATACTGGTGATGCTGAATTTGAAGGTATGGCTCCCGGCAGTGTAGTAGTGCGGTTTGTATATTACGTTTCGTTGGAAACTCCAACTTTGCTGGCAGGATTTAAGGTCTTCTATTGCTGTGGTGCCATCGTAGAGTTGGAAACTTCCGGTGTGTCGGGGGTGGCAGTAACTTTCTACTTCTATCTGGTAGTACCCGTCAGTGGGCAGTGTGAATGTTTTGGTGAGGTCTGCGGTTTTGTTACTGTTGTATTCCCATAGTCCTACCCATCGTACTTGGTTGTTGGTTTGTTCGTCACAGGTTACACTTCGGGTGAAGTTTTTTACATCGTCCATGATGATGTTGTCATGGTCTTTGCTGTCTATTCGTAGTTTTAGGTATGGGTCGTTGAATATACGGATGGGTGGATGTTTTATTGGACTGTTTTGGGTTTCTCTGAGCATAAGGGTCACACCTGCCTTATGTTGATTGCGGTGTGTGGTTGTACCATGAACTCTCTGGCAATGTTAGCATAATGGTTGTAACTGGGTGTTGTTTCGGTGGGGTCGTACCATCCTATCCCGGTTATGTCTGCGGCGGGTATGCTGTCACTTTTAATGGTGGTGGGGTCTGTTTTGATTATCTGGAAACATGCACTGGTGTCATTGGTGTTGTAGAGGTTGGTGTAGTATTGTGATTCCATGACAATATCTGTGTCGAGTAATGGTGTGAATAGGTGGTTTTCGTCTATGTGGAATGTTACGGCTTCGGCACTGTTGTTGAAGACTGATGGTATGACTTGGGTGTCACCTGCTCCAAGTGTTCCTTTCAATCGTATGTATTGCCATAGGGGTGTTGATGTAAATGTACTACTACTTAATCCATTGTAACCGTCATCGTAGAGGGCTACGGTCATGGTCTTGGATGGGGTTACGGCATAGACGTATCCTTCATAGATATAGTCTAGTCCGGGGGTTACACTGGTTGTGCCAGTGATTAAATCCCCACTGTTAGCAGTTGCAGCCGTTACCACTTTTAGGCTTTTACTCCCTGCTTTGGCCTGGTCTGTGCTACTGGTTAGTGTTTCTGTTCCTATTGCCCCACTGAATCCTACTGTGTTGGTTTCAACACCTATCTGGTTAGTTGTTAATAATTCAGCCGGGGTGGTGGTTACTCCATCATGGTAATAGTTGCTTACAGGAGTGTAACCTATGGTAGTGTTGGGGTGTTCCACTTTAATGTGTTGTTTACCACGGCTTATTGTCCATTTAGTATCATTGATTTGGTAGGTTTGCCTATCAGGGCTTAACAGTAAAGGTTTAACTAATCGTATAGTTCCAGGGTTTAACACCTGCAAATCTGTCCATCCTGCTGGTGAAGCATAAGCACTGAATAACACCGGCGTGGTAGCAGTGGAGGAGGTGGTTAGTTTCACCAGTCCATTGTTCACGGTGAACTTATCAGGATCCAGGACTTCATCCTTCCAAGTAATCAGTCTAGCAGTTGAATCAGGATAATTACTATTATATCCCTTCACACATCCATCATAAATGTTCTCAGCATCATTCCAGAAATATAACTCCGTAGTAGGAGTAACATAACAAGGGATACTCCCCTCAGCACTGACACGGTAAAAATCAGGTGTGACCGTTGGAGTGGTGGCAGGTAATGGTACAATATTAGAGGGGTTGCTTTCAAGGTAACCATACACTTGACAGTAATCAGTTCTCATCGTGGCACTGGCATCACTAGCGTTAATAAAAGCATAAGCAAGGTACCGTCCACTTGTGAAGTTCACCCCCGTATTAGCCGGGCCGAAGACTTTAGTCCAAGTTCCCCCGGCGGTTTTATCAACATAAACCGTCACTGTTGAGGTGCCACTGCTCCCACTGAGTTCTAATTTGAATTTAGGTGTTTTCTCTGCCGTGGCTAGGCTTGTTTCCCTTACGAGTATGGTTTTACTCCCCAAAGCATACTTTTCAACCGTGTAGTAAGCTTTCATATTGGAGGACATCACCCGTACCCGGATATGGTCCCGGCTAACAATATTATAAGCATCTGTATAAGTTGTTGGAACTCCATCGCAGATGTAGAACTCTAAACCATGCTGATTGTCTGCTGCTCCCGGAGTGGCAACCCATTCTAGTGTAGTTTCAACAGTGAATGGTGACGGGTAACTGGTTTTGCTGACAATCATGTCACTGCCATAAGTTCCCTCACTACTTGAGGCTCCTATGAAGTTGAGTTTCCCACTTATAGGGGTTACGGCTTGTCCGGTTAATCCACTGGCAACTGCACTGTCCCAGTTGGTTGAACTGAGTGTGGTGAAAGCATCATTCAATGAGTAGGTGAGTGTTTGGTCAGTGTAGTTAAGTTCAATCTCTGTATCATCATTCACTCCAGGGGTGTAATCCATCTCTAAGTATTCGTGTTCGTATGGTGAGATTTTCTCCACTAGGACGGCGAGGTGAACATAGTCTGCTCCAAGGTCGGTGGTGGGTTCTGCTCCGATTATATGGTACCATCCACGGTGTACTATGTCATCGTTGTCGGTGAGGGTGTTGCTGGTGTCAAGCCATACTATTCCCCATGGGTTGTCGTGGGTGAGGGTGGTTATTGAGTTGGTGGTTTCTTTGGTGTTGTTTATTGATGCTAAGCCCATTATTTGTCTGGCTTGGCTGTTTGTGCAGATGATTGTGAACTCTTCGTGTCCGTCTATTTGGAGGGTGTTGCTGTCGTAGAGTTCTGTGTGGTCTAATTCTATTGGGCCTATTGTTCCTTCAACCATGTTTTTTTCACCATAAATTTTAATAACTTCTTGTAAGATAATAGGGTATTATGAAAACTGAGAAACTAATTATTGGAGTATTGTTAGTGTGTTTGGTGGGGGTTTCGGGGTGTACGGGCAACGGAACCGAAACTGTTGTTAAAGAAATAGATGTAGGGGGATCCAGTCCGACTACTGTGTTTGTCACTGTTCCGGATAATGCTAAAATAAGGGTTGAAATATCCAATGTCACTATAATGCCAAATCCTTCTTTTGAAACAACTTATCCGTCTTTAAGTTTCAATGGGTTAGATGTGGAAGGGCAGAATGGTCAGACTGTTGGGAATTATCAAGGACATCTTAAAGATGTTAAGATATTTAACAATTTGACAAATGGATTCGCTGGTAATTCCACATTCAAAGAGGGGATAAAATCAGTGGGGATAATGAGTAATGAGGTTATGGCTCATGTTAAAATCGTTGCCATAACTTAATACCGCCTTACCATTTTATTGTTTGTTTTTTCAATCATCTTTTCAAAACTAGGCCCGTCAAGTATGGTAGCCCCACGGAGGTCATAGTATGCTCCATTTGAACCTCCGGGCCCTCTTGCAGGGGGGATGTACGTATTCTGTAATACTTTCCGGGAGAAATCTAGTTGCTGACCATTATATCGCCCCCATGCATGTCCTCCTCCATTCCATGAACCCAACATTAATTCTGAGCGTATTCCCATTCCACTTCCTAATGCTGCGGCTGTTAGGCTGAGGTCAACACAGTTTCCACACCCATCGGCAATCACTTGGGCTGGTGTTTTTTGGTGTCCATTGTAATTCTGGTAGCCTAAACCATTCATAGCTGTTTTCAGTAGATTTATTGGTCCGGAACTGTTTTGTAACTTAGCAGCAGCGTTTTGACCTATTGAAACCGCTCTACTACTGGCGGCGTTCATCCCTGCTGCTCCACTTACCACTAAACTAATTGGATTTGAAAGGATTGATTTAACCCAGTTGTATTGTTCAACTAACCAATTGAATACCCATGTGCCCCAACTGGTTACTCCTATGCTTATGTTTCCAATTGTGCTGGTTAACCAGTTCCATCCGTTCATGATGGTGTTGACGGTGTTGTTCCATGCTCCTTGGAAGAAGGCTACGGTGTTGTTCCATGCGCCTTGTATCCATGCAGCCCCTCCTTGGAAAAAGAGGACTGTATTATTCCACGCCCCTTGGAAATATGAAGTGGTTTCACCCCATAATTCTCCTAATCGTGCTGTGAATCCTCCAAACCATGCCGGGAATCCATCCCATGATTCTTGTAGCCATTTAGCTGCATTTTCAGCAGGTTTTAACATATTGGCGGCGGATTTACCTATATTATTTTTGAACAAATTTTCTAAATCTGCCCCTGTGGCTGCAACCGAAGCCCAGAACTCACTAACTGCTAATTGTGCTTGTAAAAATCCACTCTCAACCACAAAGAATATCATTCTTTCAAGTTTGCCCTCTTCTTGGGCTTTAAAATAGTTTTCACTGCTTGTTGCAAATGCCTCGTATGTTTTACTGTATCTTTGGAGTCCTTCCTGATTCCCTTTCCAGTATTTGGAGTAATTATCTTCTTGCTTATTTATTCGCTCCATTGTGCCTGCATATTTAAATTTGGCGGTGTTGATGTTCGCTTGGAGCATTGCGGTTTTTTCAAGGGCAATATTTGTTTCTGCCCCTTCGGGCTGGCTTTGTAAATATTCTTGTACTGTCATTCCTTGAGAAGCAGCCCTTCCCTCAGTCATTGCAGTATCCCCTGAAGCCTGACCTTTTGATTCTAAAACAGATTTAATACTCAATGCATCTTTATATCTCTTTTCAGCGTCTGCCGCAGCGTTAGTATTAGCAGTCACTTCCTTTCTTTTAGCAGCAATCAATTGGTCAGTTAAGTATGTGTTTTTCCCTGCCTCTGCCTCTTCATTCCTTTTTTGGATTAAAGCATCAATTTGAGCATTTAAGAGTTTATTATTCCCTTCCAAAGCCTTCACTTGGTTGTTTTTAGCTTCCTCTGCCCTCACCCATGCTGCTGATGCACTGTTGGCTACATGCAATGCGTAAGTTAATGCGATTAGTCCTGCTACTGCTACTGCAAATCCTGCTGCTGCGGCTTTGGTTGCAGGGGGTATTGATTGGAGGGACTGTAATAATCCAATGGTTCCACTGTTGCCAGGACCCGCCATTGCAGCCCCATAAACAGCCGTTGCACCAGCAGCAGCTAGTAGTTTTGCAGCTACCGTACCTAATGCACTGCCAATGGTCATGAGAGTGGGCCAGAAGAAGCCTAAAATAACTGTTAATCCTGTGAATGCGATCATAACTCCACTAACAGTGGGCCCTAAATATTCAAATACCGTGGTTAATGCGTTTACGATTGATTCCATTCCCGGCATTAACACTTCACCAGCGGCTACCCCCGCTAATTGTATTTTCTCTTTAAGGTTCTCAAAACGGTCAGCAAGACTGTTTACTTTACTAGCATACCCTGAAACTCCTCTATCTTCATATAGTTTTTGGAGTGCTGCGAAGAAAGTAGCCGGTTTACTTGGATCGAATCCACGGTCATACAACTCCTGCATATCACTAATACCTATCTCTTTTAACCTCCTGATTCCATCAGAACCTCCAGCCATTGCATCTTCAATAGCAAGCCCAGCTTTTTCCGCAGTTTGACCATTAGCTTTGAATAATGCAATTGTGTCCCCCATTGTAGAGTTATATTTTATCATTTCATCAGCACTGAGCTTTTGACTTATCCTCACTAATCTCCAAGAACTCAATAACTCTGGTTGGGAAACCTTAGCCGCACTAGCCGCATAACTTTTGGTAGCGGTGTCTAAACGGTTTACTTCATCGGTGCTCATTCCAACAAACTTGAACAAACTTTTGGTTTCTTCCACAGCCATAGCTGCCCCTACGGTGAAGTCATAGAAAAGTTTACCTGCCAATGCCCCAAACCACACATTAAATGAAACAACACTTCCCACCATGTTAGCGAGAGCATTACCGGCATTCATAATTCCACTACCCACTTTGCCAAAAGCAGCAGCCCCACTGGAACCTAAAGAAGAGAAAGCACTACTTATCTTTGACGTGTTAGACTGGATAGGAGTTATTGCAGTTTTATAAGCATTACCCATGTTGTTAAAAGAAGATGCCGCTTCATTAACCTGCCTTCCCAAACCACTAAATAACCCTGTGCTTGTTTTCAAGGAATTAGTAAAATTAGCCTGTGCCGCCGTAGCCGCACGAGTATAAGATTGATAGCTATTTATATTTCTGCCCGCAGAGGCTATATTATTACTAAATGAGCTAGCGTGACTGCTTGCTTGGTTAATAGCACTACTCATCTTTTGAGTGGAGCGGGTGGCGTTGGCCATGGCTGCCGAGGCATTTTTAGAGGCATTTCCAACAGTTTTACCCATACCTTGGGCTGTTGCCATTGCCGATTGCATTCCTTTCTGGAACTGTGATGCGTTTAAAATGAGTTGTGCTTCGATTGTACCTGCATTGGCTACCATGGCTTTCTAATCTCCATTAAAAAATAGTTTAAAATAAGTTTAAAATCTGAAAAATAGTAAAAAAGGTTATAATACTTCTAAAACAGTTCGCTGCATCACATCAAGAATAGCACGATTAGCCCCCATGACATTGCCTTGCACATAATACTGCGTTCCTTTAATTGGGTGATTTAAAGCCTCATCGTGCTGTTTTCTTGCATAATTAAAACCATTATGTGGGGCTGATGCATTCCACTTAACAGAACCTAAACACAAATTAGCCCCTGCCATATCAATGTTCACATCCCCACTATCCTCTAAATGGTCATGTGGGATATTACTCAATGGTATATCTGGTTTGACTATGGTGATGAGTTTTTCACCCCCATTAGTAACTGCAATGGGTAACTGTCGGCTTACCTGCCCCTGTATCCGTCGCATGTTACTCTGGAAGTTCTGAGTGTTGAAAATCATTGCAGCCATAGTTTATCCAACTCCCATATTTTTTAACCGTGCCTGTTGCCGTTGTTCCAAGTCTGCTTTGATTTTATCTTCCTTACGTCGGTCTTTATCCATACGTGCCATAATCTCAAGATTCCTAAGATGCATACCAACACGGAGATAAGGCATACTCCAAATAACCCCTTCATCCCATGGTAACCGTTCACATAGGCTGGTAACCGTGAATGATGGGCCGGTATCGTAACGGTCAGGGTTTACTTTCCCTTACCACTACCCCCATCTTCTTCTTCGACTTGTTCTCCGAATTTGGCTGATATAAATTCCATTAAGTTAAGTAATTGGGGTATGGTGAATGCACTTGGGTTTTCAAGGTCTGGTATCACCCGGCATACGATTTGGTTTATTTTGGTGAGGTCTTCTCGTAAGTCCCCCATTGCCTGTGCGACTTCTTCCTGTTTTTCAAGTCCTTCGAGTTCTGATCCGAAGTTCATCATCTTGTCAAATAGTATGGGTAGTGTTATGAAGTCTTCATATCCTGGTTGTACCATTTTATACTTTTTTCCACCGAATTTAACATCCCCGATTGATGGGTTTAATGCGTCTAGGTCTAATAGTCTGTTTTTTCCTTTTTTACTCATCATAAATCCCTCCAAAAAAATAATAATAATGTAGGGGTAGCAATACAAATCCCCTCTAATAATTGGTTTGTGTGTATTAACTGATGTCGGATAGGTTAGTCTGGATAACCGCACTGGCAGTTTTACTATCACTGCTACTGTACACTGCGGTGAAGGCAACGGCACTCTTAACGGCCTCATCCCCACTATAACTAAGTGGAACCGTGTCCAAGTACACTTTTGGCAACGTTAAAGACAAACTGAAATTCTTATCCGTACCCGGCAATGCATCACCCGTCCAAGTGAAAACTAATGCCTTGTTCACTGGGCTGTCATCGAAGGTGGTGGATCCACCCATCCAATCAGTTACATAGTCACTGTAACTTTCAAAGAACGCCTCGAAGGTTCCGGTGCAAGCAAAGTAAGGGCTGTGCTTCTGACCATAGTTCAGTCCATGTCCGGCAGTGTAGTAAGCTTCTGTTCCACGTTCAATGTTGATACTGGCTGATAGGATGTTGGTTGCGTTGCTTCCACCATAACTTATACTGAAATCTGAGAAGTTGAAGGCGTTGTTTGTGGTGTAACTTGGTGTTAGGGCACTGTTGGATAAGTCCATCATGTAACTGAACCCGTCCACGGTTACTTCGAGTTTTTCCTTGGTTTTGGCTTCAAGTTTCATTGATTTGAAACATGCATCGCTGAACTCTTTATAGTTTAATGTGCCTATCCCATTGGCTAATGTGAATATAGGTAAGTCTGAGCCTTGTGCGTAAGTGTAACCGTAGGCAGGTGTGCTGCTGTACTGGGTTGAAGTGTAAGAGCCGAATATACCGTAGAAGGCGTGTTCTAGTCCTCCGGCAGGGTAGGCTGGGAAGGTTATGTTCCCTTCAGTGGTTACACTAGGGGTGATTGGTGCATGGTTTTTGTCGGTGTTGGCTCGGTGTTCTGTTTCGTAACTGCGGTCTGGGTTACTGTCCCAGTCTAAGCCTGTGTATGGGATATACACATCTGGGGCTACGGGTGTTGCGGGGCTGGCTTGTACGCTTATTGCAGCGTAACTTTGCCTTCCGCTGAGTAGGGTCATTTATCTTCCCCCTTTTCCGGTTTTTGTGTGATTGGTTTAGTTTGATTGGCTGGTTTTTTCCAGTTGGGTTGTCGTATTAGGCGTTCCCCAAACTCATCTGGCACTTCCACAATGTCGTTTACATCGTGTTTGCCTATTCCATCGGTTTTGGCTGGGTATTTGCCTACGTATTGTATTTTCATAAGATATTACCTCTCATAATTGTAAATTTATTCTCTTAGATAAACGTCGGCGAGTATTTCACTGGCTCGGCTTATTTTGCCTTTGTTGCCGATACTGGTTTCATGGTTGTAGTTCACTGTCACGTCTATGCGATAACTGCCACTTGTAAATGACCAGTTAGTGGGGTTGCGTAGTATTTCCACAACCCTCCCTGCAATCTGTAGGTTCCGGGTGTTTGCATTGGTTTCGTTAGTGTATTTGGTGTAGGTGCGTATCTGAAATTTTAGGAGTTCTTCTGGGTTGCCGGTGCAGAACTCTCCACCATCCTGTGATAAGAGTTCAACGCTGATCTCTGGGTAGTGTTTTTGTACTCGTACTAGTTCGTCGGTGATGCTGTATGGGGTTGATGCGTATCCTCCTAGTTCGGTGTCGTTTTCTAGTAATGTTTTTAGGGCTGTGTGTGAATTTGGTAAGTAATCTACGGCTCCCATTCATAGTCCTCCATTAGTCATCGTCATCATCGTCGTCTGGGTCTGTGCTGATTAGTGTGGTGTCGATCCGGTTCGTCACTACGTCTTTATCCCATTTGTAGGCGAAGGCGAGTAGTTCTACTTCTCGTTTCTTTGTTTGTGGGTCGTCTGCTTCGGTGTCGCCGTGTTTGAGTAGGTCTAGGGTTTCTTTGGCTTGGCTGATTAGGGTGTTTCCGTAGTCTTGTTCCACGTTCACGTAGGGTGTGTCGATTGTTTCTCGCCGGTTCCAGAGGAGTCCTGCTGTCCAGTCAGCCACGGCGTTGTCAAAGTAACTGGTGTTTATTGGTGTGCTGGGGGTGTCGTAGCCTAGGTAGGCGGATGCTTTGATTTCTGCGTTGCTTATGGTGCTGATTATGTCTGCCCCGGTTACGTCGTAGTCGGTTGCTGTTCCGGGGGTTACTGTCCATCCGTCTAATCTTAATAGGACTTGTGGGGTGGTGGCTGTCATGGTATCATGTTACCTCATTTGTTAGTTTAAAAAAGAGAATATGAGGGTGTTAATTAACTCCCTGCTACTGGGCTGGCTGCTGCTGCAAACCAACCATCCACTGTGGTAGTTCCCACAAGGTACACCGCACCATCCCCAGTGTTGGTGTAAACTCCACGGAAACCCGCACCCAATGCAGATGGGGTTCCAAAGGCGGTGTTAAGTAGTGGGGTACTCATACCATTACCACTTCCATGGTTACCGGTTCCTTTCACCTTAGCGGTTCCGAAATCCCAGTACCCATCAGTGGTGTTCTTAATGGTTTCACCATACATTCCACGAATATCGGCGGTTAAACCGGTACAAGCGTCAAGGTCGAGTCCGTACATGAACACTCCACCGGATACATCTTTAGCGGCGAATGCACTGGCAAGGGTTGAACTCAATGGACTGGCAGCTTCTGCCAGGAACCCATAAGCATTGGTGATGCTGGTGTTAGCTCCACTATTTTCAAGGTATGCGTGGAGTCCCACCCCATAATCTACCTGAGCAGGACTAGATGAAACGGATACTTTTCCAAGTAATCCCTCAGCATAACTACCATCACCCATATTAGACTGATACACGGTGGCTTTGGCTTCCCCCCCACGTATGGTTCCAGTGATGGTTTCATCCCCATCACTAGACACTCTTCCATTGAAGAATGCAGCGTTAAGGTAACCTGAACCTAGTCCGGGGCTGGATGGTACGTCTATTGCATATCTTAACCCGTAGGGGGTGGTGCTTGCTGCATCCACAGGAATATACATTGAAGTATTAAGGGCGTTTCGACTAGTAACTTTACAGTTAAATCGAATCTCATCAGCATCTGATTCTCCCAGTATTTCAATGTCCCCGCCCTCCAGGTCGCTCCTCAAGGCTTCAATGACAGTGTACATTTTTTTAGCACTGTCACCAGTCATTGATCTTAAATCTGAAATTGTGTAAGCCATAAATTATCATTCCTCCAAAAAAATGGTATAAAACACCACATGAGTGTTTTAGATACCACTAGATTTGTAACAGAAACTGTTAGGCTTCTTAACTGCGTAAAGGGTTTCACCAACGAACTCAACAACCTCATTATGAGGGTACTGCTGTTCTTTGTACCGGTACACGTTAATCATCCGGAAGGTTTGGTCGGTACTGAACCCTTCTGGCCGGTAAGCATAGATGTCCATTGGTTTAAATGAAGGTCTGCTGTCAAAACCAAGGTAACTGCCTTCTGCTACTTCTGAGGTGTTGTCTATTTCGTGGATGGCAACTCCTCGGAGTCTTGGTACTTCTTCTTCCCCACGGGGGTTGATAGCCCAGTTACGGTCAATTCCGACCATGTACTGTTCCAGTTCTGAATAGTTGTCAGTGTGGATATAGAGGTCGGTTAGTTTGGATCCGAAGCCAGTGACGTGGAAGGCTTTTTTGAAGTTGATTATGTCTTTGATGGGGTCTGCGGTGTCAGAATCCCATGTAGCTCCTCCATCTACTTCTGTGATGTCGTTGGTGGTGTTTTGGAACTTGGACACTACATCGTTGTTTACTTTCCGGCCCATGACGTATCCTATGCGTTCAGTGGCTCTCATTAGGTCGTTCACGATTTCGGAACGTTTCATATCCCTTTCGGAGATTTTCATCTGTAAACCGAATGGTCTTAGCATTCCACTTTTCTGGGTGATGGGACTGATTTCCACGGTTGGTAGTTCGGATAGTTCACCGAGGTCTAATGGTTCCCCAGTCACTCCGCTACTAATGTCATCTCCGGCGGTTGTTAGGTCTTCATGGTATGTTACTGACACGTTGTCGGTGTAGGTAACGTTGAACATGTTTACAAAGTCAAGGTCGGTTTCCATTTGTCTGTTGGCGATTCCCTCAATCAGGTTTTTGCGTAAAAACTGTTTTGGTGATAGTGTTAATGTCATTTAAAATACACTCCTTTTATATAAGATAAAGTTAAAAAATAAAGTTCAATTAGGATTACTAGTCGGCGGGGTGGTAGAAACTTCCTCCAATAGCCACGGGTACACTGTAACCAGCAGCACCATAACCAAGACTGTATAATCCTCCATTGGTGGTTACACTGGCGTAGGCGGTGAGGGTCATAACCTCGTTGTTTTCGTTTTCATCTGCTCCAACTTGGTCCCCAGGGGATATGGCAGCGTTAGCGGATACGGTCATTTCTTTCACACCCATTGCGAATACTGCCATAGTGGCGGTTCGCCTTTGTGCAGCGGCAGGGGTTCCACCTGTTGCGGTTACGGTGTCTTCACCAATAGGGTCATCAATGATTATACCATGGATGAAGTTACCTTCATTTCCCGCGGTTGCGGCTTCTGCTAAAACTAATTCATTGGTTGTGTGGTCTTTGATTTTAACGAAATCCCATTTTTCAACGGGTGCACTGTAAACTCCAATGGTTAGTTCTCCTCCATCGTCTGCTTGTCCGGTGTATTCTGTTCTTGTTCCTTCGTAGAGTTGTACGGGAATTTTGGGTAATCTGTCAATGTAATCGTATTTTTTCACCATGTTTTCATCTCCTTATTTGATTCGTCCCATTGCTTTTAGAACTTCATCAACTGTTGGTTCTTCATCAGTTTCGGTTTTCTTTGGGGGTTTGCGTACTGCTCCTTTCCCTGCGGGTTTAATAGCATTGTAGAGTACAGTTAGTTCTTCTTTGGACTGGTTTTCTAATGATTTGCGTAAAACTTTCTGTGAATCTTCATCAGCGTTTTCAACAATCTTGTTCAGCATTGCCACTCTTTCGGTTTCATCGGCAGTCCAGATTGGCTTTAACTGTCCGGTTAGGTCTGCTATTTCGGTTTGTGCTTCTTCGTAGAGGGTTTTACCATCTTTGTATTTGGTGGATAGTGCTTGGTATGCTGCTCCACCGTTGGTGTAGTCTTCCTCTAACTTCTCGTATTTGGTTTTAAGTGATTCGTATTCACTTAATGGTACTGTTTTAACATCTTCTGTCATCTTATCTCCTCTAAATGGTTCTGTTGATTTCTTGTTCAGTTTAACACTGCAAATACCGGTATCTGGGTCACGGGCTTCTTTAGTCCATATTAAACCATCATAAAACATGTCAGTGATTTCATAACGATTCTCACCCTTTGGTAATGCGTTTCTAACCTTTGCCTCGGTACTAAACCGTTTCTTTGATGGTATGCCATTCTCTATATTCTTGGCAATGTTCCGTACAAGGTCATGGTACTCTGGCTTGAACACCTCTAAATCCACGTAGCCCCCATAGTCGGGGCAGTATCCACTGTTCACTACGGTGGCGAAGGATTTGTCACCGGTGCCTCGGTGTTGTTCGTCTTCAACTTGGTATCCTACGAGTCCCCCGATAGCGTTCTTTATTGCGGTTTCGGTGTACTCGTATTTTCCACCTCCAACGTCCCCATAGTCTATTTCTCGTGGTGTTTGCACGAGTGCTCTTATAATGGGGTTTCCGTCTTCGGTTGTGTTTTGTAAGTAAAATTCGGGTTTGTCTTTTAGTGTGGTCAAATCTCCACCACCTCCATATCAAAAAAATAGTAATTCAAAAAAAGTGTTTTATTGGCTGATTAAAGCATCAGCGATTGGTAAAACAAGTAAATCCATACCATTATCCCCGTCACGGAACAAGCTAACTCTTGGGTAGCATCTGCAACCAGTGTGTGGGGGTACTGGGAATTGTGAAGGTTTATAGGGACTGTTTTCCTCATACCATCTGCATGTTGGGCATACTTTACTATCTCCACGTGACACCCAGTCTAGTTTTATGTCGTCCTCAAACTCTCGGAAGACGTTGAGTTTACCTTCGGCGTAGGCGATTGTGGCCCCGTAACTTGCCATTCTGTCGAGTCGTGTTTTACCTTCTTTGAAGGCTTGGTTTACATTCACTCGGAACTTGAACTGCTCAGGAACGTTGTAATGGTTTTGGAGGGTTTGGAAGTTTATTTGTCCATGGATGTTGTCTTGTATTGCGTTGGCAACGAAGCGTAGGTTTTCTTCTTGTTGTTGTAGTGCAGCTCGTATGATTCGTTCATCAAGTCCTCGTCCAGGATATAAGCCTATGCTTAGTATTTCTTGGCTGGCTGCTTGTTCCCCTAAACGGTAAATGTTTTGGAGTTGTTGGCTTATCCGTGCTTCTCCTTCGGTTCGGAAGCCGTCCACTAGTACAGTGATGCGTTGTTTTCTTTGTTCTGGTGTTAGTGTGGGGTCTTCTGCCACGTCACGTATGGCGAGGTATAGTGTGGAGAGTAGTAATAGAATAGTGCTTCGGTATTCGTCTTCCCATGTGGGAGGGGTTCCCTCGCCGAAGTCAGATTCGGGGGTAAAATCTGGTGGGTCATCGGGATTGTTTCCTATTGCGTTTTCTAATAGTTTATGTGCTAATTTGTCATGCATCCACATAGTCAGTCACATCCCCCATAGTTTAGTTTATTAGCATTCCAAAGTCACGTAACTGGTTCATAACCCGTTCAACACGTTCATCAGTGCCTTGTCCACTTGCTGCTTGTTGTTTAGCTAGGTTTTGGACTGGTTGCACTTGTCCACCCATGATACTTGGAGGGTATCGTTTAATGTCCTCATCCTTGTAGTTCTGTTCCTCTGTCATGTACCGTTTGAAGTAGGTTTGTATGATTACGTCGGGATCCGCTCCCATGACTATGAGTTTCTCAGCTATCTGGGCAAGTACGAGTTCGTCTTCAAGTTCTAGTTCCTTGTATTTGATGAAGACACGTCCAACTTGGTCATCATAACCAGCGAGGCGTAGTTCGTGGTCGAATAAGAATTTTTCAAGGTAGTATTTGTTGAACTCTCGGAGGTATTCTATGACGGTCACTTGTCCTAGACTTCCGGATAGTTGTTCACGTGCCACTGAACGGTTAGCTGATTGTGATTCAAATCTGCTGTCCGGGGTTAGGAGTGCTGCTCGTATCTCTTGTTTGATGTAGTTTAGGTAGCCTTCAAATTCTGCTACTTTACCATCACCAATCATCTCCGCTTTAACACCATAAGGGAAGGTTATCAAGTCTTTTTTCTCTTTCTCTGCGAAGGCATCGGCTATGCTTGCCATTGCCTGTGCTTGTTTGGCTTCTTTCTGTTCTCTTGTATCTCCAGGGTCTGCTCCGAAGTTGAATTGTATGTCTTTGTTTCCCACTTCTATTCCTAGGCTTACGGCGGCTCTTCTGGCAGCGATCGGCATTGCACGTTCTATCTCACGTTTAATGTAAACATAGTCTAAGACTTTGTAAACGAGGCTTTGTCCTTCTCCGTCTTGCTCGAAGAGTTTTGGCATGATTATTTCATCCACGGTGAAGTCTTCCTCGTCAGGAATGCCTATGGGGTTTGCCATGGTGTCAAAGGTTTCATTCTCCCAGTCATCGGGGATGTCGTATCGCATGTATTTCTGTTTGTAGCCTTTTACTTCGCCGGTTTGGGGGTTGGTGATTTCTAAGAAGTCATAAGTGTGTTCATCGTATAATAGGAAGTTCACTGCGTTGATGGTCTTGTTTTTTGCTTCTTTGTGGATGAAACAAGTACCATCTATCATGGTTTTCCAGTCCATCTCCCACATTATACTCCGGAGATCCCATTCCTTGCACTTCTCTCGGATGTGTTTAACTGCTTCACGGGTGCGTGTTACATCAGTTGCGTCTTCATCTGCGTGACCCATTATGTCGTATCCAGTGTTGGTGACTATGCATAGGCTGATGAGTGATGACCATGTGGTGGGGTCTAGTTCCACGGCTCTGCGACTGTTTTCTAGGTTTCGTTCTACGAGGATTTGGTCTGTTAGGTCTTTGAGCGTTTTTTCTCGGCTGCTGTTTTTGCTTTGGCTGTATCCTACGTTCCCGGTACTGCTGGTTAGTCCGATTGGTAGTTTCCCTACGCCTTTTGGTGCGTTGAGGAGTTGTTTTATGGGTTTTTTTATTTGGTTGCTGAGGCTGGTTAGTGTGGGCATGGTATTATCACCGAAGGTTTTAAATACTAGAATAGATAATATTTCTTTATATATTGATTGTAAATTGTGTTAATTGTAAAAAAAGAGAGGATTAGCCAAACATGGGTTCGTCCCATTGTATCCGTGTCTGAATCTCATCATTAATCGCATACCGAAGGGCATCAGGGCTGTGGTCGTCACGTTTCACTGGTTTCTCAATACCTAACTTCTTAGCCTTATTATCCCAACTGTAACTCTGCAACTGTCGAATACAATTATTAGCTTTAGTGTCGTGGATACGGATACGCCCATCACGTAACATGTTCTGAACGGTTTTAATACCCTCCAAGACATCTGGGTTGATTGGGTAAATATTGTAACCATCCCTCATGAGTTGGTTGTTGAAGCTGGTACTGTCGTGTGGTACCACTACCCGGCTGCATGGTCTTCTATCCAGGAATTTAGTTAGCTCATCACTCAGTTCACTGTCGGTGTATTGGATTTCTGTGGAGGCTACGTCATGGTACCATTCGTCAAGTAGATCATAGTATAATACTCGTTGTCCTTCATTTTCACCCCACCAGCGTCCCCAGTATTGGAACACTGCCACGGTACTGGTACCGTAGTCGAGGCTGATGTATTTATCTACGTAATTCTTTTTAGACCGGTTGAAGGTGTGGTCTTCCATATTGAACATGCTGTAAACACTGCCTTCTGCCGCTACCCAGCGTCCTAGGATGTATCTTTGATAAAAGACACCTGTGTAGGCTCGTTTTCTGCTTTCAACGTAACTTTTGGGGAGGTATGGGTTGTCGTCCATTAGGAAGTTCCAAACCCTTATGTCGCCTTTGCGTATTAATTCCTTATTCTTTAAATAGTCGTTGTAGAACCAGTGGTAGGGACTGTCTGGGTTGCATGTAACAAAAACATGGCTGTCATCAACACTGCACCTTGAATAAGCCATGTCGAACCCACTCTTAGGGGCAGTGGTCACCTCATCACTATATAATCCTGCAACAGTCATCCCTTGGATATCATCACTAGACGACTCATCCTTCAACGCCACCAAATAAATCATCTTATCAACATCATTATAAGTGAACTCCAACTCACCCCCCATCATAGTGTACCGAATATCCTCATCACGGAAACCCATACCCGTAAGTAATCGTTTCATACCCCGAACAACATTACGCTTAATAGTTTTCTGCGACTTACCAGTCACAAGGAACTCATCATACGGATGATCCAACACATGCAACAAGTAACGGAGATTAGCAGCCACAGTCTTACCAGACCGCACCGCACCCACCAAACAGTTGATCTGAGCATCACTATTAAAGAGAAAGTCTGCCTGTTTAGGACTCAACTGTTGCAAGTCCAGTGCATTCTTGTTCTTACCCTTAGCCGCCATAAAATTATAACTCCATATTATTACAATGCATAAAAGACTGGAAAGCATTAAACTCTTCTAACTCTTCCCCAACAAAACGATGAGGCCCAAAAAAGTGCCTATTACCTATTCTTTTATTAATAGAACTAAGTCCTTTGAAATAATCTTGAAGAACAAGTGGGCGATACCACATAACAAAATCCCTCCAGTTTTTAATTATAAACAAAAAATAATATGGACATACCCTACCAGAAAAGTAAAAGTGAGGTATCACTCACGATGTGGTGCATATCATGGGGTTTTAAGTGGGTGGTGGGGGTAGGTTCCCCTGGCCCCTGGTGTTATAGTTATTTTATGTTTGTATTACTCTTAATGTATAGATATGTACATTGCAGTAATACTTATTGTATAATATGCTGATTATCTGTACATTTTAGATCTGTAATTGTAAGAGATCATGCTTTGATTAAATGATGGTAATGATATGAGTAAATGAATAGTAATGCATATACATTGTAGTATATAGTATGGATGTGATAGCATGTTATACATCATACATTATCTAAGTATTGAATAGGTGCCACTTGATAAGGGGGTACCAGTACATGTTTGGTAGTTTCGTAGATCGTATTACATATAGGGGTATGGGGCCATCCTGGAAGTAGAAGCGGATCAGTCATCAGGTTTGGAGTATTCAATATCAACAACATTATCAGTATTGACTGGTTTTTTTTGTAGTTGCTTCTTTGAATCTGTAAGGACCATCATTAAGTTATTGATACCCTCGTTCACTTGTTTAGTATTAGATGTAGATTCACCAAGTGCAAGGCGTTGTATGCGTACAGCTCCCTCCATTCCCCTTATTAATGCTTGTTGTACGTATGCTCGTTTATCAATAGGAACATCAAGCAATGCAGGGTCATTCATATCCTCCATTAACCGATCAATACAAGTCTTCCCCAAATCAAAGTGATCATTATTCATCTCAACGATATTAGACTCTTTAGACTTCAAAACAAGGCTTTGGGTATGCTTATCCCAAGCCTTTACTCTGCCTTGCCACTTGTTATCTGCTGCCACGTTTTGTAGGTAATCGAGGTTAAGTTCTTTTCCATTTTTGGTGAGTGTTTCCTGGGTTTTTTTGACTGTTCTTATTGATGTTGGCAGGTCCTGGAATATTAAGAAATAACTGTAGTGTAGATCACTTTCTGTTGGTTGTTGCTCCCAGGGTTTGGGGTTGTTGGTGAGATTTGGCAGTGGATCGTGTGATTTGGCATTGCTTGTTTTAGTGTTTGTCATTGTGTGAGCGTTCCTTTGGGCTTGTTAAGAGGTTTGGTGGATTTGGCAGTTTGGCAGTGGGGTTATATATTTTTGTTGTTTATTGTATTTGTATTAATATATATTATATATTTATTATTTATTTTATTTATGGAATATAGACATCTCTTGCCAAACCGTTTTCTTTAACCCCAGTGCAAAATGCAAGTAGTGCCAAATCTCTTAGAGTCATTCTTTTAGGATTTAAGGGATTCTTTGGGTTTGGTTATCATGATTTTATGGTTTTTATGACTGCCAAATCTCTGCAATATCTCATAATGTAAGGTGGTTTTAGGTGTTATTAGGGATAAGTATATATGTGATAGGATACACTACATTATACAGGGAGTATAGAAATTGCACTCCCCGGGATGTGAAACAAAAATGATAGAACAAAACCAACAATATGAATTGAACTTTGAAAAATGCTTTGTAAAAAGTGAAGAAAGGGACCGCTCCAAGGACCTGACTGGATACATATTATATGGGGATGTGATTTAAATGTCAAACTTTAGAAAAATTGACATCAACAACCCCTTTTTTATACTCCCTTGGAGTTTCATAATAGGAGTCATAATCGGATTAATCCTCGTGTACCTCACCGGGTTTTATGTAGAATCATGGGGAATGGGAAATGATTATTTCTTTATTGACTGGGTAAATATGGATTACAGTTTAACAGGGGGGCTGTAAATGATTGGAACTCTTCCACCAACAATATTAAATATGAGAAATTGCTCATGGCATGGAACCCGGATCAGCCCATACAGCCGATTACCTCACCCATACAAACCAGGGGAAGAGATCACATTTGAAATAGAATACCATCACGTACGGGAACAATACTTTGTTAAAGAACTTTTCACCAAACATGTGATTGTTAAATACAGGAATGGCACACAAAGAACCCGTGTCGAAACATGGGGGGGTTGGGTTTACTTTGGGGACACTGTTAAGGAGTGCATCGAATGGGTTAAATCAACTTATGGGATCACAATCAACTTATTAAACAGCCCTGTAAATGTGGCTCATCCTGATGAAGAAATGGAATTAAAATTATCAATGGAGGTAATTTAAATGGATCTAAAAGTTATTTTCAATGAAGATGGAATCAAATCCCGTGCTCATTTATGGGATGTTGTGTTTGATGTGGAAGAAATTAAAGAAAACCGTTTTGGAAGCACAATTAACTTAATAAGTAAAAATGAAGCAAATGAAGGAGATAATATATATAATGTGCATGAAATTGAAAGAATTGAACTGATATTCAGAAAGATATAACTTCTTTCTTTTTTCTTTTAAACCGCCTTGGGCCAATATTCTTCCAGGTGGGAAAGAAAACATATTGGGATGTGATACAAATGGCAACGAGATGTCAAATAGGAATATATAAAAGTGTAAACTCAGAATTGGAAAATCCGGAAGACATTGTATTTAAAATGCATGATGGATACATTGAAACCACTTTACCTGTACTTTTAAAATTTGTTGAGGAAATGGGCTTAATTGATAAGGAATCCTCCTTTAGATTAGTACAGGATTATGAGGCTGTGGATTCCTGGTTAAAATATTATTTAATCAAGGATTTCTTAAATGACATTAAAAAGTATGTTGAAGAAGATCCGAGCATGAAACACTTTTACATACTCAAAGAAATATATTCCACCAAAGAATTTTATCAGGACATAGAGTTTTATTATGCTTTTTATCCTGATCGCATTGAATCATACGAAGTGGGGTATAATGAATATGGTCAATTCTTTGACATTGTAAACACCACTTACTTTAATTATGCAATGGCGGAAGTGTAAGCATGGATCCAAGGATGATAATTGCAGTGATTTATATTATATGTTTTATTGGTTTCCTCCTCCTCCTGGGGGACTGGGAACCACCCAAACAGAAATTCAGATAAGAGGTGATTTAAATGATAATAGAAATAGTTAAAAATAATGTATGTGTGGGTTTAGATGTAGAATTTGATGCAGATGGAGAAGCCGATGTTAAATTCAACACACCTGATGGAAACCTTGTTGATAGAGTAAGCCAAATAACCAGTGGTTGGAGTTATCAGGACCCACAAAACCAGGAAGATTTGGAATCAATAATTAATTATTTAGATGGGATTGATTGGGATCTGTGGCTCCAGGATGTTAAAGATGGGGACATTTTCAAAATAGAAGATGCCACCGGATCCGATGGGGTCAAATTTGCCCAGGTGGAAAGGGTGAACTGATGAATGAAATCAACATTCCCTTAACTTTAAGGGTTGATGAACAGGGCCGGGTCCGGATCCCTGCAAATCTCAGGAAACAATATAACATATTGAAAGGTGATTTTATCGTGGTCATGCTTGAAAGGAAAGCATGATTATTTTTTTTTATACTTCTTTTAGTTTTTACCAGTTCACCAGGTCCTGAACATCTGCCAGGGTGATCACCACTAAAAATATAAAGGTATTCACCATTTTAATCAAACATAACATGGACGGTTCATTTATTTTAATCAATACTGTAAGCATTTAATAGGTACTTGTTTTTATGCCGTTTTGATGTTAATTGGTATAGGGTAACCAGCACATTTAAAGGCATTTCTCATAATTATCAAAACTTAGCAACACATCACCCCAAATAATAGGGGGTGCAATTAGGGTAAATTAGGACAACATTTATATACTTCAAAAAACAAAGAATAAGCAAGGGAGTAAAACCCCCTGGGATGTGAACAAAACCATGATAAAAATAAACAAATACAACGAACGGGAAATAACTCAGGAATTTGAAGGCTTTGAACTAGAATTTAATGAACTGAACCTCATTGATGGAGTGGAAATTTCTGTCAATGTTCAAACATTCACCGGGGGTAGGGACATTACCACCCACTTTTAAATTATTTTTTTCTTCTCGTTCTTGTGCCTCCACCACCCCCCCCACCTTGTCCTGTCTGATTCTCTTTATGAAATTCAGCTTTACAATCACAGATCACATTAACACCTCTTGATTATTATTTCTTTGGAAGTATGTCTTTGTTTTTTCATCAAATCCAAGATCCACCATGAACTCTGATAGTTTCCCCTGATCCCAATATCTCTCAAACCATGCGGGGAAGGGGCAACCAGTTGGGGTAATGTATTCATGAAATGTTTTTCCCTCAATGTTTTCAAAGTTCTTCTTGACTGCCCAGGATCCAACATCACCAAAGATGTCATCAACACCGCAGCAAGAAGGCCCCCCGCTGGGCTGATTAGGAGTAAAATAATGCACCCCCAAATCATTAGTTATTTTCCTGAGTTTGTCATGATACTTGATCCGATCCGGGTGTGAGATCATGTCCTGATCCAACTCATTCACGACCCCCCATCCTTTTCTCCTGAGAAGGGAAATATAATCACAATGGATGGAATCATTAAATTTTTTCATGAAAGATGGATACTTTAAAAGTCGGATCATGCTGGTAACAATATGACTCACTTCCATGTCTGCCAGGATGGGGATCAATTGCTCCGGGTCGGTGATGAATGGGATGAGTGGCCAGATCCTTATATTAAGATTCAATCCTGCATCACTAATTAATTGTATATCCTCTAGTTTTTCTTTTGTTGTTGCTGTGCCAGGTTCGATCCGTTTCCTCACCTCTTCATCACTGGTTGTTATGGTGTAATGAATCACCCCTTTGTTATGGAATAGATCAAAGTAAGACTCAGGGATTAACCCTTTGGTTATTAATATAAATGGGTAATTATAATCATTAAGTAATTCTAAAATTTTATAAGTGTTTTTATATTCTTTCTCCACCGGCTGGAATGGATCCGTACTAGTTCCAACTTGTAAGGGGAGTTTCATATTAAGACAGCGATGAATATAAGAATCATGCTTACCGTCATCCATTTCATTGAAATATTTATAAATCTGATCCAGAGCTGCGGGTTCCACCCCTGGGGGATACTTCTTTATCCTTCTGGTTTTCTCAAGATAACAATAAGTGCAGCCATGACTGCATCCCCGGTAAGGATTTATTTTCAATGGGAATGGACATAATAGGCGATCATGCCAGCGGGCTAATGATAATCCATTTATGTAAGGCATTTTTTCATGATATGCTGATTTATCATGATATGCGGTTTTACTTATTTCTTTCATGATATGCAGCTCCCTATCCTATCTAAACCATTTGCCCCTATCGTTGCTAAAGCCCTATCCTATCTATCCTATCTAAGTTAAAGCCCTATCGAGTTAGAAGCCCTACCACAAGTTAAGTTAAGTTAGGGGTGAAAGTTATCCACACCTTACTATGAGTCTTACGCTTACGCTGAATCCACCCCAAGTCCTGTTGTTGTTTAATAATCTCCCTAGCCCTCCTATCCTTCACACGATAAGTATCCATAATCTTCTGAACATACACACTAGTTTGAACAGCTTTATCCTCACTTATAGCCCCTTGCTTATGGAGCCATTCTAAAACCTCCTGATCATAAGGCTCAGCACCCTGCCAACCCTCACCATAATTCAGGAAGCCAGGAACCTTCTTATTAACATAAGTAAAAGTACAATTAAGTATTTCTAACAAATCATTATGAGCCAACAACACATCCTTACTAGTTATAAGGTTCCTATCATCCTGTAACGCCTGCACAGCACCAAATTTCAATAGGAAAGTTTGTAAAGTGTAACCAATAATATCAGTGAAGTTACGGATCTTATCATTATAAGTAGTTCCGTAATCAATCAGGTCAAGGAAACATTCCAAGAAGACAGTTTTAGCCTCATCAGTAGTGGTGAACTCTTCAAAGTCTTCTAAGCCTTCAATGAAAGTACAGAAATTATCCAATGCCGTCCTATCGTCATCATCATTAAAAATATTCTCCTCATAGGAGCCTATCTTATCCACACCTGTCATATTAACATAAGGACAAACCACCCGTCTTAAATCCCCTTCCAATACTAGGATGTCGCTTTCAAACCTTTTCGGTTGGATGAATAAACTAATCGGACAGTAAGGGTCATATTCGAGTGGGGATGCGCTGCCTATGTCTGTAGTTTCCTTATGGATCGTGTTACCAGGGTATCGGTCTAATGCTGTTCGGATGTACTTACGGGCTTCGGAGTAGTGTAATTCATTGGAGGATAATAGGTTGTAGGCTTCGTCTATCACTAACCAGTCACGGGCTAAGTAACCTAACCGTTGAAGGTACTCTTCACTCCGAGGCTTCTTAACCACCTTCCCCACTAACTGCTCAGCATGAAGACTTGTGGGTTCACTGTATTCCATGTTAAAGTATCGGATAAAATCCTTAATCACCCGTTTCAATTCACCTTTACCATGACCAGCCTTCAAAGGGTATAAAGCATTGATTCTCCCATCAGTCTTATTACGCCCTATCCTCAGTTCTGCTGTTCGGATCTTAAACGATAACAACTGGTACCATAAAGTCTTAAAAATAGGAGTGTACTCATCCCCAAAAAGGTTACTGGCTATCCGTAGGTCATCATAATGTTTTAGGTGTTGGGTTTCATCACTATCTATCATTTTGAGTTCCACCCATCTTTTACGGTTAATTATAAATACTAGTTTAATCAATATAGGATATGTTGGTATGGGCATTTAGCCAATGGTTAAGTGTCCTGTATCACATCCCATTCACTATTTCTTCTAATTTATCAATATCATCTTGTAAAAGTAAAGGTATTATTTTAATTAACATTTCATCGGAGGCATTCCACCATTGTAGTTTTAATAGTCGCTCACGGTCATTAGCATTGAACCTGTATCGTAGGTGTTTCATGGGGTTGCCTATTACTATTTCGTATGGTTCAACATCTTTGGTTACGAGGGTTCCGGCTCCTATTATGGCTCCATCTCCAATGGCAACACCGGATAGTATGGTGGTGTTTTGTCCTATCCACACATCATGGCCTATGGTTATATTCCCTTTTGTTGTAGGCCAATCCCAGTCAGGAATATCTTTATTTAGTAGTATATGAAAAGGATAAGTGCTTATTGCCTTGGTGGAGTGTTCCCCGCCAAGTATGATTTTAACATTGGGTGCTATGCTACAAAACCGTCCAATCGTTAAAGTCGTGTTATCGTCATTGTAGTGGGTTATTTCTGGGTTGCCATAAGTGTAACACCCAATATTCTCCCTTCCGGGGTATTCTTTCTTTAACCATTCAAGGTCAGATAGTGTGAACATTGTAATCAGTATTATCACATAAACTAAAACCACGAGGTTTATACGCTGTTACAAACACACCGGATGCCATGGGGTCATCCTTCAAGTCTAAAACAATCATATCCCTAAGAATATACTCCATATCTTCTTTAGTGTAACGGTGATAATCACATGGGTAATCATGTTGTGGGAATCCAGGACCCCGTGTGGTGATTATTAACATTCCCCCGGGTTTTAGGACTTGTTTCATCTGGTTGAGTCCGGTTCTCCAGTCCTGTATGTGTTCAAGTGTTTCAGTAGAGATTACTATATCCCCCGTGCCTTCTCCGAAGGTGTTGGTTAATTCCTCCACGGGTACGACTATATCGACTCCTTCTCCTTTTTCTTTGTCAGTGCCAACATAGTTCCGGGCCTGTTTACTCAGGATTATGTCTTTGATGCCTCCGTTGATGTTACGACTACCAACCTCAAGCACATCCCGTCCTTGGATATACTCTAAGGGTATGTTTTGGATGTAGTCTTGAACACTTTGGTGCATTGGATTAACTCCTAATCAAAAATTAATTATAATCCCCCAACATAATCATCTAACATAATACAATCTTCACTAAACTTATCCTTATCTTTCCCATATTTGCTCCTATAAACTTTTTTCATGAAATATGGTTCGTTGGGATCTCCAAATTCAGTGTTCCAATACTGAGTTTTAACTTCAATATCTCCATGTTCCTCAACCAAATCCATGATTTTTTTAACATATTCAGTGGCTCTCATTAGAGCCACCATTCCACTAGTTCTGGAGGTTTTCTCATAGACTTATAATGTTCAACCATTTGAGGATGAGGATTAGGATCATTTTCAAGATACTTATTAATTTTAGATTCATGCTCCTCTGGATTACTCCAACCCAAGTGTAACACCGAACACCCACTCGGAACCATAGGGGATAATTTGTTCATAGGCAATCTTCCAGAATGAAGACCAATTTTAGGGAACTGATAATTAACAGATGGTTCAAAACGAGTGAGCATAGGCGTTTCTTTACCCAACGGGTTCCAAAATTTATCAATCCTCACCTTATCCCTACTACCCCATGCTTCATATATTCTAAATGTGTAGGTCCCCACATTCTCTTGCCGTAACAATATATCCTTACTAATACGGAACTGCTCTGCTAATATCTCATCAGCATCGAGGGCAAGGATCCAGTCCCCAGGGTCGGCTTCTTTTGGTAGTATTTCACGCCAGAGGTATTCTCGGAGGGTGTGTTCTTCTTTCCAGAACAATGATTCATCATTATGTGTATATACTTTGGCTTTGAGTTTCTCGGCTATTTCTATGCTGTTGTCGGTGCTGTTGTCATCTAATATAACAATCTTATCAGTGTATCGGTTGGCTTCTTTAAGGACTTCGGTGAGGTAGCGTTCTGATTCATTCCTCATTACCATGGCAGTGATCAGTTGTGGGATTTTTTCATATTCGGGGTACCCTGCCCATTCCCCACATTTTACACATGTGTATTCCCCATACTCATCCATGGGTTCAATTTTTCCCCCACATTCTGGGCATTTTAAAATAGGTATTAATTCCATTTATTCCCCTCCGTTTGTTTAAGGTAATTCCCCACGATTCCCTAACACTATATCCATTTCCTTATGGAACTCTTGCTCTTCTTTAGACATCCCTGCCCTTATTTCAGAGATGGACATTGGCTCATAACTGTGCTTGGGAGAACACAATTTTGACATTAGAATAAGTATAAGCATACCTCCAAAGATGATTATTAATAATAAGCCTATAACTCCCATTATTCATCCCCCCATATTCGGTTTTCTTAATTATTTCTCTAAGTTTATAAACATGTAATTAGGGAAATTCTCTTGATCAACCTTTAAAATTTTCATCCCATGAAGAGTTTTTCCTTTCCAATATTTTTCTATATTTCCCATTTCTTTGTAAATTACATTTTCATAAAATTCTTTTTTAATTAAAATAGTATTGTACCGTCCTAAACTTACAAATAAGTCGTGTTGGAATGCCTCATATTTTTCAAATATTTTTAAATCGTGTGAATCAATTTCCATCAATTACCCCTCCATATTCAGTTTCATCTTCTAACATCCACTGCCCCCACCGTTGGTAGAATATTCCTTGGCCTTGTCCAGCGAAATCATTTAACTGTTTACAGGGTTCACAGCTTCCCATGTGGTCATGCACCATAACAGATGACCCTACATACCTTATTCGTAGTCCATCATATCTTAATTTCCAGCATAGGTCTTCTTCCTCGAAATAGTGGAAGAATAACTTATCAAATCCGCCGTAGGCTTGGAAATACTCCCTTTTAACAGCCATCACAGCACCACAAACACTTAACACGTCAATGGTGTCATCATACTGACCATTATCTCCCTCTTGCCAACCACGGATACGCCTATCCTTATTAGTGCCAACAACACCCGCGCCCATTATTTTACCGTCTTTAACCAGTTTAGGAGCCGTAACAGCCACATCACTATTATCTAACAGTTCATCCACTAAGAGTGTAAGCCAATCCCCCCTACCATCCACGGGGTAAACGTCACTGTTCAAGAAGACAATTACTGGTGCACTGGTAATACTGGCTCCAAGGTTTGCCCCTTGACCGTATCCTTTGTTGATACTGGTTTGTATGCCTTGTGACCGTCCTTGGTACTTGTATAATGTTTCCTTAACCTTTTCCCATGTGTTGTCTAGTGAGCAGTTGTCGATTACGGTTAAGTCGAAGTGTGGGTAGTCGGTGCCTTCCATTATCCGTTCTATGTTGGTCGTGCACATCTCGGATTGACCGTAGGTTACCATTATGAGGTTTACTGGTGGTTGATTAAACTCCATGGTTCCCCCTCATCCATCCCTAAATTTAAAAGTAACATTTATTCCAATAACATTATCATTTAATACTCCTCCCATTAAATAAACGGGTTCAGAAAACATTGAAAATACAGAATATTGTTTACACAAGCGTTTAACTTCATTATAACTTTCTTCAAGGACCTTTTCCTTTTCTTTGGATTCTAAATGTTTCTCAAAACAAGCTATTGCATTTTCAACTTTGAAATCTCTACAAGTTTTTTTCTCTTCAATATATTTTTTAAATTCCTCAAACTTATCCATTTTTATCCCCTCCACAAGGATTAATAACTCTTAACATTTACTCTTCCTTTATACCCATATTCGTAACAAACCTAAATTCATTCATTTCTATTTTAAACCGTTTACCCTTGATGATATAAGCATCTGCCATAAAATTTTCCTGCAAACCATCAATGGCTATCTTTTTATCTTCAAGATTACAATCATCACTGTTTAAATACCTTTCAACAGTTTTATCATATTCATTAATCAAATAAGACATCAACTCATCCTTTGTTTCAAAAGAATGAAAGTGCATTCCCCCCGAATCATAGTCTGTCCATTCTTCAAACAAATAGTACATTTCTTTTCCCATACATTTTCCCTCCATTAATAACTTTTTATTTTTGTTAAAACAACTGGAACATTACTTTCTATCCCATCAGGTAACTTTTTAGGTTTATTATTTGAAACAAAGCCCAAAACCTTCATCTTCTTATTCTCAACATAGGCTCTGTAAACCTCTTCGGACATGATGTGATCTGCCTTAATAGTGTAATCACAGTGCAATTTAAACCCTTTATCTCTTGCTAAACCTGAAAAATAGCAGTCTTCCCCTTGGTGCGCATATCCATACATGACTCCACTATCCAAAACACGACGATGAATCAAATAAGCGGCTCCAGTCATATCCACCTCCGCTAACTCCCCATACCGTTGAGGTACAGTCCATGGTCCTAGGTTTGGATGGTTTTCTAAGTTGTCATAATACACTTTGGGGTCATAGTTGAGTGTTTCCCGTACATGCAACTCCGCCGGATCCACATGACGATAATTGGTACTGTCATACTTGTTTCGTGGGTTCCTTACGGGGCTGTCATACTCCATCATAACATTGAAAGCCATCTTTCCTGTCATATTAGCACGGCTTATGAAGTGTGGGTGTACTCCTCCATAAGTTATATTGTAGGGTAGTAGGAAGTTGTCAAGTCGGTTCGTTGAGATGTAAGGATCCGTTACCGGACCATTAGCAAGAAGTAATGAAACAATATCCAACCGGTGACTGATTAACCGTTTAAGGCTGTCTTTAGGTACGAGGATGTCACTATCAACACTAAACACATACTCATCAACGGGTTTACGCATCCCAATCCAATGGTTCCGTATCGAGGCGAAGTATTCCATCCAGCGACCTAAAGCTCTACGACCTTGAATAGTGCGATCTTCATAATTACCTTCATATTCATGGATGGTAACTTTACGATATTCACTCTTAGTCTTCCTTTTGAAGGTGCGTAGAATATTCCTTATCTTACTCACTTCATCTTCATTGTTCACTGTTGGCTGGTTAAGGGTGCTATGTGGTACTGCTACCTGTGCATCCCGTTTGGGATGGTTGAATAAGATTGCTATATGTATTTTCTTCTTTGGATAATCAAGATCATAAATGTGTTTAAGATATAATGGTAATACGTAACTACGTCCCGGACCCACAGGACATCCTATCATCACGTTTGGTTCTGTTTTAACCCCCATAATATACCCCTTTATTGTTTAAAACGATGATTATACGTGATCCCCCCATATTCAATATTAATCAATCCATCCTTAATTTCAATAACATTTATGGTGCCACAATAATCACAAATACAATCCCCTTCATGGCTAGGAATCAATTTACTCATACAATTCCCACACATTACCCCATTCTCTTTCAAATTTTCACGCAATTGAGAATTTTTATGCTTATAAACCATATCATTCAAAATTGACATCCCCTTTATTCCCCCTCACTCTTTGATGGTTTTTAATAGTTTTTCGTACTGTTTGGTACGTAACTCTAACTCTTCCTCTAAATCCTTAACACGCTGTTCTAACACTTTCCTTTGAGTTATGTCCTCTAAATTATCAACACGCTGACTTAATGATTCTAAAGCACTTAAAACTCGGTATCCAAACTCAGATATTGGAGGTTTGTACCCATATGTTGGAAGTAAAGGGTTGTTCACAGTTATGGGTTCAATTGGGTCAATCGTAAAGTGATTTTCAATGCTATCCAAAACTTTGTTGATTATTCTTTTGTCAAGTCCTTTAATCTCAACATTTTCCTTATATGCGTTCAACTCCCAATTTTCACGCCGTAATTGGCCATATTTTTTAACTAAATCACAGTACGCTTCCCCATAACTATCATAATAATTTAATAAAATTGGGGAATAAAATCCTTTAGATTCCTTTTTACATTTTTTAGTAAACGGCCACATCAATATCCCCTCCGTATCTTCATTAAACCCCAATATGTCGTTTATCTCTTGTCCATCGTTTTCGCATTAAATATAAATCCATAGTATCATAATCATCACGGGTTAAGGTTATATCCCTGTAACCAACCTGTAACTTTCCATCACGTGTTTGATACGTACTCATAACAATCAAAACCCAAGGATAAAGGTTTTCCAATTAAACTCAATAAAGAAAAAGATTATCGTCCCAAACAATGCAAGTAAACAACCTAATATAGCCCATTGGAGTTTACGCATGAACTCTATCTCCACCTTCATGATTTGGAATTGTGTGTTTAGTGTGGTGTCTTCTTCCTCTGCTCGGTTGCCTACGGTGTTGATACGGTTCCATGCGTGTTGTATTTGTTTGTCACGTTCGCCGTTTTGTTTTTCTTTGATTCCTAACTCATATTTGATTAGGATTAGGTCTTCGCTGAGTCCGGGGTGTGCTGGGCAGGTTGTGCTGTTCTGTGGGGTGTGTTGGGTTTTGTATTGGTTGTATTGTGTGTAGTCGGGGTATTCGGGGGTTTCTGGGAATGCTTCTTGTATTGGTATGCTGTCGCTTAGCACGTCTGAGGGGTTAAGTTTTTTAGGTTGTTCGTTCATAGTATTTCACACCCTGCCAGGTAGTGTCTGGTGGGGGTCATTCTCATACTTTAGGCTTGACTGGTTGAGTTTGAGCTTAACCTTCCACCTGCATATCCAAGGATACCAGTTAATGCTGCGAGTGCTATTTCTTTTTGTCCGAGGTATAGGCTGTATATTAGTGCTGTGCCTCCGAATCCAACTGCCATGAAGTCTATTGCTTTATCGTTAAGTTCCATCTTCATCATCTCCAATTAAATAATCATCAATATTGTAACATTTTCCCATAAACATATTCCAAACTGTGAAATGTTTCCCTTTTTTATCACTGTAAGTAGTCCGATAGGTAAATGGGAATAGTTGTTTTAAATACCATTTAATCCGTTCAATCATCTTGATCACTGCCTATTTTCGTGTAATCAATTTCATCTGGATTGATGTACCCTTTAGCTACAAAATCATTGAAATTCACTTCAAAATCAACTGATTGGTGTAAAGCTTTATCATCACCTAAAAATAAGGCTCTATCTTCTCCATCTTCATATTTCACAACTAAAAGCAAATCGGTGATTCCTTCTTTTGAAATGGCTTCTTTTGCGTCGTTTATTGTTTCCAAATATTCTTGATCTATTTCTTCAACCATCTTTATCCCTCCTTTTTACATTCCTAGTGCGAACATTGCCACTCTTACAATCACGAATATAACCAGTGCCACGAAGCCAATATAGGCTAACATGTAGAGTATTACTCCTAATAATGCTATTAGTCCATTACTCATAGTTTATCCCCTCCAGGACAATGTTTTTAAATAAATAATTGAATGGGTATGACAGGAATCGAACCTGCAATCCCCC
>Ga0074198_1000582_pt1 | contig 34832 bp, 56 predicted proteins | sample EPASupsiteSAE323_FD_64527 | JGI IMG/M metagenome (GOLD analysis project Ga0074198, IMG submission 64527) | Bioremediated contaminated groundwater from EPA Superfund site, New Mexico - Sample SAE3-23 | ecosystem: Environmental > Aquatic > Deep subsurface > Groundwater > Contaminated ... | reverse complement strand
CAATACTTTTGATCTGCTCTACAGTCGGATTGGTCGAAAGATAGTTATCAGCCGCATCTTTACCCATTACATTATGGAGTTCCATGACGGCCTCTTCTTTTTCAGCCTTTGATTTGAGGTTAGCTTCATAATTTGAGATGGCGGATTCGATGGCAATTTTAAGCCTGTCAGCCTCGCCGGATTTATACCCTTCAAATTCTTTTCTAGTGGAAGCAAGTTCCTCACTCATTGTCTTTTTTTCTGATTCCAGAGCCACTATCTGACTCTCGAGCTTCACATTTTCAGAGACGGTTTTTTCAAACGCCTCTATTGATACGACGGGTTTACCGTCTCCGGTTTTTTCTGTCATTGTTAAATCCTCAATTTCTTGAGAAGGATATTTGGATTTGAGAATAGAAGCCAAAACAGGCCGAACCCCTACGCCCATATCCGGGCTTGCTGCGGGTTTGTGAGGCCACATCACAATAGTTACCCCTGTACCTCTGCCTCTTACAACAGAGTCCATGTTTTCAGAAAACATAGTCGGGATACACTCTTGAGAAAGACCTTGATAAAATTCAGAATTGATTAACTTCCGAGCCATTTCTGGCAAGTTCGCAAAAGTAGCAATAACTAATTTATTTTCACTGTCGTATTCCAGATCGTGAATTGTAGCTCCACCAAGGAAAGGATTTGTATTTTCGTGATTGGTAGAGACTAAACCGTTTTCCCATGTTTGGTAGTCTGTTGATAAAAATTCTTCAGAAAGTACCTTCTTTTCGCCCTTTGAGTTATATGCACTCTGTCCAGCTATGGCTATAGCCATGCGGATATTACCATTGTCGAGTTTTATGGGCGTGAAGGAGGAGAGCAAGGGCTCGGTAATTAAGTGTCCTGTTGGATCACTTTGAGAAATAGCACTTGACATACAACAAAATAATTGAGGAAGATTAATAAAGGAAAATTGGAAAAATGGAAATTGGATATTTAAAAAAAGAATTAACAAAATATTTTAAGTTCGGTTGATGGTATTGAATCGTTTAGATCATTGATTATTTCTTCTTGAATTATCCGACTTTTCATTTTATATAAAATTTCTACAAACTGTTTTTCTGTATAAATTATACTCTCATTGAAATATTTCATAGCTCTTTCATTTACAGGAATTACATTAAATGCCCATACATCGGGGTAATAAATCGCGATACAGAAGGGAATTCTTGCACGCTCAGCCAATTTACTAAGTACTTTATAATTTGAATGTGTTATATCTGATCTTTGTGCAAAATAATGTTTATATTCAATTAAAGCTGCGGGAGACTCAGAACCATATTCAACGACTAAAAAATCTATGTCTACGGCATAACAAGCTTTTCCCCATTTTCGATGCCTTAAACTTAGATTTTCATCTCTCCACCCGGTACGTTCATTGGATGTCATGCAATACCACCTAGCCTCACTTTTGCAGTATTAAAAGTATCTATATCCTTTTCGATTCCGATGAACTCACATTTCAATTCTTTACATATTATTCCAGTCGTGCCACCACCTAAAAATGGATCTAATACAGTATCACCGGGCATTACAAAACGTTTCATCAAATCAAGCATCCCGCTTTCTGACTGCCCCCATTCATGAAAATCTTTATCTCTGTTTTCGGATTTGATAACATCCTGAATCCAAGAACCTTTATAATCACCTTTCGTAAACCATAAAACGGGCTTCCATGATGTGTTTACCTTCCGTTGCCATAACTGAGTAGCGGGCCCCGGAGTGAAATAACACAACATCCAGTTAAAATTTAGATAATTAACAGTCGTTTGTATTATTTCAGGGAGATATGACTGTCCTATCATCATAATGAGAGACCCGCCGGGCTTTAATACACGTTCTGCACATTTAGCTAGATCGTCATACAGTGGCAAATATTCTTTAGGATATGGAGGGTCTGTTATAATAAAATCAACGCTTTCTTTTTCAAGTGTTTGATATACTTCTCTAAAATCACCTTGTATAATCTTGATAGGATCTGGAAGTACTATAGAGTCTTTGAGTGTGTTTATTTCTTCCTGTTTTACAAATGAAACTGCTTCTTTAATGTTTTTGGCTTCGCCTGTTTCAACTTTATCCAATACCTTTTTTAGTTGTTCTGGTGCAAGTTTATCTATTCTTTTTACTTCTGTATATGCTTGATTTATGCTTATTTCACCGGATTTTACTTTATTTTTTAGTTGTTCTGGAGCTTTTTCTTTGATTGCTTTGACTCTCGCGATGGTATCGTGTGAGACTCCTGCTATTTTTGCAAGTTCTTTTTGTGAATCCATTGGACTATATTTAGACACATGGTTTACAGAATTCGGTGAACCGTCTTTCGATATTTCAACCTGTTTTACAAAGGATTTTAGCTTCTGATTTTCTTTACCTATTGCCTTGAAACGTTCTTCTAATTGTAAGATCAAATCTGCTTTAACATATGAATTTAAATTCCGTCTGCCTAACTGGTTTTGTAACATCCATATTTCAACATCATTACGTGATTCAAACGGCTTTTCAGTAGTCTTAAACGGAATTCCGTGTTTAGTACAAATCTCATAACGGTTATGCCCATCAATGAGAACCCCGTCCCATAAAACCAGAGCATCCCTACAACCTTCTGAAAGAATACTTTCTTCAAGTTGTTTATATTCATCTTCAGATAAGGAGGGAATAAGAGTTTTAAATTCAGGATCTACCTTTAATTCCATTTTTCCCCCTCACTGATTCATAACTTTAGTAATCAGTTTACTAAGAAAAGCACTTCTCGGAACATCCCCGCGATTTTCCTCTATTTTATGGAAAACATCAGGATCTACATAAGCAGTTACAGGATATTTCTTTCCTAACATGTGATTTGTGTCGTCTGCCATTTCGTGTATCATTCCTTTAAACTGAACTGTTTAAACAGAATGGCACATTTAAACATCATAAAGGAAAATTGAAATTAAAAACAGTACGATCATCACGACTTTATAAAATAATATCCACACTGGCCATTTTACAGGATTCCTAACTTCAATACTCAGTCATTTTTTCAATCTGTTACATGATAACGTTTTTAGGAATCCTAACCAGCCTAACCCATCTAACCGCATTTTCTATTCTTCTCTATAGTATATTTTCTCTTGGCATTTCAAGGTTAGAACGGTTAGGAAGTTAGGACTAATCGCGGTTGACACGAAAAATCCTAACTTTGCTCCTAACCCTAACTTCGGACATTATTAAAAGTGTGAACGTGTTCAAAGTTATGAGAAGTTATTGGAAGTATCACGTTTTGTGTATTCTCGAGAACTTTGTAAAAAATGTTTTATTTATTGTAAAATCCCCCCCGTTTCTTGGTATCAGCGATTACAAAGGAGATGAGAGAGTCTTTTTTAATTAATTTATTATTATTTTCTAATTCGCATAAATCAGTGAAACTATATATAGTAGTATACGTATACTATACTATAACAAGTAATAAGTTAAGGAGTAAATCAATATGGATCGTGATGAATATCAGAATTGGTTAAACTGTTTGAAAGTCGGAGACAAAGTTGCATATTACCGCAGTCATTATGGAGATGTTGATTATTCAATTGTTAAAATTGAAAAGATCACACCAACCAGACAAATAAAACTAGATGGATATATGACTAAATTCAAAAACGGAGAAATGATTGATACAAGTGCATGGAAGACTTCTACAAATAAAATTGTACCAATTACGGATGAAGTTAGAGAGTATATCGAGAGAACGAGGCTTTCAGCATTTATCAAAAAAGTTGATTTTGATAAGTTAGGTCTTCAACAACTGCGAGAGATTAATAAGATAATCCAAGACTTTAACAAATTGGGTGTTTAAATGTCTGAAGACCTGGAATCTCGTATAAAAGCCCTTGAAGAGAAGCTTACCCCGTCTCCTGATAAAGTTTCATCCATGAAGGCTACAAACAGCCTTAAAGCAGCACTTAAACAATTCAAAGAAAACGATAAGTCAACTGATGAAGACGCTGTTTGGTATTTAATCAGGTTCAATGATTTTTACATGGATTTCTTTGATGCAATGAGGGAACCTAAAAACGTGAGGCTGTCTGTAAAAGAAGACAAATATGAAATGCTAATTGAGTTAGAAAATCCTTATTGTGGGCAGATAATAAAAAATGTAAATTTGGAGATGAGTGAGGAATTTAAGAAAACTATACTAGATGAGAAAGTTCATGTCCTCGAAAAGAGGATACAGGACTTGGAAATGAAAATAAAAGAAAAGGATTGATGAAAATGTCAAACGTATTAGGTGTTTTTGAAATTCCAGAAAGAAACATGGAACAGTTGTATATTATCTATGAAAAATTAGTAGATCACGGTATCGAAAAAGAACCATTTGAGATTTTTTGTGGTAGATTATTGATAGAAGGATGGATTATACTATCTAAAGAACTGGTTGCAACGCAGTGGTATACATCTGCGAAGGTGGAATAAATGAACCTCCGATTAAAATTATTCATATCCGGTTCACTCTCCATAATAACCGGATTCTTCCTTGAATTTCCCGCAAAACTTGTTTTTTATTTTGTGGGGCTTGGGTTGATGGGAATTGCAACATATCATCTGGGAGATGAGAGAAAATGAGCATCTTATCACTATTTACTAATCCACAAGAAAAAGAAGTCCAAGCCGAAATCGAAATGCTTGCAGAGGTTCTATGGGCTGCCGGGATATCCGCACCAAATGATTTTGACAAATCAACTGAGTATAGAACTTTCTTGATATCGCAATTAAAAAATGTCCCTGATATGATTAGAAATCTTAAAAAAGAAGGCACTATATTTCGTGATATTGAGCTTAAGAATGTGGGTGAACGGCTGAGGTATATTCAGGAGAAGAATATTGAATTATTGGATGAGAATAAAAAACTCAGAGAAGAAAATGAGTTTTTGAGGAGTACAAAAGAAAAGATATACATTTTAAGAGAGTGAATAAAATGACCACATTAAAAACTCTTCTAGCCTATGAGAAATTACACGATATCATAGAAGAATTCTTTTACAAGAAGTGCACTGAATATAAAAAAGCAGAATATCCTACATGGGATCGTTGGACTCCTGGTGGAGAATTTGATTCTTTTGAAATACTTCGTAATCATGTATCTGTAAAGTATCGATATTATAGTAGAGATGCTGATTCTTATTCTCTTCCTCTTGATATTCTCTTTGATGATGATTTTTATGATAAAATCAAGGCGAGATTTGATAAGAAGAGACAAGTCGAAGACGAGAGGAAAAGAGAGGACGAACTTAAGTTATTAGAGGCACTTAAGAAGAAGTACGGAGAGGAATAACACACGCCGTTTAACGCATTCACCTAAAGCCTGCCATTGAGATATTTTCACAGTGTCTATATGGTTGGAAGTGGGTGATTGCGAGGGAATTTAAAAACGGTGTGTTATAAAAATATAAAAAAGAAAGTTAATATAATTCATTTTTTAATTGCATCATTTCTGAAGTATCAGGCGTTTCTCCACTCATGCAGACAATAACAACATTTGCAGCTTCATCCAAATACAGCCTGTACTCATCTATCAATCCCTTCTGAGTATCACCAAGCGTATTATATCCAGTGTTTGTATCAAGTCTCTCTTTTCGGATGAATGACAAAGAACTCTCGCACGTCTGCTTATATGTAAGTGCCTGCTGTTTCCCCTGCTGACTTATCGCTTCTGAAACTGCATTATTTACAAGATCAGACCTCACCTGGATATCCGATATAAAAGGATCTTTAGTTTCCTGAGTTGTCACCGTTGTACCAGTATCCCCCTGGTTATCATATAAACTACCTAAAAAAAGAAGAGATAGAACGGCTATTAAAGCCTTTATCTTTACTGCTGTAGTGACGGTTTCAATCATACTCATACCTTCACGAATATTTTAACATACTTGTTTTTATTTCCCGATCCGGTCCATATATCCCCGTTTGTCTGGACCTTTAACGGCTCTCCTACTTTACTTTTTTCTCTTGATTTTGTAATTTCATTATACAGAGGAAACGGGAGTAAAAAATAATTTTTGCAGGTTTCTATATCCTGGTCGGCATCGGACACGAATACCCTTATTTCCTTTCCATAATTTGTTTCATTTGCGTGGATTCTTCCTCTTGAATCCGTTTTTCTATTTATATCAAGGAGCAACCACGTTTTCATATTAAGATATTTGCCGTGCTCGTTTTCATCTATGCCCCCGTTTTCATCTGTCTGCATATTTGTATAATTGTTTGACTTATTTAAATAGTTATCTGAGTTAGTTATATTTTCATACGGACAGCACGACGAGAGACAGGCCGGGGCATCAGCACCGGTAAGATGAAGCCCGGAGGGATTCATAGATAAGCTCTGGCTATTATGCCCGAGCGTCTGGAATGAACTTATTATAGTGAATGACAGTGCCGCTTGCATTCAAGCCGCCTCCGTACTCTCCGGGGTTGTCTGAGGCTCCCGAGCAGGCAGATTACATGCTTTCATGGTTTCAATGAACTCGCCTACTGCTGCACCTCTGGTCAGGACGAAATCCGCCCCCAGTGCCTCAATTAAGTGAGGGACGTATTCTTTCTTTGCTATGAATTTTACCTCGTCATAGCACGATGCATCGCCATCTTTCATTAGTAAAAGCTGGTCTCTCTTTTTCTGAAGGTCTTTAACTGAATGCTTACACTCCTTTGTTTCGTACTCGAAAGCCACCCTCTTTTTTGTCCCATTCACCCTTCTAAATGTGGCATCCACGTCTGGTAATTGATCTTTACCATAATTATTATCAAATGTCACTATTTCGGCTTCTCTGATCCAACATTCGCCAGCGAGCAAGGCATTTTGTAAATAATGTTCTTTTGTCTGCCCCTTTATGTATCCATCCTCGTTTACAAGGGAACGCTTGTAAAATGCAACTGTTTGAAGTCCGGTGCATGGGTTTCTTGTTGTTTCCTTCTCGTAACCGTTTGGATATTCAGACGGCTCAAGTGGCTTGCTATACCACGTTTTGCATGTAACCTTCAGACCATGTTCAATCTGTGCAACCAATGGATTTAGTGTAATTTCCACAAGCATCGACTCGTTTTCTACATCGAGTTCGAGCTTAGATTTTCCTAAAATTGTCTCATACTCAAACTCATCGAGAGCATTATAATAGGGTATCTTGTGCCCTCCCATAATTATAAGACCGTGTCCTTTCCCTGGAGTCAGAAGAACAGCCACATCCTGATCAGAGAGGTTGAACTCCTTCTGGATAGGAGGGACGTTATCAGGACGCATATTTCCAAACAAAAGAACGTAAGCGGAGTTTGCTTTTAACATATCAAGCATGTCTCTAGGGTATCCTGCCAGATCCTGAGAAACGACTTTTGTATATAATCCCCATGACCGCCCCTGCCTGAAGAACTTTTCAATGCTATTCTTCATCGTTGGATTCTTCACAAGGTCCGCCCCCTCGTCGAGAGTTAGAAGCGTTCTTACCTGTGGTGCTCCGGGTTTTGCGTTTGCCAGTTTCGTATAAACAACTGACATTATCATCATTGTTAGGGCTTCCTGCACGTTTGGAACGGAAGACAGAGCCGATAAGTCAGCCATGATATACTGATTACTCAGATCAATAGAATTGTTATTCACAAGATACCCAAGAGGCCCGTTAGGGGTCAACATTGCAGTGTTATTGTAGAGTGCTTCGATAGGCCCCTTCATCTGATTATGTCTATCATCATTAAGCCATGTTTCGAGCTTGTTCCTAAAGTCTGTAAAGTTCGGCCAGAAAGAACCCTCTTTCCATCTACATACATTGTCTAGTATTACACGCCCCTTTTCATCGACTATTTTAAATTCCCCGTATAATTCACTGAGAGCCTGTGTAAGCCAGTTCTTTTGAGGATCTGAATACCCGCTCCCGATTAACAGCCCGATACATTCTAACAACATCGTGAAATGTGCCAGATAAGCAGACTGATAACCATCTTCTGAAGTATCCATCGTTGATTCATCAAAGAACACCTGAAAGATGTTAGGGTTCTGGCCATTAAACCCTATTTTCCAGAGTTGACCGTTTAACGCTTTGCATACCCTCAGGTGGTCTGTAATGCCGTCTTTTTTAGGGACTACGTGAATTACATGGTCGCCATCGAGATACGCTCTTATATCGTCTTTCAGCAGGTCAACCGATTTCCCTGAACCTGAAACACCTATTTCAAAAGCATTTGCGTTTGTTACCTGCGGATCGTCAAAATCAAAATAAACCGGGTTTCCTGTTCGGGTGTTCATCCCAAGCATACGTCCCCTTGTCGATAGTACAGGGTCCGGGCTTCTGAGAAGGGAAGTCTGAGCACATAATTTTGCAGTTACCGACTTTTTAAACAGTGTGTCCCATACATACGGTGTTGGTTGCATTGATTTGAAGGTTTCCGCCATTCCATACCGGGGGATTTCATGTTTAATTACTTTAGAATCGCATACAGTTTCTATTTGCCGTATAGTCTTTTTAACATCTTTCTTTGTGACTCCCTGGACTGCAACCAAAAGAACGTGATGTAAAAGGCGTGTAGTGCCGTGATATAATTGCTTTTGGTATTCGTGTATTCCCTCTGCTGCAAAATCATTTATTGCATCGTGATCATGAAGAAACTTATCTTTCTGCTCTTGAATAACATTTGAAACTTTGATATTACGCCTTGCTGTTTCAAGTGCTTTGTTTTCTTCTGCTGGGTCAAGAGGATATACGATTTGGCATAATGAAATACTCGTTTCTTTCTTTGTAGCAATATCGAAAATATCATCCATGAATCTTTGATCTAAATTAGTCGGAAAGTCCTGCCTGTCTCCATACTTGGGGCTTATTCTTCCGATTACCATACACTGAATGACTGTATCGTTAGTTTCAAGCCACCATCCATCTTTAGAAGGCTTAAAAGAAATGGGTACTGAAGCATCTAATATATCTTTTAACATCTTGTTATTTTTCTGCTTTTCCTCTTTTTCTTTTTTAAACTTCTTATCCTGTTTGCGTTTATAGATTTTTTGTACTATCCCCCCTGTTATTTTATTTCTCGCAAGTGTGTTAATAAGTGTCATTATATTAGATCCTCCAGGTTCTCCATATGACTCGTCTGAGCACATTTAACCGCGTAGTCCATCGGGTCTGTTATTGTTTTAGCTTCAATCCCATGAATTTTAAGTGAACTTCCGTACAGGTCCCTTACTTCGTCAATTCTAGCAAACGCTTCCTCATCATTGGGATTATATTCAATACCTAAAAAAATAACATGCATCCACCCTACTCTATTTTTAACATTATCGAAGAATTTCTTCTTTGCACTAAGCCCGTTTCTCACAGTAAGAGGAAGGTTCTTGTTTTGCAGTCTTTTTTCATAAGTGTCCCCGATGTTTACTAAATGTTTACTCTGTGAAGCTATTGTCTTGTGGATACATCCCGAAGGGATTGTCTTATAAAGAGTTTCCATTCCATTGTAATATGAATCGGGATCGTTGGAATCAGAAGGTTTTACGTCCCAGCATGTCCCAAAATTGCAGTAACTATTTTCATACACTTTTGTCTTTTTAAATTTGAATCTGCCTTCAGTGTCTACCCATTCAACCCCTGTCCATGATATCATTTTTTCAATAGTGTTTTTAGGATTAAACTTGTAAATTTCATTTTTCTTTACAAGGTTCTTTGCTTTGAATGTCCCTTTAATTTCAGTGGTATATAGTGCAGTTCCCGACCTCGCACAAGCCCATACTAAACCGGCAATCGCAAACATAGACACTAAACAACCGACTACAAGAGGTGTATTATGTGGATGTTTGCTGATTTGTTCAAACAATAATACGATTACAGTACCCGAAACAAGGAAAATTGCTATCTGTTTTTTCCCGTATTTCGCGGTAACAGGTGTATCAATTTTTATAAGAGAATTTGGTGTTTCGGATGCCATTAGATAAACCTCGCGAGACTAATTGCTGTGGATAATGTTTTTGGAGAAAGTAATTTCCATACTATAGGCCATGTGAGAAATGCAAGTTCCTCTACCACGACTACTAAAAACAGGCCAAGATAGATGAAAGAAACACTATACCAAGAAAGTTCAGTCGATGTCGTATATTCTAATACAATACAACATGTCCAGACTATCACGAATTGAGAAAGTATGATCCCTGCTTGATAAATAATTAATAAAATTGCTGCCCATCTTGATTTTTTGATTGCCAGCCCAATGCCGTTAAAATACCATATATGAGAAGTTATAATGATATCTACTAACCGGAAAGCGAAGAACGCAGTTGAGAACAACCATAAGAAAAACATTGTGACATACAATCCCACGTTATCGCTTGAAAAGGCAACATGGTCAAGAATAGAAAGCATTTGCCCTTCTACTAAGATATTATTACCTTTTATGACTCCAAAATAAGACTCCATCCCGAGGACAAGCCACAAACAGGTATTAATGTAAAATTTTGCCATGTCTGAGACTGCGACGTATCCATATTTCCCGGTTACAGTTTCAAGTATTTCGGCGGCATCCTCCGGGTCAACTGCCTGAAGAATCAAGTATATCGCCAATAATGCCCCAAATATCAAAATTGCATAAATATAAATTTCCCGCTCTCTTGATATCCTTTTCATCATTGCGGGGTCTTTTTCAGGATCTATTGTATGTGCGGTAACTGCAAAAATAGCCGTTTCAGAAGCTCCAACGTCCGTCTCATTTAAAGACCCTAAGCTGACCCCCCCGATCCCAGATATTGCCCCGTTAATGATGTCTATTATCCACCCAGACAGCCCGTTTTTAATCATCTCCTCTCCAGCCGTTAAATTTCCGTCTGATGCCGATGCAGGATAAGATAAAAAGAGAATGCAAAAAAGAAGTAAAACAGGTGCAAGTTTCACGCTCACACCTTACCAAGCGGTGATGAAACCTATACAGGCAGATCCGACTTTTAAAGCAAGAACGATCCCAATTATTGTAAAAAATGCTTTCCTCTGCCTAAGTTCGTTTTCTACTGATTCCCATCCTCCAAAATAAAATTTTAGTGCCAGGATACCAAGCGCTATATAGGCTATGTAAGGGACCAGAGCATAAACTGTATCTCTTACCCATACAAGCTTATCCACGTATGGAAGCGTTGATAGGTTTTCCATTCCCTGTTCAGTATCAGGGGTTAAGGACATGTTGACCGGTTCTGCAAGTGCTGTGCCAATTGTACCGATGAGAGAACCCATCGTTAAAACTAATTTTTGTTTGAGAGACATATATACATAATACTATCTTCAAATATTTATAGGTTTGTTTGGTTTATATATCTAATACTATTCCACATCAAAAAAAATTAATTGATTATGGTATCCATAATCTTGTATCCTGCCAGTAGGACTAATATCATATGAAGGATAAAATTTATTGTTGCTTTATCGTTGTTTTCTTCTTTTGTTTCGTGATAGATAATATCAATATCAGTAACCTCAAAAGACTCATAAGGAGTGAAATATTCTATATGAAGCTTGCTTTTGTCAAACTTCTCATGTATTATTAATTCATATCCGGCATGAGGAACACCGCCCGCCCATCTGTCACATTTATTAAATATAGTATAGATTACCCCGTTTTCTCCTCTTATGCGTTCACCTAACATCAACGTGCGGGTAGTTTTGTTTTCTCCGTAAGTAACTTCTATTTTCGAAGTCGTGTTTGTGTGAGGTACTATTATTTTGGCGAATGGGTTTTTGGTATCATCGTATACATGCACATAGCCATGCGTTGAAGTCTCCCGTTCAAGCACCATAGGAGAGGGACATGAATCTTTAAAGGTTGCAGTCGATGTTTTTATCTTACTTTTCTTCTTCTCTCCCGTCTTCGTATCCTTCTTTATCGTATACCAAGACGTTTTAACAGTCAAAGTTGCATAAGCCATTCCATCTTTCATCTCGACTTTTACGTTTTTCTCTATCTTCTTAATATGTCCTGTCCATCCTTCAAGATCCGGGCTTTTGATTACCTTATATTTTACAAGGACTGAATTTTCATCTGGAATGTAAGTAGTATTATCAAGGATTATCTGATCCTTGAAACCTACGATTTTTATTCCCCCTGCTACAAATCCTTTAGTTGTTTTCTCTACTTCTAATTTTATGTCGTCTGCTGTCTGTTCCGTTCTCCCTGTATCAGTAAATTCCACATTCAAAATATCAAAGATATCATCGAATTCCTGTATTTCCTCGTCCGTTACTTTATCATCGTCGTCATAAATCCTACCTGAACCCTCGAACTCTTTAGGCTTAACACCAGGAATAACCCATTTACCATTTTTCCAAACAATATCACACTCAGTATCCTCAGTTTTAGGGTTCGTAAAATAATCAGATGATGAAAGCTTGCATCCATGGGCATTCCCACTCTGAACCGCATAAAAACAATTATACTGCGTAGAAATATCAGCAGAGATAGAATCCTGAATCCCATACCCGCCGCTTCCTGTTTTTTTCCATGAATTTATATTAGTGAAAATATTATTCTTTATATCAACCTCGGTATCCGTGCCCCATGCTCCTTTATAAGACTGGATCGAGACAGCAGACCCCTCAGTCCCATCAAAAACATTATGCTCAATTAGGCAATTCAACCCATTTATGATGATCCCGCCTGACCCCCAACCATTACCGCCGCCCCCATTCTGGAAAACATTATGATGAATCCAGACGGGATCTTCGGTTTTTTCTCCGGTTTTATCGACTGCCCATATGTCGGAAACTAACATTCCAGAAACATAATTTCCGCAAATCTCAATATCTGACATTTTTTTAGCTTCATCCATTTGTACCTGGAAGGCATGGCAAGCCGTCTGTGAATTTCCTTCAAAGTCTGTTCTTGAAAAGTATACAGTATTCGCATAGATCCTGATCGAGTGCCCGCCCCACAGCCTCACTGCGGTATTATCGCGTGGCTCTATGTAATTATCATGAACTAAAACACGTTCACACATGACAAAAAATATACCTTCATGTCCTGCCCGCGTGATCTTATTATTATAGATTTCTACGTCTGTGCAGGATCTTAGCCTAATGTGGTCTCCGAGTCCGTTATCAATCCAGTTATCATGAATACTATGACCGGTGCCGTAAAACAGCCCGATCCCGTTATAGTATCCGTCACCCATGTTAATGCCGGATGGCTGGTTTTCGGAATTGCAGTCAAGATGAATATAACAAATAGTGACATAATCGGCATCTGATCTAATGATAGGTTCTTGCCTTGCGAATTTGGCGTTAGCTTCTAAAAATAAAGTAGTCTGCCATGAATCACCCTTCATCGTTCCTTCTAGGGTGACACCTTGAGGGATTACAAGTTGTTTTCCAATTTTGTGAGTTCCTTCTAAAAGGTGGACCGTATCACCTGGAAAACATTGATTAAGAGTAGTTTGGATGTCTTCTCCTGGTGATACGTTGATTGTTTTTGCATTCGCGACCCCTATAAGTGAGAATAATAAAATTAGAAAAATTATACTTTTCACTTTTTGCATAGACTGTTTAACGTCATGAAAATATATAACTCTTTTTCCCACTTTTATATAAATGAAGTGGGAAAATTTATATACCAAAACCGCTATTTAATAAACACATGCCGAAATTAACTTTCAACGCTAACGAGATTGAAAAACATATACAGATTGACAGAGAACTGAAAAAAGACGAACTTGAAAAAGGGAGGTTGGCTGTAGGCGTGGATTTTATTAGAGATTTTGATTCTGAGAAAGAAGTTATAGAAGTTATACGGAGAAAGAAATGAACAAAATTATAAAGATATTAATAGGATTATTTTGTATCGCACTGCTCGCAAACGCAGCAGCAGCAAAGACCGATGTAATGCCATTTCTGGAAGAGGACACAACAGAACAAAACATCCTCTCAGATGAGTACACATCAAAAGATTTTGCAAACACACTTATCCAGAATGCCGATAAAGAAGGCATTGAAGCTCATAAGTTAAAAGTAAGTTTCTATTGCAGAAGCTCACTTTATTTAGTCGCTTTTGAAGACGGCACTGTAGTAAATCCATGTGGAACTAAACAGGGTTCCGGCATTGACAAAATAGTAGATGGTACTATAGAAGTAGGAAAGAAAATTGATATCTACACCCTTACGGGATGTGAGAAGAATTACGATCTTCCTGAAGTTAAGAAGATTAACTGGTTAAATGTGCCTGAAGAGTGGAGATAAGTGTGAATAAAAACTACATACTCGGAATACTCTTAATTTTCACCCTGCTATCATGCAGCATCGTATCCGCAACACCTGGATATCAAATAGGTGAAGAAGACGACAACAATGGAAATGAAGAAACATTAAAACTCGTTTATCATGGAGAACTGGTTAAAAAATACATAAGCCAGGATGGAACTTATTACGTTAATCTCCATAATGATGATGAGAATACTGGGTGTAATTCGTTAGAGGTCACGAAAAAGAAGTATAAAACCGCGAAGATTGGGAAAGACTATGAATGGAAATGTACTGAGTACCCGAATGGTAAAGAGGTAATCTCTTTCCATCGGATTTAATCTTTTTTTGAGGGGTCTATATGGCATGGCAAACAAGATCTCAGAAAAAAGCTAAGAAGTGGAAAAAGAATGTTAAACTCGTTGTCCTGCTGATAATTGGGATTTGTATAGTTTCCTATGCAATGGGTAATGAGGGTATAAAAGACAAGATTGACGATTTAAAAGACAGTGGAGATAAAATACCGGATATTGATTCGGATAATTTTGATATTTCCTTTGATACAGATTGTCAGGGAGATATTAAAGAGATTAAAATAAAAATATGAGGGGTTATCATGAGGAAAAGACCGAGCCAGAACACAGGATATTCTTTTGATGATCTTGATAGAGAAATGGAAGTCAGAAAAAATACGTATCACATACAGAATGAATGTACGCTTTTGAGTGAGATCAGGTTGATAGAACATGCCTGAAGAAGATCAAGAAAGCTCTTGTATAGGCTTATCCTGCCCTGTGTATTATGCCTGCAATCCAGACAAAAACGGACATCTACCGGGAGAATTATTAATTTTTGCAGGATGCAATGAGGTAAAAATATGAGTCTGATAAATAAAATAATCGTCTGTTTAGGGATCGCATCTGCATGTGCAGTTCTGGCTAATGTATATTATAATGTTAGCCTGGATTGTTTGGGCGTGTGTTGTGCGTCGAGTGTTGGGTCTGTGATGTTTTTGAAAGTTGTTAAGGTGTGAACATGGCATTATACCGAAAGAAAACACTGACTCCAATCGAGAAATATGTACCCGGAATGGAAGACGGGGTAGATGAGAATGGACCGTATCTGAATACTCTAGAAGGGAAATTGTATATTCCTGAAAATGGATGGATTGCCGTAGGAGTGAAGGGGGAACGATGGGCTATACAGGATGATATTTTCAAAAAAACATATGTGAAAGTAAGAGGAATAGAATATACAGAAAACACTGAAATGTACAATCTAATAGAGGACATCAAAGCGGCTGAGATGTCGATATATTCTAATGTACCGACTAAACTGGTAGAGGCATGGAAAGGCAGGGTTAGGGAACTTGAAAATATACAGGAGGCATAAAGATGAAACGAATTCAAATAGGTGATACTGTACGTGTGCAGATATTGAGTGAAGATCTGAAATTGCAGGTAATGAGTATAACACCACATAAACCAGATACTTGGTACAAAATATTTCATGGTGTACCCGAACCAGAAGGAGATACTTTAATCGGACTTGAAGAAGATGGGCATATCGGGACTCACTATGTTACAGAAGTGAGCCTTGATTATGATCCAGATACAAACGAATGGTTTACTATTACAGAGGAAGAGGCAAGGAGAAGAGGGTTAATCGTAATTACTAGCAGGTAAAACATGGACGAATATAAAAGAATGATTTTAGCCCTACCTGAAGATTTCTTTCAGGGTTGGGTATGGCAAGAAGGGGATAAGTTCCTTCACAAAGAATTAGGCTCAGAACATTGGAATGAATGTGTTACCGGAGACTATAAAGCGGATTTGGAAGGTGTGATTTGGTATGTTGTCCCTGATTATTATGACCGGTTAGAAGGTGAAATAAGACCATTGCCGAGCCAGAAACAACTTCAAGACATGATTAAAAAACATCAACTGTTGCGTAATGTCAAATTAAACGACTTCGATGTCCTGCAAAGAGTATATGAATGGCACAAAAGAAGAGATCCAGAGCATAAACTGAACAAAATCACAGAACACATGTTTTTAGAAGTCGTGCAGTGGCTAAATGATAAAACCTGGACTGGCGAAAACTGGATATGAATTACTGGCAACACTCTAAAATAAACCTCGCCCTCGCGTCCACCATCTCTTTAATTGTCTATTTTCAACATTCGCATTTATTTTCTTACGTTGAATTTGTTTTAGGCCCCTTCTCGATGAAAGATTTCTGGCTCGGTTGTCTGATCTGCACTTTCTTGATTACATCAGATCTGGATTCAGATACCAGCCTTGTTACAAAATTATGGGGCCCGTTGAAGTTTATTTGGTCTCCATTCCACCATAGAAATGTATTGCATCATCCAGGTTGGGGCCCGTTTATTTTGATCAGTGTTGTTGGAGTGCCTTTACATTATTTAGAGTATGGGTTGCCTGCATGGACGATAATAGGGATGATAGTAATGATTTGGAGTCATATAATAGTTGATATGATAGATTCAAAAGTTAAGAAGGTGTTTTAAAATGTTTACTAAGTACCTTATAAAATTAAACGGAACCGAAATAACAACTATAAAACAATTACGGGAAGCCAGAGGAGAAACTTTTGACATTGAACTTATTGATATTTATAAAAAGGATAAGTGGAAATTAAACGGAACGATAACAGAAATCACCACAAAAACGAGATTTGGATATACTGCGTGGGTCATGGATATACATGCAACTGAAAATCGCCCTGCTGGAAAAGGTGAACTGTTTGAGAATGGCGTTGTTGTTGAGAAGTATCATGAAATGAAAATAGATGATGTGTGGAGAATTGGATTTGCTATAAAATATTAAGGTGTTTTAAAATGGATTACCTACAACAAATCGAAAATATAATAAAAAACGCCCCTGCCGACCAACTGAGAAAATACGAAACTCAGATAAAAATATACGCTACAAAATTGTATCATAATAATGATTTCACAAAGTATATTAATGCTGAATATATACTCGCAAAAATCACAGACGAGCTAATTATCCGACGGGTGAGAGCAGAGAGTAATATAGTTACGGGTGATGTGTTTTAATGGATTTTGAGATTCTTATATATTTTTTTGCTGTAATCGGCGTTATCCTTACTTGTATTATTATCTGGGAGCAGACATATGATTTAAGGTACGATTTTATAGTAAAATACCTGCTACGCCCTAAATTTAAGAAAGGCGACTATGTACTCGTTCCAAACCGAAGTAATAAACCAACTCTCGCAGAAATTAAAAGCATATATACCAACTTTAATGAAAAAGAAATCAGCTATATTGTTAGACCTACGTTTTTTGGGAATGAACATATAGATTATGAATATTTTGAACAGTTGAATTTTGATGAGAAACGTGTTTACGAGATTGGGAAATATTATGATATTAGAACGTGGGATCGACTGTTTGAAGACGAGTCAACGAAAAATCCGTGAGATGCCACTCTATAAAAAGTGGATTGAGAAAATAAGAGAGGTGTTAAAGAAACCATGCCAGACGATGATTATTTTATTTTCGATGGATACAAAATAAAACGCTGCTGTGAGGATATAGAAACCATAATTAATGATGCCGATGCCGCCTGGATATCAGACGACGGGAAGCTATGCATTGAACATGACATCTGTGAGAATGGAGAATGTATAAGTGAGGAATGGGACGAGATTGAGGTTTGTTTCGCGTGTGATCAGGAGATCGTACTTGAAAAGATTGAACTTCCGTTTTATGAAGATCCTGTTATAATTAACAATGTCATAGATTCTAAAAAATGGACTTACGGGATGAATAAAAGGGTTAAAAATCGAGAAGAGAAGTTGCCGAAGAAGTTAAGAAATGGATGGAAATAAACATGCCAACAAACAAAAATAATGTGTTCAGTATCCCGGTATATTGCGAAAATGATATAATAGGATCTGCTGATATAGAAATTCATTTAGCTTTAGTTCCTATATCAGCAGAAACACAGATATTAGGAATTCACGTTCACGAAGAGTTTAAAAGTGCCCAGAATAAATATAGGGTATATTATCTTTTATGGAGTATATCTACATTTTTACCAGAAGTGATTACATGTGGATGTCCGTGTCAAGAACTTCACAAAGTGTATTATAAAACATTTCTAAAAATTGATAATGCTATGAAGATCGTGTTTTATGATTTCAAGAAACATGTTTAAAATAAATGTGTTATTATATTCCCATTTTAGTTCATTTATTTTTTAATTAAAAACGTTATCAATTGGCACTATTGATATGTGCCTATGTGTTTCTCATATTAATTGCAGTTATAATCCTCTTTTCTGAATATTAATTCTAATAATATACAACATGCAGCGACCTATCCTAATAAACTATTCATATTTTGTAATATATTTGCATAAGTACATAACGTTTTTACATTTTAACAGGTAAAAAAAGAGGTATTAATTTACTTATCATAAATTATCATAATTACATAGAAAACTATTTAAACTAATAGTTGTATTAATATTAGTAGTAATAGTAATGAAAAAAGGTGATTTTTTGCCAGGAAATCAGGTAACAATCCAGATGACCAGTACGGGACAACTAACAATAACAATCCCTAGAGCTATAGCAGGTTCTAAGGGATGGGGCAAAGGAACGAAATTAGAATTCATAGATGATAGGTATGGAGATACTGTCCTGAAGGAAGTGAAAGAGTGACAGTTAGAGTTTACAGGAGGGTTTCGACTAATCTACAGGACTTTGAAGAACAGAATAGAGGTATTGAGAGGTATCTGCAAAACAACGGCATTGAATCCTTTGTAAACTATGAAGAACCTGGGATAACGGGGACTATTGCAGAACGTCCTGTATATCAAAAGCTTCTTTCCGAGATAGAGCAGGGAGACATAGTATTAGTCTATGAATATTCAAGGATGTGGAGAGATCTCGAAGAACAGGCAAAAATAACAAAGAGATTCATGTCTTCTGGTGTCGTCCTTATATCGGCTGTAGAAGGTCCGGTAAGAACTATAGACGATGTTCTGAAGTTGAATATACTTGGATCAGTAAACCAACATGAGGCTGAAAGGTTTAGGAGAAGATCAAAGGAAGGAATACAGGCTTTACAGGAGAAGGTAGCTAAGGGAGAAGCGGTTTGGAATGGGAGGGGGAAGGATAAGAAGACGAGAAAGACTGAAGGATATTTAAAAAGATGGGCTAACAGAAGGGATTGAATATGCAATTCTGTTTCCGGTGTGGCGAACCCGTAATTAAAGAAGAAAATCATGAAAATATTATGTTTTGCTCTACGCAGTGTATGGACAAGCACTATTTAACTAAATGTAGTAAAGGAGAGATGTCTTTTCTCGATGTCCCAAGCGAAACAAGAAACCGGGAGATGAAACGCAAATTATACAAATGTGTTGCAAAAACATGTCCGATTTGCGGAACTATTTTTTATACTGGATCGGTTTTCAATGACCACACTAGAAAATACTGTAGTGATAGATGTACTAAGATTGCAATAAAACATAATGCAGAAAAAAATTGGTGGAAAACACTTGGTTGGATGTCCCCGAATTGGAGGGGTGGGGTAAATAACGGCATTTATTGTCATAAATTCAATGCAGATCTGAAAAGAAGAGTAAGAGCGTTCTTTGGGAATAAATGCTTTTTATGTGGAAAACCCCAAGAAGAATGCGGGAGACTGCTTTCAGTACATCATGTAAATTATAATAAAAATGCATGTTGTGACAGTTCGAGAGTTTTGTTAGTTCCACTATGCGAAGGATGTCATGGGAAAACTAACCAAGATAGAGAACGATGGGAAGATTATTTTGAGACAATATTACGGGAAGAATATAACTACAAATGTTATTATACGAAAGACGAATATAATAATCTTAGTTCTCAAGAAATACCAGCTTAAATTATTTTTTCTTTTAGAATCGTATAGGGTAAAATTGATCTTTTTTTGTGTGAGTGTTACGATTTTGAACGGTCTAAAAATGTAAGTATATTTATTTTTTATTTTGTGGAATTGAGTAACACTCATGATAATAAAGTTAGCACTTTGAAGAAAAGCTCAATTACTGCTAGTTATAATTAAATTCTGTTTTTTGGTTTTGAGTTTTTGATTGGGACATTGAAAAGTATAACTATAACTATAACCATAACTATAAATATTACATGTGCGTATTATAGTATAGACCTAAGTAAAACGGACTTAACACAAAATAAAGGAGATAAAGACAATGCCTGAATGCGACAAATGTGCTACAATGAAAGTTGGAAAGTATCCTTGGTATTCATACTATAACCCAAAGGGCGTTCCAACTGATGTACTTTGGAGATACTGTGAAGACTGTAAAAATGAAATGATAAGAGTCTTTGGAATTGATGAAAGCTACTTTGGGAAGGAAGAGGATGAAGTTGCACAGAATGAAACGGAAAAAGAGTATAATCAAACTCCATACGAAGTGAGGAAGATAATGAGAAACATGGAGAAATAATTCTCCATTATTTTTTGAAAACTCGATAGAGATTGATAACATGACTTTCAAAAAGATATTTCTAAAAGAGGACTTCTTAAAAGCCCTCTCTTCAGACTGGCAGAAAACGTCAGCCATTGCAAAACAAATAGGTTGTAAAAACGCATGGGTGATACAGACTCTTGAAACATATCCTGAAGTTGATAGCAGGGTTGTATCGGGGGGGCGGTTTGGAACTAAGGAATGGAAATTAAAAGGAGAGTGAAACGATTGGCTATAGATGAGGGTGTTAGAAGATAAAGGAATCAATTGTAATTAAGCAGGTTCCTGAAAACATCGAAGAATGCATATCAATACTATGTAAAAATTGTATATATAAACCAACTAATCAACGGGATGACCACTGCTGCGTTGTTAGATTTCGATGGTGGAAAATGAGAAAAACTGAACGCATGCGAAGAGAATTTGTTATTAAATTTATGGGATTTGAAAATAAAGAGAAGGTGGAACAAATGAAAGAATTTGATACTTATCTGACCAAGAAATTAATCTGCCCGTACTGTGGAAAAGAAAATTACGATGAAACAACTGAGCCAGATGGAAAAACCGTTTGTAGTGAATGCGGGAACGTGTTTGAATTTCAAAGAGATTACACTATAAGTTATATTAGTAAGAAGGTGAATTAAATACCTGATATCCCAGACGAAGAAAAGGAATACTGTAAACTTTTGAGAAAATGTGACAGGATTAATGAATTGGAGAAAAGAAAGGAGAGTGAAAATCCGGCTCGGTGAAAAACCGGATTCTATCGAATGTGGGATAACATTAGAATAAATACAGTTAAAATATAAAAATGTATTGGAGATGTAATAAATGTCTGGAGAACAAACACTTAAAGACCTTGGAGAAAAGCAAAACAAACGAAGACATGAAATGAGATATAAAATACTCTCAATAAGTCCTGATCTAATCCTTTCGTTGTTATATCCTATAGGCGATTGTAACATAATATCTAAAGTAAAACTTCCAGAAGATGTTCATGTTAATTCAGTTCACTATAATTATGAGAGGCGTGAATTTGATATCTTACTTGAAAGTGATGAATTCGAACCTGTCGACCCTGGATTTATACCGCCTAGAGTTGATCCTGTTCAGTATGTTGTAACTAAAAATCAGATTATGGGAATTGATGAAATTGAAACTTCCAACTTATAACGGCTGGCCGATTGTCGCCCACTTTTCCCCACTCGAAGGGAAGTGGTATCTGAAAACTCGAAGAAATGGGATACCGTGTGGAGTCATCGGGAAGGAGAGAGTAACGTTGAAAGAATGTTTGTATGAGATGTTAAAATGGTTTGCAGAGGAAGAAAATGTCACAAGTAATTAATATCGGCTGGCTGCTTCCAATGTGGGCTCCTAGGGAACGCACAAATGACGAGTGGGGTTTCTGGACAGATATGCTTGAACACGAAGCAAGAAAAACAGCGGACCCACGCGGGTATATCATGGTAAAACAGCTTCATTTTATGTTAGTGTATAATAGTTGTTCCCAAGTCGAAAAGAAGTACGTAGTTCAAAAATTAGCTGTTCTTTGCACAGTTTTTGAGATTGAAGAACTTAATAAAACAGATGATCTGGATGGGTATATTAATGGAATACAAGAATTAATTAATGATGTTACGCCGGTTAAGGGATATACAGAGAAAGAATTGACAGAAGACAAAAAGTCTTTTTTGCGTAAAAGAATCAATCTAATGGATAAGTTAGATGTTGGAAAACGTGAGTATGTCGAGGGGAAATTAAGAGAGATGTATAATAAATTTGGATGTTAAACAATGACTGAAAATACTGTAGATGATATTTTCAAAGAACTGGAAGAAGCTGATAAACGCAAGGAATGGCTAGAAAAAAATAAACCATTCCCAGACTGCCCAGATTGTAAAAACACGATGAACAAATTATATGAGTTCAGCAACGGGGCAGATGTTGAAGGGCATTACAGTTCTAGTTATTTATTTCAATGTCCGTTCTGTAAAACTGTTGCTATGTGCGGGAAACCGAGATTTTATAATTATTATTATATTATATCAGATCGTGCCAAGAAGGAATAAACAATGTCAGACGAGATAAAAGAAACGATAAAAAACTTTGAACTCTATAAAAAGAAGATAAGAACTCACGCGAAGGATATAACTTTAAGAGCATCCGAAGAAAGCGGGGAGTTTTTATTTAAAGATTTAATTTATGCTGGATGTGAGCCAACAACGAATATATGTAGTTTTCTTGATGTGATTGAGAGGACTGATAGAGTTATTGAGTTTTTGAAAAATATAGAGAAGGAAGATCAAAAATGAATCCTGAATTATACCTCCTCCTGCCTCCTGATAAACAGAAAGAATATAAGCTGTTGTATCCAGTCCCGGATGTACACCCGTTAATATTAATCGATGATAAAATGCCTCCTGGATACGCTAGGGTAGGAGACTATATAATCAAATTACCTAGTCATCAGGATAAAGCGCCTGTGTATCATCCATATAGTGAAAGCTTTTGGTCAGATGGAAATTATAATCCACGTCAAGACTTGATTAAATTAAAAGAATGTTGGGAAAACGAACATCAACTTTCAATAAAAGACCTAGAAGAATTAAGTGAAAGTTTCAAGCAGCATTCCAGAGAAGACGCGATAAAAAGAGAAGTAGACTATGGAAACGGGATTAAAAGAACCGTTTGGTATAAAGGTGGTCAGATTGTAGACAGTGAATTAAGTATATCTAAAGAAAGATATGACGAGTTGACGGCGTGGCTTGATGAAAAATGAAATTAATTTATATCCCACTTATTAAGGCTCTCGTTCCAAAAAACTCCAGATTCCTTTTTAAGTCTATCCCATACTTCTTTTTTGACATCTCTTGAGTCATTATAAAACGGTACAGAACGATGGCGGCAACGTGGTTCATGTAAGATCCTTTCAGCATAAGCGCTTTGGATTGTCCCCCAAGTGAAGCGTTCTCCAATCAGTATAATGTGGTGGGGCCTTGCTCGCTCATCTGCGGGGCCTGAGAATATCCAGTCTAAATAACCATCAGAAATGTTCTGTGCCTTCCTCCCGCCCTCATAAGCCGCATGAGAAGCGTTTTCCCCAGTGAGAGCTGCATAAGTAAGGACTGATGCAAAGAAAGGTTTCTCGATGATCTTATCAACTTCTGAAAGTTTCAGGTCTTTGTCAACATAAATCTCTTTTTTTGTTTTTCCGGTGTTATCAATTTTGATAGGTTCCTTCCCCTCAAAAACATCCTGAACATATTGCTGAACTTCTTCAGGGCTCCCTCCTGCGTCAATGATCTCTTTTGCTTTTGCCAGGATTTGAGCTTGTGTGGAATCATTGAATTTGGAAGTATAACCTAAAAAGAGAGCAACAAGTAAGGCGATTTCGGCTTTTTCTTCGGTTGTTAAGCCTTCGTCCTCGGTTTCATCTGCTGCAGTGTCTTCTTTTGATGCTGCAGTCAAATTAGCTGCAGTATATTCACCTGCAGTAAGTTTAGCTGCAGTACATTTGGCTGCAGGGGTATAGGCTGCAGTGCTTGAACCTGCAGTATCAGCAGGGACGATTCCTGTTGGGAGTCCTTCGGCTGATTTAATGGATTGATGTTTCTTTCCTGCTGTCCTGCCTGCTACATAATTTGCAGCGATTTCTATTGCAAGGGCTTCAGCTTGGGAGGATTTTATTTTTTTAAAAGCGGATGAGAGGGATTTTTTGAAGGTGGTGAGATTGAAAGGCATTGATAGAAAGGATGGTAAGCAGTATAAAAAAGGAAAATTAAACCACGAAACAAGTTCTCAATGAATGAGTACAAACATTTAAATACTTTGTACGCGTAGTAATATTTACAGGTGAAATAAGATGACAACAATCAACGGAAGAAACGTGAACCTTTTTGATTCGATGTATGACTACGTGAACGATGCAGACCTTACACATTATGTAATATCGGATGGGAAAATAAGAGAAGTTCCATTCATTGAGCCAATAAAACCAATGGATGACTCGGATTTCATAGTAGATATTGAAGACAAAATAACATACGAAGGCAATACCTATGTGAAAGTCAACTTCGGGGAATATGACGATGAGGAAACCGGAGAAAGCTTTCTGCTTGAACGTGTTCTCGATGATGAAGTATATATGATTTTCACTGAAAAAAAGAAAGGAGAGACTGTATACGTACCTCTTAATAATATAATCTATGAAACCGAAGAACTTGCAGAGCTTTCAGGGAACTTGGTTTGAGGTCTGAAACATGGCCTCTAAAATAACCTTTTCAAATATCAAACACACTATCGTAAGAGATTCTTGTGAGATTACACAAACCGAGATCAAGGGAGGGAAACTTAATGCAAGAAGTATTGTCAACAGGTTAAACTCAGGACTTAAGATAGATGTTCTTGTTTTGAAAAATATGCCTGTTCTTGTATGTGATGAACCTCTTACTTTTTATGAGAACGAGATACGAGATGGAACACGAAGAAGTTTTGAATCTCTTAGTAATGCATATATTAACGCCGGAAAGTTGCCAGTTCATACGGATTTTTTCAAGAAAATCGAGGAAGGAGATATGATAATTATTATATTACATGATGTATAACGAGTACATAAGTATATATATGTTGTACGCCAATTACTATATAATAAGTTATAGTAAGAGGTGTTGAGATTGGTAATCCAAAGAAAAGGAAGAGCTACAAAAGCAAAACAAATAAGAGAAGCACTCGAAAGAGCACACAACAAAGACGAAGCTGAATTAATTCTCGATTGCAGTCAGTTTAAATTAACATACGATGAAATTCAGGAAATCGTTAATGATTGGGATGCAATTGAGAGAATGAAAGCGAGACATGGAAAAGGGGTTTATGCCCCTTCGATTATTCAGGTGGTGGCTTAAAATGATAACCTTCTCACTTTTAAATGATCTGAAAAACGCCCCTAAAACTGAATGGACTGCAATAGTTCAGAAGCATAAACTAACTCCTGCCGACCTTCAGAAAGCATGTGAGATTATTAAAGCTGGAAAACTTGATGAAGAATGGTTTAACCTGCTGTATATGGAATGTAAAGGATGTGGGTTACTCCAAGCGGATAAGGTTTTTGATAAGTACGGGATTTATGGGAGACTATTATTAAAAAAGAAAATGATGGATAGATTTTTGGAAGTGGCTTAAATGGAAACTATTGCCAACTTTGAAACGTGGAGTGAGAAAGCTTCATTAACTGAAGAGGAAGGAAAGTTTATAGTCCGGTGGACTGATAAAATTCACGGTGTTGAGCCGTTTGAGAAGCCTTATTCAAGTTTAAGGGAAGCCGTAAGAAGGTATAACGAGTTTATGAATACTAATTTTGAAAGACTTAATCCGGATGGAACGCTGATATATCAGAGGGCAATTGAAATAGAAAAATACCAAGCATGCGAATGTGAAAAAGGCGGGATGGTTAACTGCAAAGAATGTTGTTATCTTCCGGGGGACGTCAGGTGTCTAGCTTTTATTCGGAATAATGACTGTAAAGTAATTGAGATTTAATGTTCCTCAAATACTTCCTCTATAGTTTCCATCCCTTCTTTATATGCATCCATTAACATCTTATTAATCTTTTTTTCCTTAAATCCCGATGGATCAGTCGGGCTTGCAGAAAATACCCCTTCATCTCTCAAAACCTCTGCAAGACACGACTTAAGTATTGCATTAATAACTTTTGCTCCTCCTCCAGAATTACCGCCTGTATTATCATCTGGACTCACATGAGCCTCGTAGTTAGCAAGATCTAACAACCCGAAGCCGTACTCTTCGCCTAGTGCCTGGAGATCGCTCTTAGAGCCTCCTAGAGATTTGACCTGTGTAAGAGCTTCAGCCTTTGTCTTGATCGTTTGAGCTTCGTTTAAGAGGTCTTTGATATCAGGTACTTTGAGCTCAAAATGGGCTTTAATTTCCTCAAAGACGTAAGTAACAGTTACTTCTTTAGTTTCTCCGGTATCAGGATCTTTCTTAGTTGTCTTCGTGATCCAGGTTCGCCCGGAAAACTGTTTTGATATGAGAGTGTCGGCGGTGCTTTCGTACTCTGTCCTCTTCCCGGCCTGGATACTGTTAAACATTTGATAGATGTTTCGGGAAGACGCGAGTTCAGTACCTTTCGCAGAAATAAGAGCAATCGGTAAGCCGAAATTTTGACAGATTTCTTCATTCAACTGATCTAGGAGCCCTTTGATAAGTTGGAAAGAAACACTTCTTGAGGACTCAATAGGCTTCAGGGCGACATCGGGCCCGGAGATGTATACACCACCATTTTTAAGAGCTTTAACAACTTCCACGCCTGCTTTATCAAGTGATGCCGTCCATGCGTTATAGTTTGCGAGTTCTGCGTCATAATTAATTGAGCCAACGGCGGGTTTCCGAGGGAGTGAAGAGATAATTACAGGGTTTCCCATGTTGTCTTTTGCATCCTTTAGGACCCCTGACACAAGATGGATGAATGGGCTAAGTGCTGCATAGATCAGGTTTGGAGAAGTGGTTAAGAGTAATCTTTTTAACCAAACTGCGAGGATGATAGAGTCTATTGGAGCAGGATTATTATTCGAGTCGCAATCTTCATCATAATAAGAATAACGTTTTTTATTTTTCGGCATACTATGCATTACAATAATTCTTTCTGCTGCTGCAATGCGAAGATTTGTGATTTCAGAAATGTTATATTTATTTTTATATAACGTGAAAAGATCAAACACTTTAGGGTTATTCCCTATCTTCCGACCTTCTTCGTAAGTGAGATAAATATCTTCAATCGTGGTTAATATTTCTGGATGTTGAATAGTAAACGGGATAAACCAAGAATCGTAGTCTTCGCGTGTTCCATACTTTGACCAGTCTTTTTTTACTCTGGCGTGTTGCAGGTATGCGACTATAGAAGAGTCCCAAGGATCTTGAAGAACTTCTATCGAAGAAGGTTCGATATATTCAAGGTGGACGACATTACCGAACCTATCCGGATCCATCCGGCGGTAACTATGCCCGCAAAGAATAGCATAATCTAAGAAATCGTCCCTGAATGCCTGCATTAATTTAAGGTTTTTAAGGTAATCGTTGATTTCTGTAATAGCCCCGGAATAGAGTTTATTATCATCTGTTTGAATAGAAAAGCCTTGGAGAAGTACGTTTTTCAGATATGGAAAAATAGTTCCTTTGAGAAGTGGGTCAGCCTGGAATGCTTCTTCCCTCATTTTAGGAGTAGCGGCGGGTAATTTCTCTTTTGTTTCTCGAATCCATTTTAGGGTTTTTTCATGGGAAAAATAGGGATAATCAGAAGGTTCCGCGACTCCGGCCCCTACATAAGAGGCTGTTGTATCTTTTTGAGTGGGAGTTGCAGAGATGAGGGGTTCACTGTCAGGCATATAAATAGAAAGAAGTGAAAAACGATAATAAAGGAAAATTAAAGTCTTGTGCCTCCTATGAAGCTGGACCCAATAAAACCAGTTTCATAACCAGATGCTACAGGTTTTAAAGGAACAGTCATAACAAAATACCGAATCGAGTCACAGTTGTGCACGAGTACACCATTTGCGAAATACTCATGCATATCTTTTACAGATAGATTATAAACTGTTTCTTTTTGAACTTCGTTTTTTACCTGCACAACCCCTAGAGCAGCAAACGGCTTTACTGTATTTATTTGTGGTAAATTCTGATCCACATATCTCACAATTTCGTGTTTCGTTATCAGATCCAGAATCTCTTCGCCAAGATGATTTGCACGCATTTGAGCAGAATCTATCAGAGTCCCGTCTTGTGATGGAGTCAAATTCATTTCCGCATTGTTCGCATGTTTTTTTAACTGTGGTTCGTAGTTCCCAAGTACGTTTTCCGTTTTCAGAATGCCATTTTTTCCCTTCGTCTGATGCATGCCATTCTTTTGTAAGGGGCCCGATTTCCACACAGTGTTTTTTTCTCCGTTCAACGAATTCGGGATTTTGATTTTGTTTAGATGCATGCTCTTTGAGGTGTTCACTTGCGCCGATACATTCAAGGTTTTCAATTGAGTTGTTAAGGGGGTTTCCGTCTTTGTGATGGATGTGACATCCTTCCGGGATTTCGCCGATATAGAACTTCCATATTTCTTGATGGAGTTTCCCAATTCCGTTTTTGATATGGGTCGCGTTTGCATTATAATAGTTTCGGTCTCCCCGCCTCTTTGAACTTGGATATCTCCTAAATGTAATCCCATTGAAGACAACTTCTTCAACATCAGATATTCGGCACTTCGATCCTGTAATACATAATCACCGTATCTTAATGTATCCAATCGTATAAAGCCTTTTCCTATAACATATATCGGATGGTTTCCGGTCGCCGTTAATGTTTTACCGTTATCAAATGTTATTGTTTTCACATCAGCATTTTTAGAAGTGACCCCACTTTTCATAACTTCTTTAAATCCATTTCTTGTTAGAACTTTATCTCCGTTTTTTATTTTTTCAATTGGAATGTAACCCTTGTCGGTTGTTATTAATGTACCGGGGATAAAACAGCAATGGTCAGACTGCTTTAATGGTTTTTCATCTCCTCGCATACACGCCTTGACATCCCATACATACCCGCCAAACTCCATGATAGTGTTTTTGCAAGACTTATCAATTATAATAAGCCGCTCAGTTATTTCCTTCGCCGTTTCCCGTATCCCGTCAAGGACATCATTGATAGCATCGATTACATTAAATCCGTTTTCTCGGAGCTCTGTTTTAAATGAAGCTGCTGACGGGTCAACGATTACATATTTGACTCGCTCACCATATAGAAAAGTTTTAAGATCATTGACAAATTCTTTATCGGTTTTCTGCCTGCCCGCCACTTTAGAATCATAGTAATATTCTTTTTTTAGGTATCTCTTACCTTCATTAATACCCCACAGATGGAATACACACGGGTTTGTTGTTCCGTAGTCGATGGAAACATACTTTGAAAGACATTTATCCCAGATATCCAGAGGAACGTCAATAACATGGAAATCCTCATTGAACATATCGTAGACGGTCCCTTCAGCGAGTACCCATAATCCCAGGATATAACGCTTAAACCAAAGCCCTGTATATAGTTTCTTCAGGTTTTCCACATATGATTTAGGGAGATTAAGATTATCTTCAAGATTGAAATGCCATGACTTAAGATCTAATTCAGCTTCCCTATCAAGATATTCGACCTTGAGCCAGTGATAAGGTCCTTCCGGGTTTGTGGTTCCTATGAACCTCGCCCCTACATCGGAAAGCCTAGAGAGAAGCATTTTAAAGAAACTCTCCGGCCATATTGCGACCTCGTCACCATATGCCAGACTCAGTGTGAGCCCCTGGATTTTTGTATAAGCTCGCTCGTCATTTGCTCCGACTGCGTAGAAAGACCGTCCGAAAATAGTCCCTTCCCCTACACCAAGTTTAAATTTTGTATAAGTTTTGCCTACTATTTCTTCAAGAGGTTTTATAATATTCCTGAAAAGTGAAGTGGTAGTTTTTCCCGCGAGGAGGATATTAGAATCTTTTGGGTATTCGGATAAAGATGTGATAAAAGAGAGAATAGACGATATCGTTTTCCCGGACCTGACAGAACCTTCTAAAATATTAACATTCGCCGTACAGTTAGCCATTACGTCAAGCTGTTTTTCGGAGAAGATGCCGGGAGTGAAGGCCATTATTTACCAATCGCCCTGGCACTTTGTTTAATGGCTTCTGCGAGTGCATTGAGTTTATCTTCATCGTCTTTGGCATCTTCAGGAATTAGTTTTACTATGAATTCAGCCCAATCTAAAACAGTTGTTTTATCGTTTTCTAATTTAACCCCTTCTATTCCAATTTTTTTATCAACTGCTTTATAAGCTAATCTGAGTAAACCGGCTTTAGTTGCCAGTTCGTTATTTAATGTCAAACGGTCTACTTCTGCTTGAAAAATGGGATGTTTACGCCATTCCCAAAATGTTTCACAATGTACCCCAACGTCTTCAGCTATATCTTTATAATTTTTAGTGCCTTCTGATATCAATAATGCTGCTTTTTTGCGAGGGCCAGTCCATGTAAAAACATTGGGGTTCGTTGGGGTTCTGACTCGATGTTTTTTCTTTTGGACTGCCATATTAACCACTTATATACTCTGTCACTTTTCCCTTTTAAATAAAAATCAAATCATCTTCTTCCAACACCACGTTTTAAAGTTGGATATACAGAAGAATCAGCAAGATGTACATAAGAAGCCGCATTATAATTTTCATAATCTCTTATTACCTTGTCTACAATCTTCTTTGCTTCTTCTTTTGTGTAATTAGTCCATGATACCCAAATATCATCAGATTCAAGTACCTTTTGAGTTTCGGACTTCCATAAGTCAAACAGACCGTGCTCTTTCAATATTTCTTCAAATGACTTCGGGTTATCGTTTAACATCCTCTTCATTTCATCAAGGTTACTAAACCGATATTTCTGTCCACAATGTCTACACGTATGAACAGTTTCATCCCGGTCTTCTGAATATACTAACTGCTCTTGATGGCGTTGACATTTCGGACAGATGAAAAAAATATCTTTTGATCTGAATAATTTGATTTGGGGAATATCTTCTATGATTTCCCAATCATCGGCTAAAATATCCCTTGCCCGAAAGTCGTATTCACTATAACAATTCCCCTGAAATAAAGCACAAATCGTATTTCCAGAGATAATTAAATGCCCGAAATTCCAATTACCGCGTTTTATTTTCTTTCCACTTTCTAAAGCTGGTTGAACTTCGTAAAACTTCAATTTATCACCCTCTTTAATCTTTAATAACCATGATTAAAAACATCACTATAACAAACATAAACGGAATAAAAACCGGGATTAAGTAAGGTTCAACGACCATAAAATAAAGTACGTTCCCAAGTGCAAAAATTCCACATCCTATACACATAAATTTAGCAAATCCGAACACAACTTTATCAAAAAGAGGAAGTTTAGAATAATCTAGTTTAGAAGTACCTACGAAAGAACATTCTGAAAAGCCCAGTTCTTCTTCGAGTTTTTGAATTTTGCTCTGGAGGCGTTTTTGACGGAATGATTTTATTGGATTCAGACTTTCACCTTCGCTTTCCTCATCTTCCACAAATGCCTCACAACACCAAACACCGCCGCAAACTCCATGAAAACAAAATATTTAATCTGAAACGGATCATTGATTTGGATATTATGATGAATAAAAATGAGATATCCGAAAGAGTAAAGCACATTTGAATAGAATGCTTTTTCAAATGTGGACATTATTTGAGCTAAAATGTTGGGGGTTAATTTTAGGAGTTCTAGCATATTACCTCAAATAAATACACCGTTCCTTAAACGGAACTCCCCCCATGATATGAGGGATGTATTCAACTTTATACTCACGTTTTTCATAAAGTACCGTATAAGTACCTGCATGACTTCTCAGACATCTCAGAATCGTTTTTAGATGTTTCCCTGTTTTATCAATCACTTTAATATTTACTCGTCTTCCTAATGGCATTGTTAATTCCTCACTGTCTCTTTTAAATAAACATATCACCGTTCCAGAACAGCAATATTATCAATACATTCCACATCAGTCGTTTTCAAAGAACATTCAGAGCATTTTTTATACTGAGATTCTGGGACGAAACGGTGATTGCAGCCGATTATTTTATATTTAGAGTGTTTCTTTTTCATCTGTCACCTGCTGAACCTTATACGCGGTTGAATCATCCAAATTTACAGATATTTGCCTATTATTTATTAAGTTAAATTCTTCTTCAGTGAGTTCGATTAAGTTTAAAATGCAATTGTTTTTATCAAAAAAATATTTTAAAATACGATCTCTTGATTCTCCTTTAATCGCGTTGGTACTCCATCCGTTCTTAGAAATTACAGAAATTAAAAAATATTTCATTATGTTTCCTCATAATCTTCCTTTTCTTCAAAATCAATTTCATCTCTTTTCATACCCTGCCGGATAGGTTGATTTCTCCAGAAGGGTGACATACAGGGGGATTCGTGTTAATCAATCACGTTATCTATCATTTTTTAATTTCAGTTGATAATACTTTTCGGCTTCAAGTGTTGGCCCCCATTCAGGGCATTTTCTTTTTTCATCAGCAGACCCACGGCATTTTATCTGATACGTGCAGCCTGATAGACTCAATTCACAATAATAGTATTTTCTGAGACCGTTATCTATTTCTTTGCAATATATACAACCAGATTTCATCAATTCCACCCCCTCATTTTCAATGCGTGCAATCTCGCTCTAACCATTGTACCCGCGAAGTATGGCAATTTTTTACAAAAGTTCCTCTCGAACTCGTATTCATCTTTTATCACCAAATTCGGGTAATTGTCCCTAACTTCGGCTCGTATTAGGTTATCCAGTAGTTCAAGGGGGCTGATATCGTTCCTAACTTCACTAACCGTTCTAACCGCATTTTCTATTCTTCCTATAGAGGTATTTTCTATCAGTATTTCTTGGTTAGAGTGGTTAGGAAAGTTAGGACTAATAGCGGGAGCCTCTGAACTTTCTAAATTCTGCTGGTTAGGTCTAACCGGAGCAAAGTTAGGATTTTTCGACAGCCCAAAATAACTTTTCCAGTTCTTCCCGTCTTCAGCGTTTTGTGTACCCCCAAACTGAGAAACTTCATTCTTACTATACCAGTGTGGACCAGATTCAAACCCAAGTGATCTGATTATATCACCAAACTCGATTTTTGATATCTTCCGATGCCCTCTGGCTTCTCTGTACTTATCGTACTCTTCATACAGAAACCAAATAGGAACTATGCTTTCAGGAGCCGCCTTGCATTCGTCATTGACAAACGCCTGAACGGGGTTAGAAAGAGCCTCGTACTTTTCCTTTCTCTTGTCCTGTGCTTCTTCGTGGAGGAGCTTACCTGCACTCAGGACATCCTTCAGGATCCTTACACATTTCCGGCAAAGGTTTTGATATTCTTCTTCTGGAATTTCATCCACTACGTCCCGGCCATCTTTGAATTTGTTTTTAAACTCGGTTATGTCCCACCTTCGATAGAACCCATCGGATCTGTCAGTAGTTGCAGGCAGTCCATTTGTGGATATGATAATCTTTGCAGTATTGACAAAATCAAAAGAGTCCCTGCCCTTGAACTCACATGATACAAGGTCACCACCCGAAAGTGCCTTTAACATATTCGTCCGGCTCAGGGTGTTATAGTTTGTTTCACCTATGAAGGCAGCTTTCTTCTTATAGAGCTTAGAAGCTTCAAATTGCGACTTTGACAGCCTATCCAGGTCAGTACCTACGCAGTTTTCAGACCCAATGAGCCGCCTTAGAAGCGTCATAAATTGACCTTTCCCGTTGGATCCGGACCCAACAAAAGCGAAAATCCTTTGTATCGGATACCCATCATACATACAATAAGCACATATTTCGCATAAGTGAGCCGCCTTTTCAGAGTGCCAGCTCTTGAAAAGTCCGTTTATTAAGGGGGTCTCTTCTGAATCCCCCATCCTGTGCGGAATAGGTGCAGCAAAAAAGTAATCCGGTGTAGCCTCGAAAGTTTCTCCAGTTTCAATATTTACCACAACATTCTCAAACTGGATCCATTCTCTTTTTGTAGGCTGTACCCTCCGTCTTCGTCCGGTAATCCTGATAGCCTCTAGTATCTCCTGCTTCATCTGAGACTTATATACGGTGAGGTCCATAGACTCAGATATCTGACACATTATTTCTGTTTCGTCTACCCTGTCATACCTCTTGTAATCATCATTCCACATCCAGTAGTTTCTCGCAGGATCAAAGTATATCGGTATGCTTTCCTGTAGGGCTTCAGCTACCTGCATTGGGTTGAGCATTGCCCCCTGGAGGGCTTGGCCGAACTTTGCTGTTTTTTTTTGAAGTGGTTCACGGCCCACAGTAAAAGGAGCAGTTTCTATTATCTTGTTGTAGATTCCTATAGGCAGTTTCCAGCCGTCTACTATATCCCTTTCTTCGCAGAGCTTTTCTTGCAGAGCATAATAGACCATAGCCTTAGTGGGCATCGGGTCACTATCTGGTATGAATCCCT
>Ga0074198_1000581_pt1 | contig 34843 bp, 47 predicted proteins | sample EPASupsiteSAE323_FD_64527 | JGI IMG/M metagenome (GOLD analysis project Ga0074198, IMG submission 64527) | Bioremediated contaminated groundwater from EPA Superfund site, New Mexico - Sample SAE3-23 | ecosystem: Environmental > Aquatic > Deep subsurface > Groundwater > Contaminated ... | reverse complement strand
CAAGAGGAAAAACGATGCGGTCACATAAGCAAAGTACCGCCAGAACCCGGTCGCGACATCAACCGGAGCAATGCCCAAAAAGCTGATATCAAACACCGTATGGAACACGATCATCATGAGAATCGCGATGCCACGGAACAGGTCGATCTCCCAGAGCCGTGATCCCATATCCATACAAAAATATCAGTACTGTTGTCTGATATGTATTCGTACCGGGTTCAGGGATTGGAACAAGTACCAATCACCATGCACCTAAATACCGATGATGGAAATTATACTTAAGGACCTGATTTCATGACCGCAATAAAAGACGAGCACATCATCGAAGCGATAGGTAAATGCCGCGTTGTTGTGCGTAACGGGAAGGTAGTGGAAGTCGGAAAACCGATCATTGCTGACTGCCCGTTAGCAAAACGGTTCGCCTTTCCCGTGCCGGAGATCACCCCGGAGGCGATCAGGGCAAACATCGAACACCGGATCCGGGCATTCGGGATGTGCACGCCCGCACGCGAGATACTCGATACCCGGCAATTTGTCGGGTTCGGGGCATCGGAACTGATCAGTTTCGGCATCCAGTCCGGCATGTTTGATGCAGCGGTTATCGCGTGCGATGGCGCCGGGACTGTAGTGGCAACCCGGCCGGAGATGGTGCAGGGTATTGGCGGCCGGATGTCGGGCCTTGTCTGCACCTGCCCCTACCCGTCCGTGATAGAGCGGATCGAACAGAACGGGGGATATGTACTCGATCCCATCACAGCACGGATGGACCAGCAGTCGGGAGTTGCTCTTGCGCACCTCAAGGGCTTCCGGCGCATCGCGGTTACTATTGCACTCCCCGGAGATGCGGAGGCGATCCGGGCCACATACCCGGACACGGTAATCGTTGCCGTGCATGTCAGCGGCCTGACCCGGGTAGAAGCAGCACGGTTGGTCGGAGCATCTGACCTGGTAACGTCCTGTGCATCGAAACCCATCCGGGAGATTGCCGGGCCGCTCGCGCTGGTGCAGGCGGGCATCGCGATACCGGTCTTTGCCATGACCCCGGCGGGAAAATCCCTGATCATTGAAAAGATCCGGGCATCCAGTGAGCCGGTGCTGATCAAGCCCACGAAGCTACCCGTGACCGGTGATAAGGAACCTTCACCGCTCGTATAATTTTCCGGAACGGTATTTTGCCGGATGGTTTTTGAATGCTCCTTATTGTGAGAAGCATCAGTTTTTTACACCGTTCCACTGCCGGATTATTTTATTGCAACTATGCGAGACAACAATCACCGAAAGAATATTAGATGGGGAAATATAGTCTTGTAATTATGGGGACGAACAGGTTCCCCGGGAGATATTCTATGGTTGACAAAAATATCGGCGATGCTGAAAAGGCACTTGAAGGTGGTGTCATGGCACTGGGAAAAGGTGCCCAGGGCTTCAATAAGGAGTTCATGGATTTCCTCCAGAAATACCAGGTGATCGGGCTTGCTGTTGCGTTCGTTATCGGTGCTGCTGCTACAAAACTGGTCAATTCAACCGTATCAGACATCATCATGCCTATCATTGCGGTGATTATACCCGGAGGAAACTGGAGAGAGGCGATATTTCAGATAGGTCCCGTCAAATTCCTGCTGGGCGATTTTGCCGGTGCAATTATTGACTTTGTTATTATCGCGCTGGTGATCTTCATTCTTGTCAAGTACGTCATGAAGGGAGATGTCTCGAAGAAGGTTTGAGTGGGAATTACTTTTCTTTTTTCTGATAATTGATAACATAGGGAAAAAACCCACATTCGCGTTACGGCAGGATTTCCGGGCATAGCATGGGCATGACTGCATGTCAAAAAACACCTCGGTAAAAAGGCCCTTGGCAGCCATTAGGAGAGGGCGTTTCCGCCAGCATTTTAGCAAACAGAGGCATAATACGGGGTATTTTCCACAGGAACCCAAAAGAGGGGATTATCGGGGTTTCCCGGTATTGGCTGGTATCCAAAAAAAGCGAAACGGAGTCCATATTGGGCGTATTTACCCTCAGGTTCCATAACCGCCTTTTCCCGAGGTCTCCAATAGAGGATACAGGGGGCGGATTGTTTATCCTCCCATCCCCGTAATCAACCCCACCACCTTCTGCGCCGTCACCGGGTCCACCACCTGCGCCAGCACCAGCCCCGCCATCGCCACGAACAATGTCCAGAATACCTTCCGGACCTGCTCGTTCTTCCCGAATGCCTCGATTACAATCTCAACATCCGCTTTCATCGCCCGCTGGATCAGCTTCGGCAGGAACACGAACAGTGGCAGGAACAGGACCGCCGCCCCGATGAACGCAAGCGTGATCTCCGCCCGTCCCGCAAGGAAGATCCCGGCCGGGACCGCAAACACTCCCGCCAGCAGCGCCACCATCCCGACCTCGCCAAACCAGAAGTAATGCCGCTTCTCCGCGTAGTTCAGGCGCTCTTCTTCCGTCAATGCGGAAAGATCGAACATGCTGATCGAATTCAGCATCCCGTACCAGACTGCATGCGTCTCCTCCGGGTCCGCAACGAGGCCGAGAAACAGCACCGCGATCGGTACAATCAGCAGGAGAAGCGGAAGCTGGGCCAGCACAAAGACCAGCCCCAGCAGAATGCCCGCCCCGCAGATAGCGCCCCGGGTCTGCAGCTCATTCTCGAACATCGCTCCGCTCCGGAATCCCCGCAGTCTCAGCTTCCATGATACTCCTCCTTGTGATGCTCGTGCTCATTGCGGAGCTTCTTGAACTCCTCGACAACCTCATCGTACTTGCCGATCTTCTGGTAGATGGCAAACAGCATAGGATAGAGCGGGAGCACGACCCCGAGCACAATCCCCAAAACTTCAGTATCCATAACGGCCCTCCTTGAAAAGACGAGCAGACCGGGAAAAAAAGATGACCGGGAGGTCTCCTCTTCCTCCGGGCCTGTTCGTCTCTCTGTACTATACTTCAGGCAAGTGCCGCTACGGTGTCGGCCCAGGTCTCGACCCGCGTCCGGATGACGTCGTCCGAGTACGAGGTGATGCTGACGCGCTGCCGGGAGAAATTCACTACATAGATCTCACCGTTCGCATCGTGGCACCTGAGGGTCGCACTGAAGGACTCGTTGTCGGTATCGCGGTACGGGGTGCCCCCGTGGGCGGTCGCGAGCGCCGTGCTCGCGAGAAGTGCTGCGGCTCCTGCATTGAACCCCGCGATCGTGGTGTAGCGGTCCGAGACGGTGCCGACGGTATTGGCCTCGGCATCCTGGTAGACAATCTTTGCCGTGTAGTATTCCCTGGTCTTTTCTACCGGGTTGTGGTTCTCCCCGGCGGTCATGTAGGCTACGCATGCGAACGGGTTGTCCGTGATGACGGACTGGACGATCGTGTTGAATGCTGCCACATCTGCTATCGGGTCCGCGAGTTCGCGAACCGCACTCTTGGTTATGGTGCTCTGTACGAAATCTGCCATGTTGTTCTGCTCCGGTTTTTGTTTTCTCACCCGTGGGCCCCCGGGCTGAAATATAACTCTATAGGAACGGGCGGTTAGGTTTTACTGAAGGGGGGATTGGGAGTCCAATAAAGGTGGGGATATTTCGCAGCGGTTTTTGTTAAGGTACGGCGAGTTACGGTAAGAAAAGAGAGCTGTGAACCGATTGGGGGATTGTGTATGCTGTCGGATGAGGAGATTCCGGCGTGGGTTATGCGGAAGGCGGGGAAGGGGATTTGATTCCGGAGGTTTGACAGATCTGCCACCGCCACGTAAACTTCCCCGTCCAGTTACATGCCCGTTACATAAACTACTACATCATTATGAAGAGGAAACGGGATAATCCCCGTAATCTGGCCTTCTTCTTTGTGCGTATGCACATGGCAGTTACATTGGCCGCTAATGTTTAGCTACGCCCGATTACGACCAGAACGGGATATACTTCCGGGTTCGGTTCGATTTGTTTTCCGGATCATACAGCCTGATCAAGCCCTGGTCCATGGTGTCCTTGATTATCCGTGAGGCCATGGGATAATTCTGGTCATCGATTCCCAACCTCTTCCGGAGAGTTGCGTTTGTCATATAATCCCGGCATACCCACCTCAGGCAACAATGCTGGTAGCAGGCCCGGGTCTTATCCGCTTTCCCCATTTCACCGATGTTCTGATGCCCGAACAACGTAATGCGCATGAAGTCCTGATCGGCAAGAAATTCCGGCGCGGGTAACTGGAAGAACTCGATACCATCGATCGCACGGTCAATCCCGCTGCCCCGCTTTGCTACTGGCTCTTTATGGATCTTATGACACTCATATTCCGGACATTATCCATAAATCAATAACACACCAAACCGTATCTTTTAAAACAGGATTTAAAAACAGGAGTACCTGCACAATGGATAATCTCAATGCACTTATCCGGCATGGCGAAAGCGAAAATGTGGAATTCAAGGAGCAGTGGAACGATCACGGCCTTGAAACGCTTGCCTCATTCGTCAATACTAAAGGCGGGACGCTCCTCATTGGGGTGAGGGATAACGGAACGGTTGTTGGCTGGACCGGTGATGACCGGGCACAGCAGGTCATCATCAACCAGATTGTCGAGATCCTCCGGGTCCAGCCAGCGGTTTCAGTCCGGCAGGAAAAGAAAAAACCCGTGCTCGTTATTGAAGTGAAACCCGGAACAACTCTTGCCATATGCCGGGGCAGGTATTTTCAGCGGATAGGCAACACAACCCGCGAGATCCCGGCAGAGCAGCTTGGGCGTTATTTCATCACAAAACTCGGGGTTCAATGGGACAGCATTGCAGACAATTATGCCCTGGAACAGATCGATCCCGTTGCAGTCAGGCGCTTTCTCGAACTTGCAAAAAACCGGCTCCCCTTTGCCCGCGACGATGAATCGATCGAGAACCTTCTTTTAAAACTGGAACTAATCCGTGACGGAAAAATCACCCGTGGGGCGATTCTGCTGTTTGGGAAAAACCCGCAGGCATCGTTCACTTCTGCCCAGATACACATGGGCCGGTTTAAGGACGCCATTACCATCATCGATGACAAAATACTGAAAGGTAATCTCTTTTCGCAGGTAGATGCAGCGGTACAGTTATTCCAGCAATATATGCAGGTCCGGTATGAATTCGGTGAAAAGCCGGAAAAAACAGAGCCGTTGTCTGCGATGCAGCGAACCGAGATCTGGGATTACCCGATCAAGGCCCTTCGAGAGGCGGTGATCAATGCGCTTATCCACCGGGATTATTTCCAGACTGGTTCCGAGATCCAGATCCGCGTCTATGATGATTGCGTGGTAATCACAAACCCCGGGGGGCTACCGGAGGGAATGACTGTTGATGAACTCCGGCAAAAGAGGCACCGTTCACTGCCGCGAAATACACTGTTAGCCCAGGTCTTTTATTATGGGGAATTGCTGGAGAAGTGGGGCACGGGCACGAGCCGCATGATTACCCTCTGCCAGAACCACGGAATTCCCGAGCCGGAGTTTTCTTCACATCCGGATTGGTTCAGCGTGACATTCGACAAAAATTTCTACACAGATGAGCGACTTCTGGCGCTCGGGCTTTCTGACCGGCAGGTTCAGGCAGTGCGCTATGTAAGGGAACACGGGGCAATCACCAATAAGGGATACCGGGAACTTACCGGCATGAGTCCCCGGGCTGCTCTCAGGGAGCTGACGGATCTCTGCACACGAGAAGTTATAGTAAAACAGGGCACTACCGGAAGAAGTACAGTATATATTCTTAAAAAAAATAAACCCGCCAAACACGCCACAAACCCGTCTTAATCCCGCCAAACACGCCATTACCCCGACATAATCCCGACAGTTATCCCTCCGAAATCCCGCCAAACCCGCTGCGATTAATTGACCCGGAAACGGGTCTTGCAACCCCGGCGGCACCAGAACTCTCGTTGATCAAAGGGGCCTTATAAGGTTTTTCCGGTAGGTTACGCGTCAACCGGGGCTTTTGCCCCACAGCCAGCATGGGCTTGCCCGGGGGTTGGAAAAAAATAATTACTGCCCGGTCCCCCGCTCAATGATCCTGAGGTAATCGACAAAGAGATATTTCTTGTATCGTTTTTTACCGGTGATCTCCCGGAGAATCTCCAGTTTTTCGAACTGGTCAACCAGATCATAGGCGGGTTGGTGACTGATGTCAAGGCTCGTGCTGATATCGGCAACGGTGACGACGGGTTTTGTGAACAGGAGGTCGAGGAGCCGGACCGCATTCAACCCCCCGACGTTATTTTTGACAAGGGTACCGGTGAGCCGTTCCTTGAGCACGATGATCTCCCTGGCATTGGCAAGAGCTTCTTTTGAGACTTCGATGATGCCGCGGAGGAAGAATTTCAGCCACGACTCCCAGTCTCCTTCGATCCGGATTTCCTGGAGATGATGGTAATATTCCTCCCGGTGAGTTTTTAAGTAGATGCTCAGGCACAGGAGTGGCCGGGCAAGAATGCCCCTCTGGCAGAGATAAAACGTGATGAACAACCGTCCCATACGGCCGTTCCCGTCGATGAATGGATGAATCGTCTCGAACTGCGCATGAACGAGGCCGATCTTGATCAGGGGAGGAATCCGGTCCTCCGCCACGATGAACGCTTCGAGATCGACGAGCAGTTCCGGCACTTTTTCCGGGGGCGGGGGAACGAAAGTTGCCGAATGCAGGTTCGAGCCAGCCTGCCCGATCCAGTTCTGTACCGTGCGGATCTTTCCCGGCTCTTTCCTGCCGCCGCGTGTCCCCTTGAGGAGGATGCGATGAATCTCCTGGAGGATCTCTTCGGAAAAGAGCTCGTGGCTCGTACGTTCGAGCCCCTCATCCATCGCCCGGATATAGTTGATGACTTCCCTGACTTCGTTGATGTCGTCAACCGGGACCATATCTGCCTCGAACTCAAGTACGCCCTGGAGCGAGGCCTGCGTCCCTTCGATCTGGGAACTGAGCAGCGCCTCTTTTTTCACGTACATGGCGACGAAGAGATCCGCATTCGGAAGAACGGGGGTCATGCCGTCAAGACGGGCGAGGGCGCGATCCGCTTCTGAAAGGAGGTGATGGAGTTCGTCATCGAAATGGACCGGGGGTTCCGGGGGCAGGGGTTTTGGGATGTACGCCTGGTACCCGCCTTTCTGGCGTACCGTAATTCCCATCCGGCTTTCGTTCATAATTCTTCGTCTCCAGAATATCCGCACCGGTTCTGCCGGTAATTCTGGCCAGCCAGACTTACACGCGATTGTTATGGTTTAATTCTGCGTAACCAGAATAAGAGTGTTTGCGCCCGTGAAACGGGAATGGTGTCTTACTATATGCCGGGGAAAAGAGCCACATAAGAGCCATTAGCGTCACGTTGGGTACTTTCTTTCTCTGCACGTATTCCCGCGACCGGGTTTTTGCGGGGCTCGGGCATTGGATACCGTCCCGGATCAGCCGGGAATTTCACCGCAATCCGTGATTAAGTACTCCAACTGGATCACGTTCATCGTGTCGCTCATCGGGCTTTTGGATCTTCTCATCATTGCACCGTGGCAATGCAGCCAGTGGGTGGCGTGGAGCGGCGGGAAGCAGGCGTGCTCCCTTGATACGGGCGGGTATTTTTTCCTGGCGGTGTTTGTTGTCTGTGTGGGTTTTTCCGGGTACCGGGTGTACCGGATGCGGCGGGATGGGGGGTGAGGGGTTACGCTCAATGGGGCTGATGCCCCAGCCGCGTGGGCTTGCCCCGGACTAAAACTTTTTTAGATCGTTTCGGTTCAGAAAAAATTCAATCGTTTCAGTATTTTCTGAGTGGGATTCCCAACTGGATATGGATATGATATTGCAACCTGAACAGGTCCGAAACCAAATCGACCAATTTATTGTTCTGGGACTGCAATTTCAATTAATTGTGGGTCGGAGAAAATGAAAGGTGAGTTTACAGAAATTATCAATAAATTCCCGGGATGGCTGGACCGGTTACAAAAATCTGAATCATTGCCACGGAATCAGTTACAAAAAGTTCCCGATCAGGGAGTTTATGTTTTCTATGACGAGAAAGACCAACCCCTGTATGTTGGCAGATCAGACCGGATGAGGCCTCGTCTGCTTGCACACGGCCGCCCAAGTTCCGGTCATGAATCCGCTACATTTGCCTTTATGCTGACAAAAGAAAACCTGAACCTTCAGGAAACCGGCATAACCAGATCCAGACGTGACCTTCAGATGGATAAGAAGTTCGCGAAAAAATATCTCGAAAAAAAAGAGGAAGTTTCGAAAATGAAAGTAAGAGTCATAGAAATCATTGACCCTGCTGAGCAGGCTTTGTTCGAGATCTATGCCTCACTGGAACTGGAAACACCGTATAATGTCTGGGAGAATCATTGACACTTTTTTTAATAATATCGGTGTATTAAAATGGTGGAAAGTACTAAATAAGCAGTAATTTTACAAAATCGACGTAAATGAAGGCATCTAAAAAATGACGAAATTGGATTTTAGAATTAGTTCTGGATTAAAAAATATTATCGGAAAAGAACTTATTACAGATGATTTCATTGCTATTTTTGAGTTAGTAAAAAATTCCTATGACGCCAACGCCAAAAAAGTACAAATCATTTTTGAAAATGTGAAAAAGGAGAATAAAACGAATGGCTCAAAAATTTTTATTGTCGATGATGGCGATGGAATGACCCTCAACGACATACAAAATAAATGGCTTTTCATCGCCCATTCAGAAAAAAAAGAAATAACAAAAAATATTGATAATGATGAAAATGATTTCAGGGACAAAATTCAAAAAAGGCGAATAAAGGCTGGTGCAAAAGGAATTGGACGTTTTTCATGTGATCGCCTTGGGGCAGAGCTCAATTTAATTACAAAAAAAGGACATGAAAAAATTTTCCATAAATTGTATACAAATTGGAAAAAATTTGAAGAAGACACAACAAAAGAATTCCAAACTGTAAAAGTAGATTATGATTACCTTGATAATTTGAATGAAGAAGATAATTTACCAATTCAAAATTTTGAGAAGGGAACGATATTAGAGATTTATAGTTTAAACAGTGAGTGGGATTCAGATAAAATTCTGAAGTTAAAACGATATCTCCAGAGATTAATCAATCCATTAGAAGAAACAGAATTTTACAATTTTGAAATTTTTTTGCTAGCAAAAGAATTTTTGAACAATGATGAAAAAGCAAGAAAAAAAGATAAAGAATTTGATATAATCAATGGCCCTATTAAGAATATTGTTTTCGAGAATTTGGGGATAAAAACAACTCAGATTAATTGTACAATAGATGCGAATGGAGAGAAAATCTTTACCGAAATAATTGATAAAGGAAATTTTATTTTAAGTTTAGAGGAAAAAAATGATTATAAATTACTAAAAAATATTAAAATCAAGCTTTTTTATCTTAATAAGTCAGCAAAGCAATCATTTTCAATGTTAATGGGGATTGATCCGATTAGGTATGGGTCTATTTTCGTTTATAAAAATCAATTCAGGATTCTCCCGTATGGCGATGAAGATAATGATTGGTTAGAACTCGAAAAAAGAAAAACTCAGGGAACTAGAAGATATATAGCTACTCGCGAGGTTTTAGGCAGGGTTGAAATTAATGGAGATCAATCTGGATTTGTCGAAGCATCAAGTAGGGATTCAGGGTTCTATAAAAGCGATAACTTCGATCAATTAAAAAAATTTTTAATGGAGAAAGCGTTAAAACGACTTGAAAAATTTGTAGTGGAAGGAATTTATTGGGATAGTGAGAACAAGCCAATTTCTATTGAAGAGATAAACGAAAATAGCTTAAAAATTGCAAATGAGTTTTTTGGAAAAATTAAAGATAAAGACAAAAAAATTGTTTATAATAATAAAATTCTTGAGTTGATAGAACGGAAACAAATTGAATCAATACCAGAAGTTATTAAAAATTTTGAAAAGGTAAAAGAGATAGCACAGACTCCTGAACAGGAGATCATAATTGATAATACAATAAAATCGTTCAAAACTGTAACAAAATCTCTTCAAAAAGGGCTTGTAATAAAAACTCAAGAGGTAATCACTCTTAAAGAAGATGTAACCGCTCTAGAAGATAATGTTAAAAAAACAGAAGAACAGAATTTATTTTTAAAATCTGTTGCAGGTCGAGATAAGACTGAAATAGTCTCGCTTCAACATCAAATCGGATTATCGACAAGCAATATTGAAAACCATTTGATTTTTATTAAAGACAGAATAGCAAAAGGAAAGGGACTATCCAACGACGAATTACTGAATAAAATCGATAAAATGTTACTTGAGCTTAAGAAAATCACTACCGTTGTAAAATTTGTTACTAAAGCAACATTCGATTTGAAACGAGAAGAGGTCGAATTAAACCTACCTTTGTTTATCAAACAATATATCGAAGAAGTATATGTTGAAAATGAGGCATTACTTTTAACTAAAACAGTGAAAATTCATGTAAAAACCATCGACAATTTTAGTGTAAAATGTTTATTTAAACCACTCGAGTTTGCAATTATTATTGATAATTTAATCAGCAATTCAATCAAGGCTGGATCTAATGAAATCAGTATTTCAATCAAAAAAGAGGAACCTAGTGGAATTATATTAATAATTGACGACGATGGAAAGGGAGTAAAGGAAGAAGATATTAAGAATATTTTTAATTTTGGTTTCACAAGAACCGGGGGATCTGGGATTGGATTGTCTCATGTTAAGGAAATAGTTGAACGACTGAATGGTACTGTTTCTCTCATTCCAAAAAAGTCTAGAGGAGCTACTTTTGAGATAAAAATTGACCAATTGAAGGTGAGAAATTAATGGATTTAAATTTTAAAATTCTTTGGTTTGAAAATGACGCTAGCGCAATAGAATCATTAGAGCCAATTATCCAGGAACATCTTGAAGATCAGGGATTTAAATTAATAAAAAAACGGGTTGATGGAATGCCTGATGATATAGATGTTCTAATGAAATCGGATTCTTGGGATCTAATTTTAATGGATTATAACCTCACTACCGGATCTGAAAAAGGAGATCAAATTATCCAAAAAATTCGAGAACACGAATTTTATAATGATGTTATTTTTTATTCTGAAGATCCTGAATTTAAAAATGAAATAATGAAAAATTATTTAGAGGGTGTTTTTCTTTGCCAAGGCCGCAGCAACTTGAGAGATAAAGTAAAGAAAATTATCGATCTTTCTGTAAAAAAGAATCTCGACGTATGTAATTTAAGGGGATTGATTATCGCTGAAGCGATTGATTTGGTAAATGAAATGGATGATATTATTTTATCTTCTCTCGAAATTAAATCCCAGAATGCAACCCTTTTTCGCGATAAGGTCCTCAATGAAGAATTTTTCACAGATTTTCAAAAATACAAATTAATCTCTCGGATAATACTTCAGGAAATATCTTTACTAGATGTGGCAATTAAAAAGCCAGAAAATGCCGAAAAAATTCCTGAACTTATAACAAGAAAAGAATTAATCACCACATTAGGAAAGGAATTTTCTCAATACAATACTGAAGTTATTGAAATCCGGAATAGTATGGCTCATGCAAAGTGCATTGATCATTGCAAGAATATTTTGACATGTAAAAAAGAAAAAGACGGTGTTAAGGAATATAATGAGGACGAATGCAAAAAAATTCGCAAAAATTTAATTAAACATTCGCAAAAACTAAAAAAAATTTACTCCGTATTACAAAATGCATGAAATCAGGACTTGAAAACACATCTTTTATTTAAAACGCAGTCTTCGCATTTTGGTTTTTTACTCGTGCAAACAAGTGCCCCAAAATCTAATAAAGCTAAATTAAATTCTTTATACTTCACTTTTGGAATTATTTTTTTTAATAATTCCCAAATGTGAGTGTCAACCCTAGGATCTCCATATGCACGCACTCCAAAAAATCTTTGACAGATCCTTGTTACGTTAACATCAACGATTGGAACTTTTTTATTAAACCCAAAGCACAAAACAGCATTTACGGTATAATCTCCAACGTAGAGAAGTTCTTCCAAATCTTTTTTTCGAGAGGGAATTTTTCCTTTATGTGTGTCGATAATTTTTAAGAAAATTGAGAGAAACGCTTTTTTTCGTTGTTTGATTAATCCCAATGGCTGTAATATGGTTTCGATGTCAGCATCGCTTGCATTTATTACCGAATCAGGAGTTGGATACAATTCGATAAACTTTGAAAAAACTGCGCTTGCATTATCAGCCCTAGTTTTTTTTAACATAAGTTCTGCAACAAGGATATCGTACGGGTTTGCTTTATTCTCCACTCTCCAGGGAAATTCTCGCTTATTTTCATCAAACCACAACAACAAATTTTTCACAAAAAAGCGTTCTTGAGAATTCATTGGTTAAACACTGGTGATTCTAGTAATTTTCGCGCAATTGCTTCGGCTAGTAGTGGAGGGACGGCATTTCCAACGAGAGTGTATTGAGGACATTCTTTCTTCCGCAACTTTCCGCCGGTAGTCCTTTTTCCAATAAATCTAAACTTATCATCAAATGATTGGAGCCTTGCCATTTCTCTAACAGTAAGGATTCTATTCTCGGCATAATGGATCATATCATCCGGGAGTGTCATTACAGTTGGAGATGGAAGAGACCTGACTAAGCGTTTCACGACGATTTTATTTGTTTTAAATTCCTTTGGGAGATCACTAATTTTATTCCCTTCTTTAAACATTGAGAATCTATCAATAACTGGCTGGGTATGCTTACTCCCTCTATGATTAAAGAGATTTTCACTACCATTTCGTCTTTCAATTTGATAACTAGATTTTGGTTCTGATTGATAATCCATTTCATCCGCACCCAACATTCCATTTAAAAAAAGATCACTAATCGCATCCTCCACAGTAACAAAATTCCCGGTGTCGATTTCTATCGTCCCATTTTTTTTCTTAATTGGTAAATCGTGTGAAGGTTGTGGAGGAAACGAATGTTCGCCATCAAAAGAACCTGAAATAAAAAATCTCTCTCGTCTCTGCGGTACCCCAAAATTCGCGGCATTCAGTTTTTTCGTTTTAAGTTTGTACCCAATTTTCTCAAATCTTCTCTCAATATCTTGAAGAATGGATCCACCATCATGAGATGCAATGGTTGGGACGTTTTCCATCACAAACATTTTTGGTTTTACATGTTTGATAAAACGAATAAAATTTTGATAAAGTAAGTTTCTTTTATCATCAATTTTCATCATGCCTGCAACAGAAAAACCCTGGCACGGTGGTCCTCCAATCACGATATCAATATCATGTGGATCAAGTCCAGCGATTTCGAGCAATTTTTTTTGACGGTATTTTGTAATATCTCCAAAACGGCAATTATTTGTGAGATTATAAGAAAACGTTTCAATCGCCTGGGGACATTTGTCAAAACCGAAGGCGATTTCAAATCCTGCCCTGCGAAACCCCTCACTAAATCCCCCGGCTCCACAAAATAGGTCAACGACTTTAAGATTATTTTGTGAAGATCGCATGTTCTCTCACGTTTTTCGTTTTAAATTAGATGACTCTTTTCATTTATCGCGTTCGATTCGATGTACTTAATTACGCAGCGTTTATTATGTAAATACAGGAATACACCATGCCGGGCGAAGATGTTCAATGTTCCGTGGATCTTGGCACAGTCAATCTCGTTCCATCTCCCAAGATCCTCCGCGTTCTCGGGCGTATTGAATTCGAGAATTGGCAATGTCTTGCTGAATTGATCGATAACGCAATTGATGCAATACATGATTCTGATGGACGCGGAAATATTGGTGTAATCACACCTTCAATAAAAGAATTCGATAATGATCCTGCGGCGTCCGTCCGAATTTGGGATGACGGCCCCGGGATGAGCATTGAACAACTAGAGAAAGCCCTTAAAGCCGGGTATTCCGGGAACGATCCCGTGTCACGGCTTGGTCTTTTTGGCATGGGATTTAATATTGCAACTGCTCGACTTGGGAGGACATCGGAAGTTCGCACCACTAAAAAAGGGGATAAATATTGGCACTCGGTAGTGATCGATTTTAAAGAAATGGAAAAAGCCGGCAATTATATCCGCCCAATACGTGGTGTCGTGGAAAAAGCAAACCCGGATATTCACGGTACCCAAGTAATTGTTACTGGCCTTTATGATAGAGTCCGCACAATACGGCGGCAAATAAAAATTAAAGAAACACTCTCGAGGATTTATTCACCGATCATCCTTGAAAATAAAATTCAAATTACTATTGACGGAGAGGCTTTACGGAGCCGCGGTTTTTGTGCTTGGAGTGGTGAACGGTATGTCGAACGCGATGGTGAAAAGATCTACGCCAGGATCGATATTGACAAAATAATCGGTAAGGAATATTATTGTACAAACTGCTGGGAGTGGATAGATTCAATCGAGAAGCCAGAAGATCTTTCAAAAATTGTTTGTCCACACTGTCATGAACCCTCAAAAATCGAAATAAAAGAAAAAAGGATACATGGGTGGCTGGGAGTTCAAAGGTTTTACGATGAAGAAAATTTTGGTATCGATCTCGTAAGAAATGGTCGGGTTATCGAGCCATTATCCAAAGACCTATTTTTCTGGAAAAATCCTGACACTGATGAAAAAGTAAAGGAATACGTTCTCGATGCAACTCACTGGGGAGGGCGAATTATCGGGGAATTGCATATCGACTTTGTCCCGTTAAGCTCTTACCAGAAAGATCATTTTGAAAAAGCGGATAAACGCTGGAAAGAGGTAGAGCATTATATTCGTGGAAAAGGTCCCCTCCGGGCAAAATACGCAAAAACTCATGATCACCCGGAGAATAAATCGCCGCTGGGATTAATTTACAAGGGTTACAGGAAAGGCAATGATCCCGGTAAAGGTGATCTGCTTCCTGGTGATGAAAATGGAAAAGGTGTTAATTCTACACCAAAGTTGTGGGCTCAAAAATATTTCGAGGGTGATCCCGAGTACCAGGATGATTCAAAATGGTACGATCTTGTTTTGCTCGCAGAGACATCCAAAAGATCTTCTGGCGGAGCTCCCGTTAGTATACCCGTTCCCGGAAGTGATGGGGTCACATCAATAATTGTTTCAGATGTTACAACAATTCCCGGAGAACCTGCTATCGGTGGAAGTGGAACACCCGGTGAAACGAGCATCTTGAATATAGAAAAAGATCCTTACTTATCTCAAGAATATGATCTCGAAGACCTCAAAGAACCCCCGATTGATATTACCGTAAATCGGGTAATTTCTGGTTGTTTCGAGGATGTCCCGGTAAAATTAGAGATCAAGGCGAAAGATAAGTTCATTGTAACATATAATCCAAAACATTCATTGTTTAACTCGTATAATCTTGAGCCTCTTGACTTAATCCTCCTCGAATTATCTCAAACATTAAGCAAGCGAAAAGATGATCCAAAAGAATGGTCAACGTCTAAAATTTTTTGGTACTTAAAACGCAAATATTCCGGCGACAGAAAATTATCCCCAAAAGAACTCGCTGATAAATCAAGTGAAACGATTGCATCAATAAAGAGGTACATTGCAAGCAAAGACCTTGCTCTCCCGGCAAATATTACGGATGAACCCGTTATTAACGAAGTGAGAAAAAATGTGTTATCCCGGAGAGGGGGTGGCGAGAATGAAGTCTCAATGATATTGAAAACGACAAAATACATTTCTTTTGCTCCCGATGAAGAAATTTTAAAAATATTCCAAGTAATGCCCCATGTATTTCTTGATGGTAATTACTGGAAACGACCGTTTGAAACTTTAGGGACCGATCAATTGAAACAAGAGGTCACCCGGACATTTTCGAGTTACTTGAATGATCTTCTCTGGCTAAACCAAGAAGCTAGAGATTATGATCCAGATATGATCTCTGAAGATATTGAATTCAAATTGCAGAGAGCGTCATTAAGCCTTAAATTACTGGAGATATACCGTGAATAACCGGGACTCTTACGGTTTTTTATCCTTTGAGCGGGTTGAAAAAGGACCCTGGCAAGCTTTCGAGAGATCAATTGCCCGGCTTTTTGAACACCAGGGATGGCCTCACGTGGCCCTTATTGGGGGCACCGGGGATCATGGTGCAGACATTATCATCTCTGATAATTCACAAGAATTTGTTGTCCAGGCAAAATTCAAATCACTAGGTTCAACGACCGTCCAAAAAAATGGCGTAACCGAACTAAAAAATGCCATGGATTATTACGAGATCTCCCAGGGTTTTTTAGTTACGAATACTAAACTTTCTCCTTCAGCGAATGAGTATATCACCGACCTGAAAAAAACAGGTTACAAAATTGATAAAATCGAAGGGTTGGATCTCGTCAAACTTTATCAGACTCTCCCGAGCATCCCGAAACAAGAATATGTCCCGCATATTTATCAAATCCAAGTTATTGACTCGCTGGTGAATAGTTATAACCGGGGTGCGAAAAGTACTTTGGTAGCTCTCGCGACAGGGCTAGGAAAAACTTTTGTTGCAGGTACTTTCTTAAGACGGGTCCTGCACGATAAACCGGATGCGAATATTTTGATTCTCGCCGACCAGCGAGCCTTGATCCAGCAATTTGATCGTGCAATGTGGAAACATTTGCCAAAAGAGATTAGCACCCATATATGGGATGGAAATGAAAACCCGGCGTATTCTCAAGGAATTACTCTTGCCACATTTCAAAAATTGATAAACACTATTGATAAAGATGATGAACTCGGGAATTTCGAAATTGTAATTGTTGATGAAGCCCATCATGCACCTTCGCCAACTTACGCGGATCTTATCGAGAAACTGGATTATAATTTTTTAGTCGGGATGACCGCGACACCATGGCGGTCAGATAAGCGAGAGTTACAGGATTTATTTGGCCAACCTTGCGAGCGATGTGTTATTGATATTATTGAGGCATTGCGCCAAGGCTATCTTTCAAAAGTTGATTACCGGTTATTGACTGACAATGTTGACTGGGAAAAAGTGCAGCAAGTATCCCGGAAAAAATACACGATAAGGGACTTGAACAAAAAGATGTTCTTACCCGAACGCGATGATAAAATTCTCGAACAAATTGAAAATGCATGGGATGACAAAAAAATTAAAAGGGCTATTGTATACTGTGCCAGCATCGATCATGCGAAAAGAATGGAAGTATTATTGAGAGAACGCGGGTACATCGCCCGGTGCCTCCACAGTTCACTTGATTGGCGGGATTCTGAAGAGCGATTGAGGAAATTCCGCCAAGGGAAAATACAAATTTTAACAGCTATGAACATGCTGAATGAAGGGGTTGACGTCCCCGAGGTTGATCTCATTATTTTCTTGCGGGTTACTCACAGCCGGATTATTTTCCTCCAACAACTTGGACGGGGTTTGCGATTATCAAAAAACAAGGAGAAAGTTATCGTTCTAGATTTCGTGGCGGATATAAAGCGAATCGCGGCAACGCTTGATATGAAATCTGGAATTGATGGAGAGAGAGACAAAGAGGTAATTTCCGGTAATTTTGATGTTAAGTTCTCTTCCCAGCAAGCTCAATCATTTTTTGAGGAATACCTCAAGGATAAAGCTGCGATACAGGATTATTCTGATGATGATATGATATTATTCCCGCCTGAAAATTGAGGTTGTGACCCACATTAATATGCGAATCGAATAAATCCATTACTATGAACTCTGTTTTGGCCTTAGTAAGGGTATCACACTCGTTACCAGAATCATCGAATTTAATTGAGCGAGAACATTTTATCAAATCGCTGATTGATTCTGATCATCACGACAGAATCATAGTATCAGAAACCGATGATATTCTTTTTAAAGTAACGGTGTTCGTTCCTAAAAAAATATGTCGTGGGGACGATAAAGGGTTAGTGCGACAATTTGTTCAAAAAAAGATAAATCCTGAAAAGAATCCAATTTTCGAGGTTATTGATTTTGTGATTACCGGATAATTGGAAAACGGGATCTTAATACCCCCGCTTCCCCGGCACAACCCCCCGGATCCCACCTCTCGGATCCGGCACATCCCCCACATATCGCGGAATCACATGACAATGACAGTGCATCACCGTCTGCCCACCTGCCAAACCAACATTGAACCCGATGTTGTACCCCGCAGGAGAGAACTCCGTTTCAATCACGTCCTTACAAGTATCAATCAAAGAGATCAAAGCCCCCTTCTCTTTCGGAGTCATCGAGAAAAAATCCAAGGTATGCCGGAACGGGATCACGAGCAGGTGCCCCCTGCTGACCGGGTAGAGATCCCAGCGGGCATAGCAGATATCATTCTTCGCTACGATATCCTCAGGGAGGGGATTGCAGAACGGGCATTTCACAGGCTCCATGCATCGAACCCCCGGACCTCAATGAGATAATCGCATTTCTCCCCAAGCCGTTCCAGTGCAGCATCCTGCCAGCCGGGCATCTTTTCCGGGGAACCGATAAGGGCGAGATTAATTTCACGGGAAAAACGCCGGGGATAGATTTCGTACATGCTGTCCCAATATGTCACAATTGCATCAGATCTTTTTTCGATAAATGCTGGCGAGGGAATCTTATCCCGTTTCTTTGCATTCACGCTCTCCAGTGCCGGCAGTAAGTTCCAGAGATTGTTGTTCTTCCAGACCGCAAAGGGAATCATGTGGTCTACGTGGAGCAACGCGATATCATTGATCGGCTTTCCCGACCAGACGCATTCAGGAGTGTGACCGTTCTGGAACAATTTCGTATAGACTTGTCGTGCCTCGTTCACCGCCCGGTCTGTTTCCGGCAGGGTTCGTAATGTTTCCATCACTGAGGAAACCGCGACCGCTCCTCCGCTTGCCTTGCTCGTAAACTCTGCCCATTGACAGACCAGTGAATCATCGCCCGAGATGAAACTCCCCAGGTACTGGAAGACCAGGAAAAGATCGTTCCTGAAGGAAAATGTCCCGGAATAGTGTATCACTGATTCCTGATCGACCGGTGTCCTGGCAGGGATTCTCCGGGCATCATTGTTATAGGAAAAAATAGAGAAATCCCGGTGTCCGTGCGAGCGGCCCAAGTGTTTCATGGGCATAGTTGTGATGGTGGTTTTGAGTTTTGCAATCAGTTCGCTGAATGTGGGAGAAATTTCTGAAGGGATAGATCCATTTACATAATCATTATAGAAGACGGAAAAGCCACCCTTCCCGGCATAATAATCCGTCACTTTCCTGAACAGTGGCCGGAAGGAGATCCTTTTTTGGGCGGAATCTGCTTTTTCTCCGTGCATTTGCGGTAAAAAATCCAGACTTTCAATGAGGGGATAATAGTACAGGAGCCATTTCTCAATCAGGAGCCCAAGAGGAAGAGAGACATGATCCCCGGACTCTTTTCCCAGGTGCTGGTATTCCTGCGAGATCTCAATGACACCGCGTAACAGGGCAAATTTGTACGTCGTGTCTTTGTTATCCCTTTCAATAATCGTATTGATCGTTTTGAAATTTTCAAGATCAAACGATTGCATAGTCAAAGATATTCGTTAATGATATTGCTCTTTTCTATTTGTGATGAAGAATGAGGGGTAAGCCCACGCGGCGAGGGGCGGAGCCCCTTTGAGCGTCACCTCAAGTAAAATCCATCCCAGTAATCGGTAGAGAAAAATCTTATTTTTTAGTATTCTTTGAATGTTTCAAGTTATAATTCGGATTCTTCTTTTCATACATCAAGAAGAGATCCGATGGATTGATTTCAAGAGCTGAGCTGATCTTTAAAATCGTAGAAAAGGTCGGGCTTCGTTTTCCATTTTCGACGAGACTGATGAAGGTCCGGTCGAGTCCCGACAGTTTAGAAAGTTTCTCTTGAGAAATTTTTTTGGCTTTACGCTCTGCCTGGAGTATCTTGCCAAAAATTTCTTCCTCGAACATTTTGTCTAGAGGAGAATCTGTTGAAAAGAGGGTAATGCCTATCGCAGACTATAATCGACAACTTTATTCCCCCCGCCACCAACACTAACTCCGGTGCACTGGTGACAAAAATTTCGTCAACCCGGACCCATAAAAAAACCCGGAGTGGCCACCCCCGGCTATAAACCTATAATCTGACAAGGCACTCCGGCTTTCCGGGCAAAATCACCAGTCACCGAAATAGTAACGAAATAAAAGAAAATCTTCATTTTTTCTATCCAAAAAAGATTGAAAAAATTTAAAAGAACTTCAGGTGACCGGCTCGCCACCCCCGGAACAGCCCCCACGCTGAAACCGCGCCAATCACAATGAATACCGCCATAAGGCCGAACCAGCCGATGCCAATCCCGCATTCACCCCCGCTTGAACAAATCTCCGCGCACCGGGTGGAAACAATCGCGAATGTTACGATCAGGTTTGCGATACAGAGGATAAGGATAATGGCATAACAAAGTGTCTGAACATCCTTCGAAGATAGTACTTTGATAAGAAAATCTTTTGACATAATTGAACCTCATGAATTGTTCTTGTTCACATTCTTCCCCGGCTATTTATACCGGTCGCTGCGAAACCGTTATCGCTGCATGCGATGAATAACCTGTTACAACGGGCGTGGATCCATGCTGGTCAAGTTCGAGATATATTCCGATGGAGCATACTGGTGCGGCAGGGGTATCGGTGTCGATATCTTCACCCAGGGAAAAACCCTCGATGAGCTGATGGCAAATATCCGCGAGGCAGTCTCGCTCCATTTTGAAGAACTCCTTTTGAAAGGGGAAAGTATCCGCATCCTTTCCCTGTCCGAGACCGAGGTAGGTACCGTTGCCCGGGCTTCCGGTTGTTAGCGGAAAGGATCTAATAAAAGCCCTTTCGCGACTCGGGTATACGCCAGTCAGGCAGCGGGGCAGCCATGCCCAGCTCAAATGCACGACACCGGCCGGGGAGCACACAATCACGATACCAATGCACGATGAGATTGCTCCCGGGACGCTGAATGATATCCTTTCCCGGGTCGCTCTTTGGAAAGGATTGCCAAAAGACGACCTTATCCGGATGCTCAGGTAATATCCCCTATACTCTTTCCCGCAATCATAACGGTTCCATTGAACCGTGAGGTTGGTATGCATAGTATTCCCGGGGATCGCGTTGTTCCCCCTGTCCCCTCCCGGTCGCAACACTTCGGGCCACCACCCCTGCATTTCCGGGGATTTGCCTAAAAGACATTCGCCCCTGCCGGACTAAGGGTATCCCGTACCGGATTTCTCTATCCGGCACTTAAGATTTCTAACGCGTTCGTCTACCAATCAGGGAACCGGTAGATGATTGCGTTTGAATCGTTATATAACGCCTGACAAAACCCCTATTCGTGGACAGCCGGGGGTTGTCCCAAAAAGAAAAACGGGTCAGAGTGATGCGACGAAACATCGCAAAGACCCGGTCAGCCCGAAAAGGACCATGATAGTCATCGTATTTTTTTACAACGATTATCTCTTAACCGGGCTGGCACCAACGGAAGTGATAGCATAGAATCCACAAACAGAAGTAAAAACGCTCCTGCCGGTATCCCGCAGGATGCCATGCAGGTCAGGAAAGAAAATCAGCCATTCTCCCCGGTCCGGGAAGTATTTCGGAAAACGGAGATACCCGGCACCGGCTTCCGGCCACGTTCCCACCGGAAAACACAGAAGAACCCGGATGAGGATGATGACAGCAGCGAGGATGACTGCTGATGGATCGCCCAACACAAGGAGGCGGGCACGGGATATCTAAGAGCAGATCCGTAACCGAGGGAGAAATCCCCCTCTACCTGCTGCCCCATGCGATCTCCCGGCAGATCAACCGGATGGGCGATTCGGTGTACCGGGTCAGCGTGAAGCGGACGCACTGGCATCATTACAATATTTCCATCCGGACAAAATCCCTGCCAAAGGAACTTGCCCCGCCACGGGTTACCGGAGAAAGTTCCCGTAATTCCATCGTGGACCACCGGAATAATTCCAGTGAGCCGTCTCCCGGGGGTGAGAGATGAGCCGGGGGCCGCCGTCGCGCCGGGCTTTGGCGGATGCGATACCTATTGCACGCCAGCGGGGTGCCATCCAGGTTGCCGGGCATGGTCCGGAAAAACTGTATGATTTCGCGATCGTCTCGGTCCTGCCGGTAGTATTTGTACGGGTCTCGTATTGTGCACATATTCATGCACCGGCAGAAGAACTCGCGTGGGAATTCAAAGAATCCCTGGAACGGCTCTGCCGGATCCCCAAACATGAATCCATCTCCCGCGAACTCTGGCTCCGCTCACGGCATGGCACGTGGCGGTTCTTCCGTATTATTGCGGAATGTCTTGTCGAGCTGGGACGGGATGGTCAGCCGCTTGCAGGGAAAAACGCTGCACGCGTGTAAAGCTGCTATGGAGGAGGAAAACATCACTCTTTTTTTCATCCGGGCAGGGACGGGATCTTCCTTTGGATTCATACCCGAAGTTCCCCCGAGGAAAGGACTATCCCTCCGGGGGGTATGATCCCTGTTTTCAGGGTACCTCCAAAATACGCCCGTATAATGCCCCGTTTCCCCCCTTTTTCCCGGTTCGGAGGTAATAATTCGGGAAAATGCGGAAATATTTCATTCAAATCAGGTGTTTTTACATCGGAGAATGAGAGGTAATAATTAGCAGCATTTGGGTGGCAAAAACGGTGAGGGATCATGGTTCAGGAGGGGGTCATCTTTTTTTTGACCAGGATCGCGGGTAATAAAAGATCCTTTTTTTGGAATACCTCACTTTTTCAGACATTCAGCGAGTACCTCCAAAATACGCCCGTAACATGCCCCGTTTTCCCCTTTTTCCCGGTTTTGAGGTAATAATTCGGGAAAATGCGGTAATAATTCTTTCAAATCAAGGGTTTTTACGTCGGAGAATGAGAGGCAATAATTAGCAACATTTGGGAGGCGGAAACCGGGAGGGATCATAGTTCAGGGTTAGCAGGTGACAAAACCAGCCTTATGGGTCAAGAAGAGATCCTTCTTTACAAAGAAGCGATCGCTATTCACGCTTTCCAGAACGGGGAGGTACGTGACGGAGATTGGTCGCACGAAAAAATTCTATGCATTAAAAACAATAAAACACTGAGATTCCATGTCTTCCTCAACAGGCTCAGTTGAAGAAAAAATCCGTCTGCTCCCACCAGATCTACGTGAAGAAGCGATTCATTTTATCGATGAGCTGGTGAAGCACTCAAAGAGATCACCCCCCACATCATTCCGGTGTGCGGCCAAAGGTACGCTTGCTGAACTTGGCAAACGCTATTCCTCCGTTGAACTCCAGCACAAGGCATTGGAGTGGCGGGAAGCCTGATGAACCTTCTCGGCACCAATATTTTCCTCGAATACATTCTCCGTCGCTCACGCGTAGATGAAGTCAGGAGTTTTTTTTAAATGAACATGGAAGCAAAGACACTAAATGAAATCCACAAAAAGGGTATCGAAGCACTCGTGAAAGTACTTGGTCCGGTCGATGCGGTCAGGTTCCTCCAGATATATGATCAGGGAAGCGGAGATTACACCAAAGAACGAAAAGAATGGCTTGAAAAAGATCCTGACAAATATCTTGCAGCCATTATCGCTCACGGGAAGAAAAAGACCCGGGCCACAAATAAAAAACCTCCCGCGAAGGGATTTTTCGGCTTGCTGCCTGACTAGAAGATCGATACCCAGGCACTCAAAGATGAGCTGCGCGACTAACATCATGTCTTCCTATTTTGCCGACTCGCAACACTTCAAATAGTTCTCTAGAAATATATTGCTAAATAATTAAGAGGTGAATCCTATGGCAAAACCGATTGAGATCGGGCTGGTGCTGGAAGGAGAAGACGCCCGGCGGTTCCACAAATACATGGAGGACCCCAAGATCACAAAAGAAGGGCGTAACCTCATCCGCGAAGCTATCAAAATCGCAAAGAAAGAAAAACTCTATGCCTGATCTTTCCTATACAGATATCGTCTTTAAGTCGCTTGACGCCTTTGACGATGTCTCTTCTGCACTTTGAAGAGTACTCCCTCTCAGAATTTCTCGAAAGTGAACCCGACCTCTACTCAGTAGCGGATCTTAAAGTGCGGTATACATGAAAGCAAAAGGAGGGCTGGTTCATTTCCCCTTTTGCTAAATCCCCCGGTTCAAAGTTATATATAGTTATATAACAAAATTATCCTATGACATCAGAGGCCAAAGCGGTTCACTCGCCCCAGCTCGACACGGTACTGATGGTCGAGTCCTTCATCAGGGAGCACAGCGGGGAATACAAAAAAAGGGCATTGTGGGAGAACCTGCCCAAGAAGATGATGTACCAGACATTCTCTACGGTCGTAAGCTACCTCCAGGATTCCGGAAAGATTGCAACAGATGCCGACAAAAAGATCTGCTGGATCTATAACCCGGAACTTATAAGCCGATACCTTAGTGACAATAACCTGAAGATCCGATGAAATCCGCCCTCTATTTCGCTGATGACCAGGTCAGCGACGCTTTTTTTTAAGCTCCCGTCCGGGAGAGTGGAAGAAAAAGAGATTTTTAATCTTTTGAATTCCGCGTTCGATATGATTGCCAAAGATCCCTTTTGCGGGATCCAGGTACCTAAACGATTAATCCCAAAGCTGTACATCACGAAATACGGGATAGACAACCTGTGGAAATATAATTTTCATAAAAACTGGCGGCTGATGTATTTAAGTTGCAGGCGACGGGACGCAGGTTGTTGCACTGGTACTGGAATGGCTGCCCCATAAGGAATACGAGCGAAGATTCGGGTACTGAGCAGCGGTTCCGGAATTATCCGCAAAAATATGGTGTATGCCGGAACGGTATCACGAACAGGTGCTCCCCGACCGGATAGCGATACCGATAGCTGGAATGCGTTGATCATCGACACTATCGCCCGGGATTTCCAGTCGGAATTTCCTGGCCCCGGTGGTTTTTTGCAGACAAATCTGTACCATATGCGGGCATTCTGTGCAGCATCTCTTGTAACCCCGGCAATTGTTCCACAAGCTGTGGGACAAACCGGCAGCCCTATACCCGAACCGGTCCTGCATTTCCCGAGGATCACAACGCAACTCCACAAATTGTGCAAGCACTGCGTGCACAATTGCCGGCAAAATACCGGTGGAAATACCAAAAAGTCAGACAGTATCTGACCAATTGATAGGCTAAACTCACGCTGGCCGGGGGGCAAAACCCCTTTCAAGCACCCGGTCCGGGCAATGTGTGACTCTTTATTCCGGAGAGAAAACCCATTTCGCAGACAGTGTCTGCGCAATCTCACTTCCCCGGTCCCTCTCCGGCAGCCGCGCTCCCGCTCGCCATCCTGGCATCCTGCCCGAAATAGTGTTTGAAAATATTCACCCCGGCGGGGCAGAGGGTATACCGGACTGACCTCCCGATCTTCCGGGTAGTGATAATCCCGTCGCCGGACAACCGCTTCGTGTGCCATGAGATCGAAGGACCCGCAATTCCCATGATCTCTGCGATCTCCTTCCGGGAGACTTCCGGGGACGAGGCAAGGATCTTTAGGATCCTCCGGGTTGTCGGGTCCTGCATATGCAGGAATACCTTCTTTTCCAACACGTTGTACCGGCCATTGTTCTCAAAGTACCGAAGGGATCTGCCACTGCCAAAGGAGATAATCCTCCTCTTAATCCCGAGGATCAGGAGGTGGTATTTGAGGGTTCCTTCTTTCATTCCGGTCAGCCGTTCCAGTGCATTGAACTTCAAACCCGGGTTTGCCGTTATTACCTGGTAGATTTTCCTGCGATTCTGGTTATACAGGACCGCATTCTTTTCTGCTTTCCTGTACCCAAAGACCAACAGCGTCTTGATGAAAAAGAAAATCTCAACCGGGTACACGAGCAGTGGACAGAAAGACAGCGCCACTGCGATGAATATCTCACGCACCGTGAGATCCCAGAATGATATTGGTACGGGATCCTGGGGGGGAACCGGCAATGTTCCCACCGGACCTGCCAATTCTCCATATCCGCCGGTATTTGCAGTGACAAGGGGCGTGGCCACCAGAAAAATGAAAATAAAGAGGGCAACAGCCCTCACCGGCGAGATTCCCATTGATAAATAATTCTCATGATTGGATATCAGATTTATGATTTTGTTTTAATAGGTAACAAAATTATAACTCTGGCTTCCTATGACATTCTCTCCGTATACTTTGAATTTCCATGTTCCGGGAGCAATCCCTCCGTCCCGATAGATAGTAAGGAAGATTCTCCCGTCCATTACTCCGTCAGAAACATCATAGTACGGGCCGGCGGTTCCATCCGGGGCAATAGCCGTAAGTGAGAGCGAATCGGCAGTATCTCCCCAGTTCAGGTCGGGAGTTATCGATGCAGTCCCAGGAAGGACCGTAACGCTGTACCAATCCGTTTCTCCCTGGGTTATGGTACCAACGGTCATGGGTGACATAACTGCTGGCAGGTTTAGGCCCCCGGCCGGGGTCACGGAATAACCGGCACTGTTGTCAACATTCTCTGCAGATACTCCTGATATGAGCAACAGGGCGCATACCAGGATTGCCATACTGGTTCCGGTAACTTTCATAGATACCGATCTGCCGTTTAGATATCCGGCTCTTAACCTTTCTAACGCGTACGTCTACCGGTCAGGAATCCGGTAGACGATTGCGCTAGAAACTTTATGTCTCCCCTTTTGTAACGCCAGACCGTGGACAGCCGGGGGTTGTCCCAAAAAGAAAGGACGGATCTGGCTGGTGAGTTAATTAAAAATAAACCATCTTTTTTTTATAGTAACAGATGGATTTTAGATACGTGGTGTAATTGGACGATATATCGAAGGTAACTGAAATCCTGGTAATTCTCATACTCATAGCTTTGTCTGTACTTTTCTACTCATTTGTCGCGTACAAAATTTCTTTTTTTATTATAAAAAATTTCAAACGCATCTGGAACAGCATCTGATAAAAATACCCATTTTTCTCCAATCCCCCGCACCCCGGGTTGTTGATACATGATACTGAGACAAGTCTTGAAATACTTCTGATTGCAGGCTTCAGCTCTATCCCGGTCCGGTAGATGATTGCGCTAGAAACTTTATATTCCCCGGTGCAGATTCGTTCAGTGTGGGCAACCCAAGGTTGTACCACACCCGGGAAGAGTTTTCTCATTCTCCATTTTCCGGCCTGCGGGCAAAACGCATACGCTTAAAAAAGGTAAAAAGGGAGAAATGACCTGATCGCTTGCAGGGATCTCCCCCATTTTTGTACCGGGTTATTTTTCCGGTGCACAATTTCCCGGCGATTTGACCGGAATGATTCCACTGTTTTTTGAATAAAAAATATCGAAAAAGGGAGTGTAGTCTTTGCCATAGGCAGGAACGAATTGGTTTTGTTCTCGTTTATGGTCATCCATCGGTAGATGATTGCGTTAGAACCATTATATCTCCCCTTTTGAAACGCCAGACCGTGGACAGCCGGGGGTTGTCCCAAAAAGAAAGGACGGATCTGGCTGGTGACGACCTTCACTGGACCGTCCCGCCCGCAGGCATGAACCAGAATCCTTTGCACACTAAAAAACTGGATCATGCCTCCAGGGCGAAGTGTATCAACAGGAGGAAAAGATCATGAAATCAACGAAACTTGGGTGTCGTCCTGCTGGCCCTGTGGCTGGCTGCGATGGCGAGTGTACCGAATGTGAGAACAGCAGCAATATTTCCCGCTGGGACAAGACCGGGCAGAGTTTGAAAACTCCATTTGACCACAACAGGTGTATGCCATGAAAATTATGAAGAAAAAACCCAAGGATGTTAAAATAATAAAATCCATCGAAGAAACAACGCCGGAAGGCAGGACTATCAAGGGTGACTACGAGATTACCTTTGAAGACAAGCAAAAGGAGATACAACAGTTCTCCGTTGAAATCCAGGGATCGCTCCAGAAAGAAGCCACAATCCTCTCAACATACAGTACGGTTGATGGTTCATTTCAATCATTGATACGTTATACTGTCCTGGAAGATACAAAAAAATTCAAACGTATTCACGTGAAAGGAGCAACAATTCATCCGGATGGAACCGTAAAAGAATTTGATTCCGAACTTGAATTGCCAAAAACGACCGTCTGTGATGCATGCAAGATCCTATTCAATGTTGCATGTGCAGTCGGGTGTGGAGTAGGCATTGCGGTATTATGTGTTCTCGCCGGGATTACAACGATAATCGGCGGAATCGCTTGTGCAGCTGTTGCTGCAGCAGTCTGCTGGTTCATCAGCGAATATGGATGCAGTCCTGGTGCCGACTATGCATGCGCGCAATTAGGATATTGCTAAATACCTGAAGAGGAACAAAAACGTATGGAAAAAGTCACGTATTCATTGCTATTAGGACTTGTTGCATTTGCAATAAGTGCGATACTGAGTTATCTCATCGAAGGAAAGATTAGCTGGATACCTACTTTGGGACCGGCAATTGGCATAACTCTTGTAGCATTTTTCCTTTGGCCTGAATAACCCTCTCAATCATTTTTTTCCGGTTCTTATGAGAGCCATTATTATTCCATCTCCTGCCTGAAAGGAATTGGGCATGTCAGGATCCCCCCGGTTTATCTGCAAATAATATCTCTCCATGCCTTTGGAAGATCTTCCTTACTTTAAGTTTATGGATTTCTGTATCCGGTAGATGATTGCGTTAGAACCGTTATATCTCCCCTTTTGAAACGCCAGACCGTGGACAGCCGGGGGTTGTCCCAAAAAGAAAGGACGGATCTGGCTGGTGACGACCTTTGCCGGACCCGGTCCCGCCCGCTGGCATGAACCGGATTCCTTTGCACACTACGAAATTGGATCATGCTTGCGGGAGTTCTAAACGATGTACAGAGGTAATGAACTATGAAACCACAAAAAAACGGAATCCTCCTGCTGGCGTTACTGCTGGCAGCAACGGTGATGATACCGATCGTGAGTGCCGATGTAAACGGCACTGATCTGGTAGAGAAATGGCAGGCCGATCACACCATCAGGGTTACAAAGACCGTAAGTACGCACTATTCCAACGGGACGCTCACTACCGACACAACCTACACGGGAACGGAACTGACAAGACGGTTCGGCATTGAGAAATTCTCCGTGCAGAACAAAGTGGACGTATCTTCTGAAAACGCTGCAAAACTGGGACTGGACGCAAAAAATGTGGCAATCTCCAGCATTGACTCCAATGAAGTATTCACCGCCGCAAATGATCCCCCTCAATTATTGAGGTCGGGATACCCGGTCTGGATTTACGAATATTCCGGCGGGGTCTACCACCAGCTGACCGAGCCCATAAATATGATATGGAGCGGCGCATATCCCTCAACAATCAAAACAGAGATGACGGAGAAGGGATGGTGGGATATTATTGCAGAGGACACCTACTACATCTACGATGGCAGCTGGAAAGCTGATGATGGAGTAGCTTCTGATCCAGTCCGTTTATTCGGCGGGGATCATATCCGTCTCTGGCAGCTGAATACCGGAGAGGTAGTCGGGGCAGCTCATGAAGATTCGAGCGCACCCCATCATGCAGTCGGCTTCGAATCTGCAGAACACAGGATCCTTGCGTTCTACCTGGATGCCGACGACACGGCATGGCACGTCACCATCGATAACACCTATCTCGCGAATTATGTATCCAGTCCGTACAACGATGGATACGCGACATTCATAGGATACTGGTAACCCGACATGTCACCTGAAGCCATGAACCCTCAAAAACCCCTCAATTTTTTTTCGGTCCTGTTGATATCCGCCGCGATTGTTGCCCTCTGGCTGGTCCCGGTATTCGCATCCGGGAGCCGGGTAGGAAATGTGGGCGCCGGTGCATGGGGGTATATCTCGATATTTGCGCTCCTCCTTACGATCATTGCCCCGATGATGTATGGATGGTACTCTCGTGACGAACCCGGCGCAATCCTTGTTGGAGTAGTGCCGTTCCTCCTGACAACAGGTGTTTCAAGGATCATCTCCGGTAACACCCCTCAAGGTATCGATTACCTGGTGTATTCCGTTATTTATGTCGTATTATTGAGCCTGGCTGGCGGGCTGGAGGGCTATTTTGCCGCAAAGAAAACTGCTGAATCGCTTTTGATCGCGCTGGTCCTTGCAGGAATCTGGGCGGGAATATTTTTCAGCGGAATCCATTGATTTTTCCGGGATTTCAATCAATTATTGCCAATTTTTGGAGAAAATATTGGCTGCCTTCATCCGGTTCAACCTCCCTGTTCGGTAGATGACTGCGTTAGAATCTTTATATGTCCCCTTTTGAAACGCCAGACCGTGGACAGCCGGGGGTTGTCCCAAAAAGAAAGGACGGATCTGGCTGGTGACGACCTTTGCCGGACCCGGTCCCGCCCGCTGGCATGAACCGGATTCCTTTGCACACGGGAAAACCGGGACCATGCCTCCGGGCGAAGCGTATTAACAGGAGGAAAAAACCATGAAACACATGAAAATCGGCGTCGTCCTGCTGGCACTGCTGCTGGCAGCGATGGCGATGGTGCCGCTCGTGAGTGCATCCGACAGTTCCGACAAAACACCAGGTTCGCAAGAGGAACTGATCAATCAATTGATGCATCAGAAAATGACGATGGGTCAGTTTTACGAAAAAGTCTCTCCCGGTCTTCTGAAAAATATGCCTGAAACACTCAGGGATCGATTCTATGAGACAGAAATGAAGTGGCCGTCATCGTTAAATGCCACGTATCCTGCTTCCGCATCGTTAAGTCAAAAACCGGAAAGTGAAATGTCAGCACTTGTTGACATAATGGCACTATCCGAATCCGGATATGGTACTGCCGGTAGTACGGTCTCGTTTATGTCGAGGACTTTCACTTCGCCATCAGGTACTATCTTTCCCTACATGCATGATAATTCCAAGCTGTTAAAATGGAATTATAACACAAACCAGTGGGATTACCTGACATCAAGAGATCACTCAGCTTATGCGGCATCATACAATGCTGCATCGGGTTCGACAAGCGTCCAGCCCGGGACATACACGGTATTCGGACAGCATGATGGACTGTTTCCTTTGCTGGAACCCTACATCCAGTATACCCAGAGTTCGATATTCACGATAAGTTAATGGAACAAACCACAGGGTGTTTAAGGAATAATAAATCACATTTTTTCTTATCAGATACTATCAGGTAAGGGATTGGTCTCATGCTTCAAAAAAAATCAGCAAGGCAATATTCCGGAATTACGGCCATAGTGGCTATCCTCTTTATCTTTGCAATCTTTATTTCCGGCTGCATTCAGAAATCAGCATCTGAAGATTACTATAATCAGGGTCTTTACTACAACGATCACTATAACCAGTATGACAAGGCTCTTGAAAATTTCAATAAATCAGTCGGATTAGAACCCGGTAACCCGAAAATATGGTTTGCCCGGAGCGTTACCTTGTACAACCTGAAAAGGTACGACGAAGCATTGGAATCAATTAATACGACACTTGCAATTGATCCGGAGTATGGTGCAGCCTGGTTCCTGAAAGGAGATGTTTTAAGAATTGAAGGTCGGGTAAATGAGTCTGAAGAGTATCTGGCAAAGGCAAAAGAATTCGGATATTCTTTATGAGAATCAAGGCAGGCACGTCTATGATCAATATCGATGACAAATTCCATCAATGTTTTTTCACGTTCATCCTTGTGATCGGTATCTACCTGATCTCTATCCCCGTAGGCGAATTTGTTGCAGGACATGATACCATAAGTACCCCTGAAATACGGCCTGTACGGGCTCCGATTGCCTCATTTTTCCCGCATCTGAGGTAATAATTCGGGAAAATGAGGTAATAATTCAGTCCGGCCCGGGTGTTTTTACGCCGGAAGACTACAGGCTATAATTAGCAGTATTTGGGAGGCGGAAACAAAGGGAGATTATGGTTCAGGGGGGCACATGCTGAAAACCTAAAATAAACGGGCAATAAAAGATTCTTTTTTTTTTGAAATGCACGCTGTTCCACGTATGAGGACAAACCCCGTTTCCCATTCCCATTTTTGCGAAATCATCCGGCAAATATACTGCCCCGGATTCTCTTCAAACTCAAGCAAAATTCTCCGTTTTGCCATCTGAAAATTTATTCAGCCAGACCCATCTCTCCCTGCATCCTATAGTGATATGTCAAAGGGCCACGGCGACGAAGGAGAAAAAACCTCCTCCTTTCTGGAATGTTTGCGCAGACATTCCCGGAAAAACCAGGCAGAGATCCGCGGAGCGGATCTAAAAACCTTTTAAAAAAACCAAAAAAGGAGATACAAAACATGGCAGATTTCGTACAAAAGACAATCGTAAAGACCGCGACGCGCCAGCTGGCAAACCCAATTGAGGATGTCGCAGCATTCAACACGATCGTACAGTCAGTCATTACGGACAATCCGTTTGGCTGCGTGGACTACGTGACCGCCGGCACCAACCACGCCGGTGTGGAAAAGACAAAAGAATACTACGTGGCAAAGGTCGTGTACCAGGACAACGAGGCAAACACGGTCGGCAATGATTCCGGCCGGTACAACACCATCGCGGGTTTCAATGCCGGGGCAGCCGCACTCCTCGCAAGTGCAGCCATCACGACAGCACACGGGGGTACCCCGTTCCGGGACACTGACAACGAAACGTACTCCGCCACCATCCGGTGCCGGGACCCCAACGGGGAACTGTACATGGTCACGTTCAGCCGGGACAGCGTGAACCTTACGTCCTACTCGGATGACAGCATCCGGGCAAAGGTCGAGACCTGGGCCGACACGGTGCCGGCATTAGCCTGAGGGATGAACCATCCGGTGAGAGGAGAGGAAGCGAGAAAAGAACATCTCATCCTCCCGTTACCGGGATTTTTTCTAAGGAGGTTTACTTCGATGGAAACGGAAATTCTTGGGGTCATCCTGGGAGCGGTGCTCCCGGTCTATCCCCTGCTGTTTGTCATCTACCAGCGGATCGGCAGGTATGATGAGATTGTCGAGGAGTTCAAAAAACTCCGCACGGAACACGAGCATTACAAGGAGATGCATCATGGAAGCTGAACATACACCGGTCGCCACCGTAACCGGCCTTTACCGGGGGACCTGGAGCGGCCTTGAACCGCTGACAAAAGATACGCCGCTCACTCTTGATGAAGTCCGGAGAAACCCGCTCTTCTACGAGCTGGAACTTCACCCGGAGCCAGGCGATGAGAACCTGATTATCGACGCAATCTACGACAACATGGCGCCAATACGCCTCCAGGATCTCATGAGGGGGACCGATATCCCCCGGGGGGTCCGCTTCTGGCCGGACTGGTTCGATATCCCACCCTACCGGGAGATGCGGGATGTGGACGGGCGCCGCGTCTATCCCCGGGCCCCGGGCATCCACACGGTCCGGATCCGCACCGCGAAAAGGAAGAACAGCCAGATAGGAAAGCAGCGGGATTTCAGCCCGGCCAATGGCGGCTGCACGAGCCCGCTCTTCGAGATCACCATCGCTGCGGACGGGGACGATGTTTGAAAACGTGCTGCAGACCCGGGTAGCCATCAGCGGGACAGGGATCCTGCTCGCTATTATTTTTCTTTTGGCGCACCTGCCGCCCATACTTCTCACGGTACCGGTCGCGATCCTCTTCCTTGGGATTGTTGCAGACCCGGAAGAGACACATGCGGTGTGGTACGGCATGTTATACACGGCAGGCATCTTTGACCTGTCAGCGCTGGATGAAGAAGAACGGGCAACCTGCACGGAGAAGAAACATTACTTCTGGTTCGGCGAGGTGGCGTCAGCCGCCGTCATGGCGCTTGTCTTCAGCATCCCGACGGGATTGTTCCTTGCCGCGAGGACTGAACCTGCCCTTGCATTCATCGGGTCTGCCCTGCTCTTCCTGCTGCTCTTTGTCTTCCTGCCGCGGATCATCCGGCAGGGAATGAAAGTGGATACCGGAGCGATTCTCGAAACATTCGGGAAGAATGAGCAGGTAAGGAAAGTGTTCTGGACAGTGTTTGCGGCAATCGCGGGGCTGGTTCTGGTCCGGGTCATGGATCCGGTTATCGCACAGCAGGTTGTGGGGATGATTGCGGGGATCTGACGGAAGTAAGAGGCCCCGGTCTTTTCACCGGGCAAATTATAAAACAATCCTTTTTTTTTGTGCCCGCTTCGGGAGACTCCCTGCATCCTGCAGGTATCAGGAACCTGAAATACATGCGAAAATTTGCCGGGGCATGGGGTGACTCTCAATTTGTGCAGCAGATTGCTGCATAAATTACCTATTACGTAGCAAAGGTCGTGTACCAGGACAATGAGAATGGACAACGAACTCATCCTCACGGGCGCCTTCCTCAGCGCCGGGCTGCTCGCGTACGTGGTGATTCCCGGGCTCCTCGTGATGTGGGACCGGGTGCTCGACCATATGGAAGACTAAGGGCCGCAACCCGAAGTGATGCGGACAACGGCGGGGGGATCTCCCCGGCCGGGATTTTTTGGGAAATTATCCGGGAATAAGCCCACGCTGGCCGATGGGCAGAGCCCCTTTTGAGCGTTAAATCCTGAAAAAATATAGTTCAATGGGATTTGATCGCCACCAGCTCCACCTCGTTTACCGCCAAAACCCCATTTTTTAAAAACCTCCTTCGGATAAAAAGATCCCCACATTCGCATTCCGGCAGTCTTTCCCGGCATCGAATGGGCTAAACCAGGTGACGAAAATCCCCTCGAAATAAAGCCCCTTGGCAGCCATCAGGAGAGGGCGTTTCCGCCCGTATTTTGGCAAACAGGGCGTTTTAGAGGCTTATTTTCCACAGGAACTCAAAAGAGGGAATTTGCGTAGTTTCCCGATATAGATTGAAATGCAAAAAAAGGAAACGGAGCCCGTACAGGGCTTATTTACGCTCAGGGTATGGACCCCCCTTACTTCAAAGGTCTCCGAAGTCGGTCG
>Ga0074198_1000579_pt1 | contig 34902 bp, 29 predicted proteins | sample EPASupsiteSAE323_FD_64527 | JGI IMG/M metagenome (GOLD analysis project Ga0074198, IMG submission 64527) | Bioremediated contaminated groundwater from EPA Superfund site, New Mexico - Sample SAE3-23 | ecosystem: Environmental > Aquatic > Deep subsurface > Groundwater > Contaminated ... | reverse complement strand
TTTCGAAGGGGTACTGGGCCAGTGGGTTTAAGGCACCATTCTTGTGATTGTTAACACTGAACATTGCCAGCTGTTCCCTGGTGGTTCCGTATTCATGCATATGTCTACGGGCCATCATGGCGTAGAGTGAGGGGAATGTAACTCCTTGCTGGGCTTCCCATTCCTGGTCCGATGCAGTGGCAATGGCCGGGGTAGGATCCACCACATCAGTCATCTTCTCCACTCCAGCAGAGATAACCACATCATGATAACCAGAGGCCACAGCCATAATTCCGTTTCTGAGGGCTAAACCACCTGATGCACAGGCTGCTTCCACCCGAGTACAGGGTATGGGTGTTAGACCGGAATGGTCCGCAATGAGAGAGGCTATATGCTCCTGCTGTATAAATAGACCAGCAGTCATGTTTCCCACATACATGGCTTCTAAGTCTGCTCCTTCAATATCTGCATCGGCAACAGCCTTCATTCCGGCTTCAGTAATCAGATCACGAAATGATACTTCCCACAATTCACCAAATTTGGTTTGTGAAACTCCAATAATTGCAACATCTCTCAATTTAACATTCCTCCATTATGATAATCCTTAATGTTTAACGTGGAGTTAAACCTGCCATCCTCATTTTTCCCTTGAACTTGGCGTAAATGGCATAGTTCACGTATTCTTTGTTTTTGATCATATCCTGAACCTTAGGGGCCAGTTCCCGTTTTTCTTCTATTTCCTCATTAACTGTGATACTGAAAGCATCACTACCTGCACCGGAACCGTATGAAACTGCAAATATACGTTCACCGGGCTGGGCAATGTCCAAGATGGCTGCCAGTCCCAGTGGTGTTGCACCAGAGTAGGTGTTACCAATGACTGGTGTCAGGAGTCCAGTTTTGTACTGTTCTTCAGTGAATCCAAGTTTTTTGGCAGCTCTTATGTAAAATTTACCATTGGGCTGGTGGAAAACTGCATGATCATAATCAGAGGCTTCTGTGCCCATTTTTTCCATCATTCCCTTGGCCCCTGCGAGTACGTGTTTGAAATAGGCAGGTTCACCGGTGAAACGTCCTCCGTGACGGGGGTATGGTTTACCTTCCCTACGGTAGAAGTCAGGGGTGTCAGTGGTGAAACTGTAGGTGCCTTCAAAGTCAGCTATGGTATTCTCTGTCCCAATTATGTATGCTGCTCCTCCAGCAGAGGCAGTGTACTCCAGTGCATCACTGGGAGCACCCTGTGCAGTGTCTGCACCAACAGCAAGACCATATTCCACTGTTCCAGAATCAACCAACCCCATACAAATCTGCATACCTGCAGTTCCAGCTTTACATGCGAATTCCAGGTCCGCTGCAGTAAGATCAGGGCTGGCTTCCACAGCTTCAGCCACTATGGTTGCAGTGGGTTTAACTGCGTAGGGGTGTGATTCTGAGCCAACGTAAACTGCTCCGATTTTTTGTGGATCAATACCTGCTCTTTTAAGTGAATTACGGGATGCCTCCACTGATATGGTGGCGGTGTCTTCGTCCGGGGATGGTACTGATTTTTCGTTAACCACCAGTCCCCTGGAAACTGCCTGGGCATTATCTCCCCAGACCTTTGCAATCTCTTCAACCTTTATACGGTATGAAGGTATGTAAACTCCATATCCTACTATTCCTGCCATATTAAATCACAACCGTCTTAATAGTATTACTGATTTTTTGTGTTGAGTTAATTTTTTTTAGTTTATTTAATCATATACAGATTTATAATTGGTTCAATTGAGGTATACCTTATATTTTCCTTTATAATCCTTCTGTATATTAAAAAAAATTATGTAATTAAATTAAGGCTGAAACCAGTTTATATACTTATGTATGTCATGGGTGGAGATGGTAGCATTCTTTAGAGAACTGCCATATTTCAAGTATTTATTAGATATAACTCATAAAGTAAATGTAATGCAAGTTGAGGATAAGCAGAAACTTAGAAAGATGATATGGGGAGTTTTTGAGGATAATGATCTTTTAAGAACCTCCAAATCATGCTTCGGAAGAATTCCTGACTTTGAAGGAGCATATATGGCTGCTCTAAGATTGAGGAATACCTTAGAGTGGCAGAATTCAGAAACAGTCTTTTCCAGTCCGGATTCAAGCTTGAAGGATGTGCGTGAAAACGTACTTCTGGATGGTAAGGTTCTGGTGATGGCCACCCCTAAACTAAAAAATGGATATATTCTTCTGGATCCTGTGAAAGTCAGTGGCAATGAAAAAAAAGCTTCCACCATTGAAGGGGCGTTTAAACTGGGGAAAATGATCATTAACTTCCCTCGGATTGATCTGGTGGTGGAGGGTTCTCTGGGAGTTGATCTAGAGGGGAATCGGCTTGGAAAAGGAAGGGGATTTGCTGATCAGGAAATAGCATTCCTATCCAGAGAGGAGATTATTGGTGGGAAAACACCCCTCTGCAGTCCGGTGCATCCACTGCAGATAGTGGATCATGTACCCACCGAGGAACATGATGAGCGGATTAACATGGTGGTAACCCCGGAAATGGTTATCAGGATGGATAAAATTACATTAAAAGAGTAGATTACATTGAAAGAGTTTTAAAGTATTTGGGAGTATAAATATTAGGAAAGTCCTAAACTACTCCTTATCTTCGATCTGTTTTAACTTATCTAACATTCTAAAAACAAACATTAAATCTAAACTATTTATAAAAGTTCTAAAAACATTTCCAGATCCAGTTTTCCCACATCTTCAGAGGTTTTCATACCATATTTTTTGTAAAGTAATTGCCAATCCTGGTCAATGAGGAATTCATGGAATTCTGTAGGGGTGAATGATTGTCCATCGCGTTTCATATCTTCCAGTTCCATTATACAGTTTTTTAAAAGTTCCTCAGCATCATCCAGTTCCATGAGTTTGCTTATCATGCCCTGATCATCATTAATACTCTCTTTAACATCTATTCCCTGATAATAAAAGCTTTTAAACTTTTTTTCCTGGGAAATAAACCGGTGAACAATTAATAATTTCTCTTGAAGTTCATCAACTTCTTTAGGAGTAAGTTTCATATTATTTTACCATCTACACATCTTGAGTATACTTAAATGAAGGATTAAATATCCAATTCTCATTCCAAATTCTCAGGCTGTTAATTAACTGTTAATCTCTCCAAATATGGCTTATATTTCTTTAAATTATCTTATAATTCATAAATCTGTCTTCAAATTATTTAAATTATTTTTAATCCTTCAGATTATCTAATCTTTCACGGAATTCCTTACGATGACGTCTTTCCTCATCTCTTATGTGTTTCAGGACTCCCACCACTTCCTCATCATCAATGACCTCAATTTGGTGGGTGTAAATATCAATACCCTCTGATTCAAGTTGGATCTGCCGCCTGAGCATTTCTTCAAGGTTGTCACCACCAAAATTCAGTTCCTTATGTTCCATAGTTGGCTTACCCCCTCTTTTAGTAATAAGGTCTGCCAACCACCACATATGTCTCATTTCATCCACAGATATGGCCTCGGTCACACGACTGGGATCACAGTCCTCCATTAAAAATGAATTCTGCACATAAACCATGGTTGCTTCCAACTCTCTCACGAAATCATCATTCAACATGGCAATTATATCTTCTTTATCCAAAATAACACCCCACGATTATTTGATATTGAAATTCTTTAATATGCATTGAATATTGTAAACATACATTCAAATGAGGAAATATTCATTTAAATCAGGAAACATCTATTAAATCAGGAAACATCTATTAAATCAGGAAACATCATTTATTAGGAGATATCCATTAAATCACTGATCTTCTTTTTCTTACGGTAAGCCATGCCCTGAAAGACTGCCACCAGGTCACGGGCCTTATCGTATATATCCACAGTGTAGCTGGCAATCCTACCACCACTGGACAGTTCACGGGCTTCAGCACGTAACAATCCACTACTGACAGCTTTAAAATAGGATATATTAGCATTTATGGCCACAGTAACTGTACCGTGTGAATTAGCTGCCAGAGCAAAGGTAAAGTCAGCAAGGGTAAATAATGCACCTCCATGAACAGTTCCCACCCCGTTAAGGTGCATTTCTTCCACTTCCATGGTGGTGGTGGCTTTTCCAGGGGAAATACTGACCACTTCAATGTTACTTAGATCAGCAAAACGATCATTTTCAAAGAACTTTAGAATTTTTTCCATTTTAAAACCTAACCTTCCAATTATATATGGTTCTATATAGGATTATATAGGATCTAAACAAATTCAATGTGTGCAGTTTATCTCCCATTTATTATAAAATGTCTTAATTATAGAATTTATGATTATTCATAGATTTCAAAATAATTACCCAAATTTTCAAATAATTACCCATAGAATTATAATTATGTAGATTTTCTAATTATGTAGATTTATATTAAGGAATGTCTGTAATTCTGATATAAAATGAGATACCCTTGAATTGGGATATTAAATGAAAATCATTGTGCAAAAGGAAACCATGAAAGCCATGTTACTAAGGGTGGGAATTGACAAATCCAGTGATGGAATTCTATCTCCCATCTTCCATGATGGAAGTTTTGAATACATACCCTTATCAGAAAAAGATGAAAAATCAGGGGAAAAACGCACCTACGTTGATTTAACAGGTAGAAAAGGAAAGCCCCTTTCGGATTACCTTCCACCAGGGGCGGTTGACCGTAAAGTGCACATGGATCCGGAATTTACCACCTTTACCTATGGTGATGTTGGTAAGAAGGCAGGTTACTTGTTGAAACTAGAACCTGGAGATATTCTAGTATTTTACGCAGGTCTCACCCCTTACCAGAAGTCCGAACATCCTGAAGCCCTTTATATAATTGGTTATTTCACTGTAATGTTGATTGTGGATTCTCACAACAGTTCTTCAAGTAAAATGAGGAGGATCAAACAGAAATATCCTAATAATTCCCATCTTAAACGCGATTCAGACATCGGTGAAATGGTACTTGTGGTGGGAGATCCTGAAAGAAGTAAAATACTGGATAAAGCCATCTTAATCAGTCAAAAAAAGTTGAATAAGATTGGCAGGCATTATCATGCAGTTTCACCTCAAATGGAAGAACTACTTGGAGTTAAGGGTTCTATCCAAAGGAGCATACCACCCAGATTTATAAATGGAGGGGATAAACTCGTTAACCTACAGGATTTAGTTGATTTATAATCAGAACAGTCTCTGGAAGTACAGAAAAGTCTCTGGAAGTATATCCTATATGGAATAATCCATTTATTGTCAATATTAGTCATTAATTGTCAATATTCCTATTTTAAAAATGACAACCTTTTTGGCCAGTTTTTTCTATATACTGCTGATGGTACTCTTCCGCCCTCCAGAAAGTGGGTGCTGGTTTGATTTCAGTTACAATCTTCCCAGGGTAGCGTCCAGATGCATCCATTTTTTCCTTACTCTCACGGGCTAGTTTCTCCTGTTCATGGTCATGATAAAAGATAACTGACCTGTACTGGGCTCCAATATCGGGTCCTTGTCGGTTTAAAGTGCTGGGATTGTGGATATTCCAGAAAAGATTCAGTAATTCTGTGTAGGAAACAATTTCGGGGTCATAGATAACTTCAACCACTTCAGCATGACCCGTAACTCCTGAGCAAACGTCCTGATATGAGGGATTATCATAATCCCCACCAGCATAACCTACTGCGGTTTCAACTACTCCTTCCAGTTTCCTGAAGGCATCTTCCACTCCCCAGAAACAACCAGCCCCAAAAGTTGCCTTTTTATTATTTTCAGTCACAGAAACACACTCCTCCCTTTTAAGATATTCCTTAACTTTTTTTTTAAACATTATTTTAATAAGGATTACCCATTAACTGCCCCTTTTTAAAGCATTTATTCAGAGAATGGAATGATTAATTAGTTTCCCTTTTTTTTGTAATGTTTATCATCTAAAAAAGATAAACAAATTAATATAATAATATGTTTGTAATTATGAAATAACCCTTTCGGTATCCTATTATGTCCATTTCTCCCCGAAAATATGCCCTAATGGTAGCGGTTTTAACCTCATTTTTAACCCCTTTTGTGGGATCATCCATCAACATAGCCCTGCCTTCAATTGGAAGTGAATTTACCGCCACAGCCATACTCCTAGGCTGGATACCAACAGCTTATCTTCTTGCCCTGGCTGTCTGTCTGGTTCCTTTCGGTAGAATCGCTGATATTTATGGTAGAAAAAGAATTTTCACCTATGGAATAATACTATTCACTGTATCATCCTTTTTAGCTACATTATCCTTTTCAATTGACATGCTCCTGGTATTTCGGGTTTTACAGGGCGCAGGCAGTGCCATGATCTTCGGTAACCTCTTTGCCATCATAGCATCCATCTTCCCTACAAGCGACCGTGGGAAAGCACTGGGCATAACCATAACCGGAGCATTTCTGGGACTTTTCCTGGGCCCGGTTTTAGGGGGTTTCTTAACAGAATATTTCGGATGGAGAAGTATATTCTTCTTTAACGTGCCCCTGGGAATCCTGGCCACCCTTGCCGTAACCCGGGTGGAAGGTGAATGGGCTGAAGCAATTGGAAAATCATTTGATATTATTGGATCAATCATTTTAGGATTCACACTGGTGATCTTGATGTACGGTCTGTCAATTTTACCAGAAACTATGGGATTTTACCTTATTTTAGGAGGTGTGGTGGGGTTAATCTTATTTTATATAATAGAAAGCCGGATGGAGAGCCCGGTTCTGGATGTTGGTATTTTCAAAAACCGGAGTTTCACCCTCTACAATCTGGCAGCATTCATCAGCTACTGTTCTGCTGCACCTATTGTATTCATCCTGAGCCTCTACCTGCAGTACATTAAAGGACTGGATCCACAGTGGGCGGGGATTGTCCTCTCGGTGCAACCGATAATGATGGTGATTTTCTCCCCCCTGGCTGGGAAAATATCGGATATAATAGAACCCCGGAAGGTGGCTGCATTTGGAATGGTCCTCAACACAATTGGATGTGTATTATTTGCTTTTTTGGGAGCAGAAACCAGTATGATGGTGATTGTTATTGGTCTGGGCCTTCTGGGTTTGGGGTTTGCCAATTTCTCTTCACCCAACACCAATGCCATAATGGGCACAGTGGAATCCCACCTTTATGGAGTGGCCTCCACCACAGTGACTACTATGCGTGTCCTGGGGCAAATGTCTGGAATGGGAGTGGTTTTACTGGTCCTGGTCCTGGTCCTGGGCAGTTCCACCATAAATCCCCAGATATATTCAGAATTCATTACCAGCACCAGAATATCATTTGCAATATTCGCCATTTTGAGCTTTTTAGGGGTACTGACCTCCATGGCTGGTGGAAATAAGGATAAAAATCAGCAATAATCTATTTAATTCGATTTTAATGATTAATTTATCGTCGATGATTAATTATCTTGTAATGATTCAATTCTCTGTTATACTTGGTTAATCTAAAAAAATTTTAGGCATCAGGCACGTAATAAATCTTATGCAGAATCATAAAGTTGCCTCCATACTCCACCGTGTGGCAGACTATCTGGAGATGGATGGTGCTGATTTCCGGACCAAAGCCTACCGCAGAGCAGCCCACACCGTGGAAACCCTCAGTGTGGACATAACTGATATAGGAAAACAGGGAAAACTGGAGGAACTACCAGGGATAGGTAAACATATACATGATAAAATTGAGGAGATACTAGAAACCGGAAGATTGGAATACCTAGAAAATTTAAAAGATGAGTTTCCACTGGACCTGGATTCGCTGATGTCGGTGGAGGGATTAGGTCCCAAGAAGATAAAACTCCTCTATCAGGAACTGGGGATTAAAAACTTGGATGACCTGGAAAAAGAGGCTAAACGCCATCATATCCGCAGATTAAAGGGCATGGGTGCTAAAACTGAAGCTAAAATTCTCCAGAATCTGGAATTCGCCCGTAAGAGTACGGGAAGGCAGTTGTTAGGGGATGTCTTACCATTGGCTTGTGAGCTAAAACAGAGATTAGGTGACCTGGATGTGGTTGATCAGGTGGAAATCGCTGGTTCCATCCGGCGCAGGAAGGAAACCGTGGGAGATATTGACGTACTCACTGTAACCAGACATCCAGATGAAGTAATGGATTTTTTCACACATATGGATCTGGTTGATGATGTAATAGTCAGAGGACATTCCAAGTCAACAGTACGACTCTACAATGGAATGGATGCAGATATTCGCGTCTTTAAAGAGGCTGATTTTGGTTCAGCAATGGTCTACTTCACTGGTTCACGCGAATTAAACATCAGTCTAAGGAAAATCGCCATATCTCGTAACATGAAACTCAACGAGTACGGTGTCTTCCAGAAAGACGAACGCCGGGCCGGTAAAACCGAGAGTGATGTTTTCAGGGTACTGGGACTGGATTACATCCCACCGGAACTTCGGGAGAACACCGGTGAAATCGAAGCAGCCCAGCAAGGTAAACTCCCGGACCTGGTTAATTATAATGATATTAAGGGTGATCTGCACATACACACCACATGGAGTGATGGTAAAGCAAGTATCCTGGAAATGGCTAATAAAGCATCCCAGCTGGGATATGAGTATCTGGCTATAACCGACCACACCCACCTTCCAGTGGCCCGGGGCCTGGATGAGAAAAGATTAACCCAACAGATGAATGAAATTAACAAAATCAACTCAGAAATTGAGGGTATAACCCTATTGAAGGGTGCGGAGGTTAATTTAGATTCATATGGTAATCTGGACATATCGGGTGATATTCTAAACGAGATGGATCTGGTGGTAGCTGCAGTGCACTACGATCTCAGACAAGATCCTGATAAGATGCGTGAAAGGATTTTAATGGCACTGGAAAATGAACACGTGAATATATTAGCCCATCCCACTGGTCGGAAGCTAAAAGAAAGGCAGCCCTATAAATTGGATATTGAACAATTGTTCCAGAAGGCCAGTGAAACAGGAACCATTCTGGAAGTGAACTCACAACCTAAAAGACTGGATTTGAAGGATATTCATGTTAAAATGGCAGGAGAATACGGATGCCACTTAGCAGTGAACACTGATAGTCATCATATCACTGATTTAAATTGTATGGAACTGGGTGTGGCCACCGCACGCAGGGGATGGGCCGAGAAAAAGGATATTGTAAACACCCTTCCACTGAAGAAGCTGTTAAAAGTATTAGGTTAGACTATTTTAGAGCGTACTAGATTTTAGAGACGTACTAGATTTTAGAGAGTATTGGATCAGGATAATAAATTTGTCCAAGGGACTAACTGATTAAAGTAGTATGATTTGACGATTTCAAGGATTTGATGATTTCAATAGGAATTTTAACATATCCTCTAAAAGTCTGAGCACTGATGGAGTAAGGAGAGTATTTTGGCCAGGGTAACCACATCTTCTCGGTTGTGCTCGATTATAGGCACCAATGGGCCAATGTTGCCTGTTTCACGGTAGGTGAGATAGAAATCAGGAACCTTACTACTGGGAACATCATCACACCTCTCGACACCGAAAAGATGTTTTTCAAGGGTCTGCAACCTGCAATTGGGAAGCTGGTTATTCCACTGGCGCCGGGAAAAGTGGAGAAGATCCAGGTGTTGGGTGTTGATACTTTTTTTCAGATGATGAAAACGCATCCTGCTTTTAATGAATGGCACATCAAAGCTACGCCCATTAAAGGTAACGTAAACATTATCACTATTCTGGTGAGATAGAAAACCCTCCAGTGCTGCTTTTTCTTCCTTCAAATTCCTTAACAAATACTGATTTATGGTCAAACCATCTGCGTTTCCCTCTGCAACCCCAATAAGGATCAATGGCACGTCTTTAAGACCGAGGGTTTCAATATCCATGAAAAGCATGTTCTCAGTACCGGACAGGGAGGACAAAAGAAGGTTAAGTGGATGGGATGGGGAGTACCTGGTTGATATCCAGTCTGAGAGGGCGCAAATGTCTGATGTTTCCATTTTTTCTAAAAATTCACAGGCGCTGGTGCTGTAAACAGGATGATCCCTCAGATCATCCAGGGAAGTAAATCCATCACTTTTAAGTTTTCTTTCCTTAGATTCACCAATTCCTTTAATCAATTTCAAATCACTGATCAAACATTCATTAACCATTTTCTCCTTGAGAGTTTTGATTTTTAACTTCTCATGAGTGGTGAAACGGTAACAGGAACCACATTTAGTATCTATCTCTTCCCCATACTCCAAGTCTTCCAGTGATTTATCCTGATAATCTTCCAGGAGTTTTTCTTTAAGTTTTTGAGGGTTATTTTCAACTTCATAAGTCATATGTGGACTCCACAAAGGTAATTTATGGATTTACTGTAATTTTGATTTATTTTCTAAATTTTGATTTTTCAGATAACTTGTTTAGAATTATTTAATTACCATCATTATTTATGGTTGTTAAGACCATATATAGCTATAATTATTAATTTATTCTATAATTCAAACAATGGGGGTAAGAAATTTGAAGAAATATTTAGTTTTACTAACTTTACTGGCAGTGGTGGTCATGATTTCAGGATGTACCACCTCCCCTACAATTACCACCAAAAATTTTTCGGCAAGTGGAATATCATTCCAGTACCCAGATACTTGGAATGTGACCAGTCAGGTTAGCAACAATTCTACTCAGATAATGGTTGCTAGTTCTGAGTTCCTATCCACCAACGGTACCAAAGGCAGTGTGGTGTTGATACTTAAACTCCCCAAGACCTCTGATAACAACATGACTCAAACCAGACAGGAACTTATAACCCAGGCCGAGCAATCCGGTCAGAATGCTACCAATACAACCATCAACATCGCAGGTGTCAGTGCCAGTGATATTAGCTACTCTGGAAAGGATACTCTTGGAAACAATACCTATGCTCGACTTGTTGATTTCGAGAAGAACGATTCCTTGTACCTTATTCTCTTTGCCACGGGTGGTGGTGCAGATACTAATGCATCTAAACCCTATTTTGACGTGATTGTCAAAAACTTCCAGGTAGGATAATGGGTATTGTTTAAATAAATAAGGGGATTGTTAAAATAAAATCCCATTTCCCCCTTTTTTTAGAGGGGAATTTATGGGGGGAAATTTCTATGAAACGTTTCAAGGGTATAAGGTGCGTAAAATCTTTAATAAACGTGTAAGGGGGAGTTATTATTGATTAAAACCCTTATTTTATATGAAAGCAGGTACGGATCTACCTGGGAAGCAGCTAACATAATTTCACTTATTCTGGGTCCCTCCCGACGTTATCCTGTCTCACGGTTTGGTGAAGGATGTCGTGACTTTGATTTTATAGTAATAGGCACCCCTATTTATAATGGGAAGATCCACCCTAAACTGCAAATTTTTCTTGATAATGAGCGAGAATGGCTTGATGAAAAAAGCATAGCCCTTTTTTGTACATGTCTTAATGGTTCTGAAGGTCTGCGTGTTCTCAGGGAAGTGGAAGATAGTTTAGGGGGTAATGTTCTTGAACTGGGTGTTCTGGGAGGTCGCCTGGAAATGGATCGTTTGAATGACCGGGATTATGAGGCACTCAAGGAATATATTTCCCGGGAAGGATTACCATCCCAGGGAATGGACTTATTCAGTGATAAAGAAGTTATGGAATGGGCTTTACGCCTTATTGACATAAGGGATGGACTTTTAGATGAACTCCCCGTGCCAGAACTTCGCAAAGAAGTTGAAGAATTTTTAAAACAACACAACACCTGCACCCTGGCCACCAGCTCCCAGGGTCGGGTACGTGCCACTCCACTGGAGTACAACTACCATCAGGGGCATCTCTATATTCTCAGTGAGGGTGGGCGGAAGTTTGCCAACTTACTTTCCAATTCCAGGGTTTCAGTAGCAGTATACGAAGATTACACTGATATGAATAACCTTTTAGGGATGCAGATCACGGGACAGGCCATCATGGTGGAAGAGTTGGGGGAATATCAACAGGCCATAGAAATGAAGGGCCTTAGCATGGATTATATCCGATCACTTCCATTGGATCTCAAACTCATCAGGGTGGATCTGGAGAAGGTTGAATTTTTAAACTCAAAGTTTGAAAAGGATGGATACTCAGCAAGACAGGTTTTGAAGTTTTAGATTATGAAAAAATTTCGGGATAAAAAATTTTAGGGGGGCCTATGAAAAGTGGGTCATAAAATATTATTCACCCTAATTATCTATCACCCTAAAAAAAAATCTAATTTTAAAAGATCCAAAAAGATCGAAATACTACTTTTAATCAGGAACTTATTAATTTATTCATTAACACAACTGATAACAAAAGTATGAAATCGATTTGAAAGGCAAAATCTCTGAAATTAGCCTAAATTATTAGCCACATGTATACTGGGTGGTTGAAAAACGGGTGGTTTGGGGAAGAGTGAGGAAGGATAGATTTGCACTGATTTTATAACCATTAGTTAATAATTAATTATGATTGCTATTTGAGAAAAATTTACCCGAATTGTGGGAGTGGTTAATCATTAGGGAATAACTGATCAATATGTAAGTTGCATCGATTGAGTGTTGTAATTGTATTTTTAATTTGTTCATTCCCATATTTGGCTGGTGTCAATTACTTTTATAAATTCTCTGGCATGATCCCTGGTTGTGGTGTTGGAATCGTATTTGTATGTTTCATAAACAATTGATGGTATTCCTGCTTTTATTAATGGGATGGTAACATATTCTGTACTTGAAGGATCTGATGGGTAGTAATAGCTCATCCAGGAGATGTTATTAGCCAGTTCACGGGCAATGGAGAGGGATTTATTGTCAGTGGTTGGTACGAAGACAAATCTGGTTACTGGGTAACTCCCATTACTGGAATGAACATCAACTGCCAGCTGGTAGCTGTTATTAATTATATCCGGAACTACGTATTCATTCGCCAGTTTCTGACCATTCAACCGTTCCTGAGGATAATTGTTCTGATACAATGGGGCACTGATTATGTACAGGTAGTATGCTTTTTCAAGAGAGTCATCATTTTCCCGTATGGATTCCACCATGGCCTGATGTGCACCTGATTCTCTGGGATGCACACCTACAATGTAGGCTATGGTAATATTGGAACTGGTATTCCCATAGGGTCCCTCTTTCACCACTGTGGAATCATTGGTTTTACCAAGGATAGTGGAAGATACTTTGGAAGAGCTGCTGGTGTTAACTGCAGGCGTTCCGTTTAAGGATAAGCTAAATATGATACTGATGGAAAGAATAAAAAGAACTGCAACTATCAAAATATTTTTATTACTTTTTGTAAGCTTTAAATATTTTTTCAAACGATCTAAATGACTTAATAATCCCAATTGCTTTTCCTGTTGTTTTCCAAGCTTTCTATTCTGGGAGCTGTCTGGTTTTAAAGGAATCCTCATGTTTTACCCTGTAAAAATCTTCAAAAGTTCTTTATAATCATTATAAATATTAATGAGAGTTTAAATATTTTCACTTTAATACCAATAGATTACATTTGCCTAACTATTATATTAAAATAAATGTTTTATTTGGACTCGAAAAGAGATACTTCATTAAACAATTACTATAGTCTACCAAGATGCCGCTATATTTAGTCGAGTTCGCTATACAGTTCTATAACGAAGTTTATGATCACTTAATTTTGGAAATATATAATTTTTGTTAATTGTATTTCTGGAATAAAACAAGGATTGAAACATCTTTGTTGTGATGTTACAACAGAAACCATTTTCATAACATATATTATTTCTCATATTCTTTTTTTGTATTCTAACTCTTTGAAGATGATTTTAAATTCTGTTTCATGATTTGTATTCATTGAAATTGTACCATCAATCTGACCAACTAAAATATTAACCAGCCGCAGGCCGAGCGAATCAGTTTTTGTATAATCTAAATCTTCTGGGAACCCTATACCATCATCACTGATTATTAACTCATAAGTATCGTCAAGTTTTTTAAGAGATACTTTAAGTTCACCTTTTCTTCTTTCTGGGAATGCATATTTTAGACTGTTGGAGATTAATTCGCTTATTATAAGTCCAAAAGGTACTGATGTATCAATATTCAACATTAAGTCTTCTACATTTATCACTGGCTTAATTTGATCTTTGTTGATGCCGTATGAAGAAAATAAATCTAAAACTAGTCTTTGTATGTAATCATAGAATTTAATGTGTGTCAAATCTTTAGATTGGTATAATTTTTCATGAACAATGGCCATGGACTTAACACGGTTCTGACTTTCTTTTAAAACATCCACAGCCACTTCATCATCGGCTACGTATTGTTCCTGAAGGCTCAGTAGACTGGAAATGATTTGCATATTATTTTTCACTCTATGATGTATTTCTCTGAGTAAAACAGTTTTCTCCGCTAAAGATTCTTTAAGATATTTTTCATGTTTTTTACGTTCTGTTATGTCTCTTATGATACTTGTGAAGTAAATATTATGGTCAATTTCCCATTTAGTCAGGGACATTTCCAAGGGGAACTCTGTACCATTTTTTCTAAGTCCAACAGTTTCTATGGTTTTTTCTGTTAATTTGTGCTCACCATTTGACCGGAATTTTCTAAGACCCTTCATGAAATTTTCTCGGTACCTTCGAGGCATTAATATCTTAAATTGAGAATGGCGTAGTTCATCCTGGGAGTAACCGAACATTTCGAGTAGGCTGTTGTTGAAATACAAAATTTTATCATGGACATCGGTGGTTATAATTCCATCCACAGCATTTTCTGCCAAAGCACGGAAACGTAAAACGCTTTTTTCCAACTTTTTTTCTGACTTTTTTCGGGAGGTGATGTCCATCATCATCCCAGATATGATGTTATTTTCTAAATGTGCGTTGAGAAGAAGGGTAATTGTTTTACCAGTATTGGTTATCATGTCAACTTCAAGATTGCGAAATTTACCATTTTTTATGAGTTTTTTAATGAACGTTTTTCTATTTTCTAAATTTTTATAGAATTGTAGAACTTTTTTTGTTTTAAATTCTTCAACGCTTTCAAAACCAAATATTTCTGCCATAGCTTCATTAGCATAGAGTATACTGCCCTTCATGTTGGTTTTATAAATCGCAACCATTGAATTATCAACTAACCCACGGTAATTTTTCTCACTCTCTTCCAATTTTCGTTCCATCTTTTTTTTGTAAATAGCCATTTGAACGGCCAATTTGAGTTCAGTTTTATTAAATGGCTTTAGGAGATAAGCATAGGGTTCTGTGGCCATGGCTTGTTGGATAATGGATTCCTCAGAATGAGCAGTTAAATAAATGAGAGGTATATTGAGGTTTTTAATCTCTGATGCAACCTTTATACCATTTTTCTCTCCTTGCAAGAAAATGTCCATTATAATAAGATCTGGCATGATTTCTATGACTTTTTCTATTGCTTCTTCACCACTAGAAGCAATATAGGGGACTAGATAACCAAAAGATTCCAGGACATTCTTAATATCCATTGCTTCTATAGTTTCATCTTCAACCAGTAATATTTTGAGATCATTCATTCTTATCAATATAATAATATGAATTGTAGCTTATTATATTATTTATGGAGAAAAGAAAGAATTTGATTTATATTTAAGATTAAAAATTAGTTCAGAACAAATAATTATTGTTGTTGTATTGTTACAACAGAAACCTAATTTAAGTTGCAGAAAGATTTCCATTAACCCAAGAATAGAAGGAAAGACGGATAAAATCGCTCCCTAAAAAAACTCAATAACTAACCTTTTCATCCCATAATTCCTAGCCACACACCCCATCTTCAACTTCCCATCAACCCTCTGGCAGCAGCTGTAACACCCTACACACTTCCCCTCAAACACATGGATCCCCTCATATTCATCCAGGTAAAGTGCACCCACTGGACACAGGGACCATATCTATAACGAAGTTGGGGTTTCATTTTATCATCCGATTTAGTATATTCTTCAACATTTCTACTGTATAATTACTTCATTATTTCAATCCCAATGTGGTCTGATTTTTATGGAACTCGTAATTAAGTTTAATATGCATAATTAAACACATTCCCAGAAATCGGGGGCTGTAAAGTTAATGGGTGTTGCAATGTTCATCTATATTCCAAATTCGTTAATTATCGTTCTTTCGGCAAACAAAGACATTTCGGCAAACAAAGACAAATTAAGTCAAAATTATTTCGCTAATATCACTCAACCCCCAATAACTTTACAGCCTCAGAAATCGGAAAAACATTTATATCATATCATATTATTAATTTTAATAATATAAGTATTAAACATAATGGGATGTGATGATCTTTTTTCAACAAATATATATAACTGACAAGGAGTATATCAACATATGAAGATCCATAGGGAAACAAAGGACCGGGTCAAGGATCATTTCGTGTACCGACGAAAAAGTAAAAGAGGCTGGTCTGTAGTTATAATGCCAGATAATATTCGAATAGATAATTTCCATGGATTTCCACACATCCACATTCATAAAAAAGCAGGACATGAAGAAATAGGCATTGATGACCCTGATCTGGTCTACTTTATAGTCATGGATCATATACAGCGAGAGAATGGCCTAAACATAGAGAAACTTAAGGAGGAGCTGGGATGAAAATCACCTTAATAAAAACCATAACCGGAGAAAAACTGATACAGGAATTAGAAGAAACCTACGGTTCTCTGGATAGGCTTGAAAGGCTCCATGATAGAAATCCAGATAACATGAAGGTATACACTGATCTTGATGACTGGAAATATTATCAGGATCATCTGGATGAAGTTATCGAGGAAACTAAGGGTGTGGTAACCGAAAAATTGACCCTGGGAAAGCTGGAGATGGAGATGCTTAACTTTATTAAGTATAAAAAGCCAGAGTCCATTCGTGAACTGGCCAGAATGATCCATAAAGATGTGAGGTCAGTTCAACCTAAGGTGAGAAAGCTGGAGAAACAAGGGTTAATTCAATTTAAGGAAGGTCCAAAGAGAAAGCTTATGCCTATCTTAAATTATGATAAAATTGAAATAGAAGTTTAACGGAGTAAAATCCTCTGATTCAGGATAAACCAACGTTTAAAACAATTTTTAAGCCGTAACCATATATATTAAGGCGTTTTATATAATATTTCAAACAACGGATAGCTGAAGATAAAGATTAATATGTAGGGGATTGAGTTTATGAGCGCAGATAATAAATTAATTAAACCTGGTAAAAAAAGTTCTAAACTCTAAAAATGGTTTAAAAAGATTGAAGAATAGAAAGAAATATGGTCTGATTTTAGTACCCAATAAGATAACTCTGAATCATAAAAGTTGATTCAATTCACTAATTCTCTAATTTTCATTTAAATCACCCATTCAAATATATAGTTTTTTTTTGGATGGCTTTGATTGAATTTAATTTCATTGGGTTAATTTTTAGTAACTAAAAGTTAAGTTTTTGGAAAACAATTAAATGTTTAGTATATACTATTGGTAGTTAATATATCACTGTAGAGATTTTTTAGATAAATTTAAATAGGTGAAATATTATTAGATAATAGTATAATATGAAAATAAATAATTTACTTCAACTAGTTTAGGGGAGTTTGGTTGGGGGTTGTTAAATTAGACTTAAAATTTCTTTAAAAGCACCAAAAAATGATTATTTAATTCCTTATAATTATAACCATATTCTTTCTGCCATTATATATCGTAAAATAACAGATCTTGACTTAGCCAGTCAGCTCCATGCATCGCAGGATTTTAAGCATTTTACTTTTTCTCAGATAAACATTCCTCGCCGTAGACCATCCAAGAATGGTCTGATCTCCAGGGATGGCAGGTTCCATTTCTATATTTCATCACCTCATGACTATTTGATACAAAGTATGGTGGAAGGTTACTTGGAAGATCCAGAGATCAACTTCAAAGGAAACAGGCTCCGGGTGGAACAAGTGGAACTTTTAAAACAACCTGATTTTAAAAAGAAGATGAAAATGAAAACCATGTCTCCGGTAATAACCAGAATCAAACGGGAAGATGGCAAAATATGGGATCTCAATCCCGGCGACCTCCGGTTTTATACTGCATTGCAGCAGAACCTCATCCGGAAGTACAACTCATTTTATGATGATGTCTATGATGGTGATGAGTATGTTAAAATCGTTCCTGAAATGGGTTCTGTGAAAAGGAAAAGGATTACAATTGAGAAGAACAGGACCGCAACGTATCACCGGGCTTATTTGATGCATTTTGAGATTGAGGCGGATGAACGATTAGTTAAATTCATGTATGATTGTGGGGCTGGAGAAAAAAATTCAATGGGATTTGGTATGAGTGAACTGGATAAAGGAGGAAAAATGAAATGAGTGAAATTATTTACGATTTCACAGGCAATCCATTTGTGGATGCGGGTATATGGGCCTTAAGTCAATGGGTTGATAAGAAACCTGAAGATTTGGATAAAAATGATTTAAAAAAAGTTATTGATGGAGTAGTATCTCTTTATTTGACTCCAAAATGGTCTAAGAATTTATATCAGATTTTCCCAAACAATCCAATAACCAACAATGCAGTTAAAGATAAAAAAGAGCGATATTCTCTAATTTTAAATGAGTTGATAGATAACACAACTCCTTTAAAAGATTATGGGGATTGTATTGCATGCGGTAGGCGAAATGTTATACAGAAATCCGCTAAAGATAGAATACCATTAACAGGATCAAAAAAATTAATAAATTATTTTTCGTATGGTGCGGAAGGCGCAGACTATTGTCCTGCATGTACTTTTGCGATTCAATTTTTACCACTAAGCACATATTTCTGTGCAAACATGCTTTTGATCCATTCAAATTCAGATAAAATAATGCAGCATTGGTCTGAAAGGGCAATTACAAATATTCATTCCCAAATAGCTTCAAAAAATTATACTGGATGCTTAAATGAAGGATTTAAGAATCCTAAAAATGCTCTTTTTCATATCATTCAAGATATAATCTTACGTTATGATGAAAGATGGTATCTTGAAAAGCCTTCAATCGATTTTTATTATTTTACTAACTTTAATCAAGGACCTAACTTGACGTTATACCATATTCCAACACCTGTTTTCAGATTTTTAGCTTATATCCCTCAACACGAAAAATTCACTGAATGGTTGAGGATTGTAAGACGAGGTTATAAATTTGTGAATTGGGAAAAGGTGAAAGAGGAAAATGAGTACAAGAATAATCCGAACACAGTTTATGAGAATCTTTTAAGTGGAAAATCCATCATCAGATTCTTTATTGGCAGAAAAAACCGGGAAGCGTTAGGAGGATGGGATCTTCTGGAACATTACCTTGAGGAGGTAAGAAATATGGATGAAAACAGGATAGAAACAATTAAAAAAGTGGGGGATGAACTTGCAGAGTACATAAAGTCGTCAGATGACCTTAAAACTTTGAATAAATTGGAAACGGCAAGTAATTACAAAAACTATCGGAATATTCTCAGGATTATAATTAAAAAAAGGATTAAAAATGGGGCAGAAGAGCCATTGTTTTCTTTTGATGATTATGTTAAGAATTTATTCCCTGAAGGAAATCTAACTTGGAGAGAAACCCAGGATCTTATACTTTTCAGGATTTATGAAGTTTTGCATGATTGGATAATTCAACAGGGAGTTTCAGAAGAATTAATTGTTAATGAAGATGAAGAGGAGGCAGCAGAAAATGTCTAAAACAATTGTAGGTTTCATGTTGGTTGATGCACCACACTCTGCATTGAACAATGCAGGTGCTGATGCAGGAGACAGGACAGATAATATTGTAAGGGTAAAATCAATACGAAGGGGTAGGAAGGTTTATCCTTATGTCTCGGGCCAGGCATTAAGGTACTGGTGGAGGGATACACTTGAGAAGAAGTGCGAATGGGAATTATCGCCTATAGTTCGAGAGAAAAAAATTGCATTCACTAATGCCAATCCCATTGATTTTGATGATGATGATGTTTTCGGTTACATGAGAGCTTTAAAAGCCAAAGAAGGAGGTACTGTTACCAGAATATCTCCCCTCAAAACTTCACCATTAATATCAGTAATAGGGCAGAGTCCAACCCAGGATTTTGGAGTTATGGCCAGACATGAAGGAGATCCAGTTCCATATGAACATGAATTTTACTCTACAGTGTTAAAAGGAATTTTTTCTCTTGATCTTGATAGTGTGGGTGTCTTCTACTCTGAAGAAAAAACAGGCTATAAAAACATGTATCCTGATCTAGTGGAAAATGCGGAAGAAAAAGGACTGACAACTGATGAAGATGCTAAAAAATGGACTATGCCTGATGATATTCGAGTTAAGAGGGCACAAAATGTGATCGAAGCACTTCCCTATCTTCAAGGAGGAGCTAAGTTGACTTCACACTTAACTGATGTTTCCCCAAAATTCATTATTCTGGCAGCAATTGATGGGGGAAACCACATCTTCATGAACATAGCCAAAGAAGTTGAAGGAGAAGCAACAATTGATTTTGACGCCCTTAAAGAAGTTATTAATGAATATTCTGACAGTTTACTAACAGATATCTATATAGGTCGTAGAAAAGGATTTTTAGATGAATTGGATGATGGAATTACCACTCTTTCCAATGAAAATCCAAAATTCAAATCTGGAAACATCAAAGAAACAGTTGAAAACTTTAGAACTATTATTCCCGAGCTGATGAAATCATGAAAGCTTCAAGGATACTGATTGAAGGTTGGGTGACTTCCTTCAGGTACCCAGCCTTTATCAGTGGATTTCAACCATCTTTACCAGTACCTCCATTAAGCACAATATATGGTCTTATATCTGCTGCTAAAGGGGAGTTAATTACTCCTGAGGATTTATCTGTAGGTTACATTTTCACTCATCGAGGAAAAGCCGTTGATCTTGAAACCATATATGAATTATCCGGGCTTAAGGGGAAATCAAACGTTATTAAAAGAGAATTTTTAGTGGATCCTAAACTTTATCTATACCTTGATGATCCAAGTTATGGAAAATACTTCAAAAATCCTCATTATCCTCTCTTACTTGGAAGATCCACTGATCTTGTGACTGTAAGCCAAATCAAACAAGTAAACCTAGATGAAAAGTCCAATGTTCAAATGGGAAAAACAATCTTACCATTAGGCACAGAGGGGGCATATGGGACTATCCAGGCTCTTCCAACTCACTTCACGGATACAATACCGCGTAAAGCTGTGGGTACAAAACCATTCATAATGATGAATCAATTCTTTGATTACACTCAAAAATGTTATTATGATGAAGAAATGGAATGGGGAATCTGGTTCCATAAGGGGTAATAAAATTGGTACTTTTAGCTAAACCTGATGAAACTCTTATGGAACACACAGAAAATTCTCTTAAGGTCTTTAAAAGCATTAAAGATGCTTATGATGATGTACCCGAGTTGTGTGGAGTAAAAAATTTCTGGGAACATCTTTTCTACTCCTTATTTTTCCATGATTTTGGGAAAGGTGCAACCGGATTTCAAACAATGCTTGCTGAAGGAAGAAAGGCTCCCTGGAGATACAGACATGAAATATTATCCGCAGGATTCATATCTGCTTTACAATATGATGAAGATTACAAAAAAGCAATAGGATTAGCCATTATAACTCATCATAAAGATATTATTAAGTTAAGAGAGCGTTACAATACTTTTCCAAGTCCCACTGGGAAAAAAGTATATGTCAAAAAGTTATCTGAATTGGAACCCAATTTTGAGGAAATATCATCCTATTTTGATAGAATTGGTGATTGGAGTGAGGAGTATCTTGGTTATAAACTGAAAAATTTTAATGTAATTTCTTTCACGGATCTAGAAGATGTCTACAAAGAAATTGCTCTTCCTTACTTTATTTCATGGGAAGATGATGAGTACACATCGTTACATGGGAAGTATGGAATTTTCATGAAAGGATTTTTGAATGCCTGTGATCATCTGGCTTCCGGCTCAAAATACAGTATTTTAAATGGCATTCAGGATATGAGATCAATATACAACTTCCCTGAACTTCGAAAAATGCAGGAAGAATCTCTGAACACTAAAGGAAGCGCTTTTCTCACATCTCCAACAGGCAGTGGAAAAACAGAGGCTTCACTTTTTTGGAGTGATGCCAATCAGAATACCATAAACTCAAGGAGGGTATTCTATTTACTTCCTTACACTGCAAGTATCAATGCCATGTATAAACGGCTTCAAAGAGATTTTAAAGAAGAGAATAAAGTTGGTTTGCTTCATGGTAAAGCTTCCTATTTCCTTTACAAAGGATTGTCTGATGATTTGGAAAAATATGAGGAAATTGAAAGGAATTCAGCTGATTATGATCAAATAAAAACGAAAATTAGAGAAATAAAAGGACTTAGTAAAAAGATTTACAGACCTTACAAAGTTCTCACACCCTTCCAGATACTTAAAGCATTTTTTGGATCCAAAGGTTTTGAGATGCAACTTTCAGAGATGACAAATGGCCTTTTCATCCTTGATGAAATTCATGCATATGATGCACATCTAACTTCACTCATTCTGGAAATATTGAAAATTTTAAAGAATAATTACAATGCTGAAATCTTTATAATGTCCGCAACACTCCCTACATTCATTAAAAATTTATTTAAAGACCATCTTGGTATTTCAACAGAAATACAGATGAGAAAAGATGAATTGGAAAAATTTACAAGACACAAAGTTAATGTTGTTCATGGAAACATCATTGATAATCTTGATAGAATAAATGAAGATCTATACGAAGGTAAACGGGTTCTTGTTGTTTGTAACACTGTTCTAAGAGCTCAAGAAGTTTTTGAATATTTATGGGGTGATGTTGAAAATAGTGCTCTTTTACATAGTCGTTTTATGCTCAAAGATAGGGAAAAAATCGAAAAATCATTGGATAATCTTGATTTATTGGTAGGTACTCAGGCCATTGAAGTATCTCTGGATATAGATTATGATGTGTTATATTCTGAACCAGCTCCAATTGATGCTTTGATTCAGAGATTTGGACGGGTAAACCGTAAGGGATGGAAAAAAGATATAATTGCTCCTGTGAATATATTTTCTGAGGGTTCAGAGAAGGATAAATATATTTACACGCCCGAAATTGTTCAAAAAACTGTTGAAAGCCTTGAAAATGTAGATGTACTAAATGAAGCTTTAATACAGAAACTTGTGGATGAAATTTATTCAGAAGGTTATGTGGGAAATGATAAAGAAGAGTTTGATATGGTGCAAAAGCATTTTGATGCGTTTAATAGGAGAATAGTGCCTTTCATAAATGATAATGAAAGTGAAATGGAATTTTATTCTCTTTTCCAATCTTATGAAGTTGTTCCCTTCAAATACAAGTTAGAATACCTTGATGAGATAGAATCTGGAAGATATTTTGAAGCAATGAGTTATTTTCTTTCAATAAGTGTTGGGCAGTTTAAGAAACTTGAAGCCGAGAATAGGGTTGATTTTGATAAAAAAACCTATTTTGTGGATGCGGAATATGATGAGAAGGTAGGGTTGATGTTGAATACAGAAGAAAATTCATTTATATGAAGAATAATTTCATACTATTCATCCAAAAACAAGCAAAATGGGTTTCATACGATTGGTTATTGATTTTAAGAAGTTCACATCTTGAAATATTTCCACAGAATACTAACATAATTCGGCTTCATTATGTTTCAAATTATAAAATGTTTCCTAAAACTGTGAAAAACATTATACTTTGAAAACATAAATACTTTGAAAACTAATATTTCAATAGGTGATATAATTGACTGAAACCAAAATCTCAAAGGGTTTTCAAACAGTTGTTCCTGCGGAAATAAGAAAGAAATTCAAGGTAGGTCCGGGGGATGTACTGGAATGGATTCCTACAGAAGAAGGTGTGGAATTAAAGTTCCGGAAAAAGGTAAACATCGAGGATATACTGGGTATGGTTGATGGGCCAGAAACTGATGCAGTAGAACTTAAAAAGAAAGCCCAGAGGGGAGAAAAAATTTGATATTTATTGATGCCTCTTTTTTCATAGCTGCATCCATTAAAAAGGACCAGTGGCACGCCAGGGTTCGGAAAATACTCCCTGAAGTTACAGAACATGATAAAATGACCTCTATTGTTGTTCTTTCAGAGGCAGTGACCATGGTTGGAAGTCTGGCCGGGGGTAAGATGGGGGCTCGTTTATATAATTATATCATGGATAATCATGAGGTGAATTTTGTGGATAAAGAATTAAGTACACAGGCCATGAATTTTTTCTTAAACTATGATGAGGTGCTTTCTTTCGCAGATTCTGTTTCAGTACAGCTCATGAAACAATATGAAATAGATACTATCGTTTCATTTGATTCTGATTTTGATAAGGTTAAGGGAATCGTGAGAATACATTAGGGGGCATTGATGTCATCAAAAAGTGAAAAACACCTACAGATTATGGGAACCCAGATCAACTACTACTTCATATGCCACACCAAGTTATGGTTCTTTTCTCACCACATTAAGATGGAACAGGAATCAGATCTGGTTTCCATGGGAAAACAACTCCACCAGGGCACTTACCAAAAAGAGAAAAGAGATTACACAATTGACAACCTCATCAGCATAGATTTCATCAAGAAAGGAGATATGCTGGAGGTTCATGAGGTTAAAAAGAGTAAAAAAATGGAGAAAGCCCATGAATACCAGTTGTTATACTATCTTTACTATCTGAATGTGGTTAAAGGTGTGGAGAATGTGGTGGGGATGATAAACTATCCCAAAATGAGGAAAAAGATTACTTTAAAATGGGATGGCACTCGTGAAGGAGAAGTCAGAGAATTAACAGGGAAAGTGGCTGCTTTGGTTGATGGTGATATGCCTAAACCTGTGAAATCACCTACCTGTAGGAAATGTGCCTATTATGAGCTTTGCTGGGTTTAGGAAATATCTGTTATTAAGTTATGATCAATTATGTTCATTAAAAATGACCATATGTTCTGTAAAATGAACATTTACAGTGGGTCATTATGCATTCTACGATTTCGGGGGGAATAAGTCCAGTTCTGTCTGGAGAATATCTTCAAAATTTTAAAAATTAACCGTTACCATAGGTTGATGATTTAATTTAGTGAGGTGTGGGGTATGAAAAGAAATTACTATGTAATGTCTGATGGAATTCTTAAAAGAAAGGAAAACACGGTTTATTTTGTAAACAAAGAGGGTAAAAAGCCCCTGCCTATAAATAAGATATATTCCATCTACGCTTATGGATCCTTAACTTTTTCTTCTCAAGTGGTACACCTTTTGGCCAAGGAAGGGATACCTATTCATTTTTTTAATTATTACGGGTTCTACGATGGTAGTTTTTATCCCAGGGAAACCCTTCTTTCCGGTGATCTTCTGATCAAACAGGCAGAACACTACCTTGACCATGAAAAACGGATGGTGATAGCTAAAAAGTTTGTGGAAGGTGCAGGGCAGAATATGGGAAAAGTACTGTCCTATTACCGTATAAAAAACACCATTGGAGATACAATGGGAGATCTAACTGGGTGTAGTGCCATTACAGAAGTGATGAATGTAGAGGGGAGGATGCGTTCTGCTTACTACACTCATATGGATGAAATCTTGCCCGATGGCTTTAAAATGGAAGGACGCAGTCGTAGGCCACCAGAAAACATGGTCAATGCCCTCATAAGCTTTGGGAATTCTCTCATTTACTCTACGGTGTTGAGTGAAATTTATAACACACAACTCAACCCCACTATTTCTTACTTGCATGAGCCATTTGAACGCCGCTACTCCCTGGCACTGGATCTGAGTGAAATATTCAAACCCATCCTGGTGGACCGTTTGATCTTCTACCTAGTCAATAAAAGAATGTTGAAAGAGGAGGATTTTGAACAGGACATCAACTGTTGTCTCCTTAATGACCAGGGACGGAAAACATTTCTCAAAGAGTATGATGAGCGCCTGAAAAAGACTATTAAGCATCGTGAACTCAACCGTAAAGTTTCATACCGGAGATTAATACGTTTAGAGGCATATAAACTTATAAAACATTTACTGGATTCTAAAGAGTACAAACCATTTGTGATGTGGTGGTAATTATGTACGTTATCATTGTCTACGATATCAAAGTTGAAAGAGTGAACAAAGTCAAAGGATTCCTCCGCACACAACTCAACTGGATACAAAACTCAGTGTTTGAAGGAGAGGTAACTCCCAGTGAACTGGCATTTATAAAAAATAATTTAAAAAAGATTATAAATAAAAACGAGGATTCAGTGATAATCTACACGCTCAGAACAGAAAAAGCATTGAAAAGAGACGTGATGGGTATTGAAAAAGCACCCCTTGATGGAATATTATAATCTTATTTTCTTTTTTACCCTTAAATTTCAGGAAATAACTTCTCAGATGTTGATACATTAGAATAGCTTGTCGTTTCTTTAAGGATATGGGACTTACTTTTAAAATAACTCAAATTTATTTAACTCCCCGACCAGCCATTATTCTATTTACAATTGTTTTGTTGAGTTATAGCTTATCTAAAATTCTTGAATGATAATTATAATATCATTTTCTGAAGATTTTCGCGGAACAACCTCATTTTTTAACCTCGTCGGTCCATATAAAAGAATTGACTAACTGAGGAACGACAAATTTATCTATAAAATTGGGGATATAATAGTAAATATTGGACAAAATAGGGCAAATTTCGGCCCTACTAAAATCAGACCATATTGGGATTGAAACTTATATAAAAAATGTACAACTAGGATGGAATTTAGAGACTAAAATCAGACCATATTGGGATTGAAACTGACATATATTTGTTGAATTGTTTTTTTGTATTCTCTACTAAAATCAGACCATATTGGGATTGAAACAACAGTAAAGGGGACTCATTAAAACCTTTTATTGGACTAAAATCAGACCATATTGGGATTGAAACTATGTTTGATAATGTTTGGTCAAACCTTATACAAAAAAAACTAAAATCAGACCATATTGGGATTGAAACTTTATATTTTGAAGGTCTTGTAGGGGGTTAATTTCGACTAAAATCAGACCATATTGGGATTGAAACCTTGGTGAACCTTTTAAGATTTGAGGGTGACTCAAAACTAAAATCAGACCATATTGGGATTGAAACTATTTTTAGAACATATTTTAGAACACATATTTATTAACTAAAATCAGACCATATTGGGATTGAAACTTAAGACTCAATAGGACATATATTAAGGGATGGATGAACTAAAATCAGACCATATTGGGATTGAAACTTATAAATCTTCATCCATCCCTTAATATATGTCCTATTGACTAAAATCAGACCATATTGGGATTGAAACTATTAATACAATGTTCCAACATTATGGATGGTCTAGACTAAAATCAGACCATATTGGGATTGAAACGTGTTTGTTATATTATTTAAATCTTTTTGTTATGAACTAAAATCAGACCATATTGGGATTGAAACATAAGTGATGGTAGGGGATATACTTTAAGGAACCGGACTAAAATCAGACCATATTGGGATTGAAACATAATACTTTAAATTGAATATAAATAACATATATTTACTAAAATCAGACCATATTGGGATTGAAACCAAATTACATATATTAAAAAAGATTTCTGGTTTAAAACTAAAATCAGACCATATTGGGATTGAAACCTATCTATTAATTTAATCATAATTATGACTCCATTTTACTAAAATCAGACCATATTGGGATTGAAACTTATTATTGGTTTAATTAACAATTAACCTCATTATAACTAAAATCAGACCATATTGGGATTGAAACGTATTTCCAGTGAGCACGTATTCTTTCAAATCCATCACTAAAATCAGACCATATTGGGATTGAAACTTCGCTGATCACACTATTTACATTGAGGTTTGATTCACTAAAATCAGACCATATTGGGATTGAAACTGTAACGGGTTATTTTATTACTATATGCATAAGGGAACTAAAATCAGACCATATTGGGATTGAAACTTTTTCTGGATATATTCAACTATTGCTGGAATTATACTAAAATCAGACCATATTGGGATTGAAACCATATCTCAAACAGAACTGCAAGAAATGTATGATGAACTAAAATCAGACCATATTGGGATTGAAACGTAAAAGGTGTGGAAGCTTAATATTTTTCACAACCATACTAAAATCAGACCATATTGGGATTGAAACTTACATCCGGGGCCGGGTTAAAATCTTAGGGGATGACTAAAATCAGACCATATTGGGATTGAAACTTTTGATAGTTGTTTCGCCACTGAAGGGTTTCCTGTACTAAAATCAGACCATATTGGGATTGAAACTATTGCATAGTTAAAATATGTTGGTCTACGGTAGAACTAAAATCAGACCATATTGGGATTGAAACTTCTTTATTCTCAGGACCCGCAAAGAAATTAAAAATACTAAAATCAGACCATATTGGGATTGAAACGGGCTTATGGTCACACCTTCTTATTATGGAATGGTAACTAAAATCAGACCATATTGGGATTGAAACTTCAAAAAAGTGATCATCAAAACCACTGGTAAAGCAAACTAAAATCAGACCATATTGGGATTGAAACTTTTAAAAAACCCTCCTGCGTTGTAGTTCCTTATATACTAAAATCAGACCATATTGGGATTGAAACCAGTTGTAGTGAATGGGTTTTTGTCCATAGTAGTCAACTAAAATCAGACCATATTGGGATTGAAACTAATATAAACCCCACCCAACAAATAATATAAGAATAACTAAAATCAGACCATATTGGGATTGAAACCGGGCTACTTGCACGCCGTTCACGTATATTTTTACTACTAAAATCAGACCATATTGGGATTGAAACGGGCAAATGACCTCACAATAACCATCGCAGCCGGAACTAAAATCAGACCATATTGGGATTGAAACAAAAGATAAATTTAAATTGCTCCTGCTTTTTGGAGAACTAAAATCAGACCATATTGGGATTGAAACTAGGTTGAATCTTTTATCAGTTCGGTTGATAGTTTAGACTAAAATCAGACCATATTGGGATTGAAACTAAAAGGTACTTGAAGTTGTTCTGAATGTTAAACTCGACTAAAATCAGACCATATTGGGATTGAAACTAGATATCTACACCCTTTTTTCTTCATGAGTTTTTGACTAAAATCAGACCATATTGGGATTGAAACCCTATTGTGAATTTCAATGCAGCTGCACCAATATGACTAAAATCAGACCATATTGGGATTGAAACTATAGTTAGTTACGAAGAGTAACGTCCTGGCGGTGAACTAAAATCAGACCATATTGGGATTGAAACCGGGCTACTTGCACGCCGTTCACGTATATTTTTACTGACTAAAATCAGACCATATTGGGATTGAAACGAAGATGAGCTTCTTCTAAAACTAGAAATATGGGAAACTAAAATCTACCATATTGGGATTGAAACCCTGGAGTAACTACATGTACATTCATTTGTGAAACAACTAAAATCAGACCATATTGGGATTGAAACTGAATGCACCTCCTATAAAAAAAGAGTTTTAAAGGAACTAAAATCAGACCATATTGGGATTGAAACCAAGGAACTTGCAGAGTTCCTTATTGACATGGACATACTAAAATCAGACCATATTGGGATTGAAACAGTATCCAATAAAGAAACGATTCTCAAAAAACTGGAACTAAAATCAGACCATATTGGGATTGAAACATATTCGTGCTGAAACTGTGGTTTGGCCTTCCAATGACTAAAATCAGACCATATTGGGATTGAAACTATTTTTTAGTTAACAGCATTTCGTTCATCTGCGCCACTAAAATCAGACCATATTGGGATTGAAACATCTTAACAGAAGTAACTCCCCAGGGAGTGACGGCTAACTAAAATCAGACCATATTGGGATTGAAACTTCTAATCACCCTACAATGTTTTTAACACGTTTATGACTAAAATCAGACCATATTGGGATTGAAACGTTATTTCTAGTTCAACTTTACCAGGACTAATAAAACTAAAATCAGACCATATTGGGATTGAAACAATAAAAAAAACACTAAGCAAAGCAAGAGTATATATACTAAAATCAGACCATATTGGGATTGAAACCTTAAAAACACAATACTTGATAAACTCTTTTTCTTAACTAAAATCAGACCATATTGGGATTGAAACATATCAAAAGGAATAATGGAAAATTTGTATATGGCGATACTAAAATCAGACCATATTGGGATTGAAACGTTGATGAAGAGATGAGTAATGAATCCAAAGTAGCACTAAAATCAGACCATATTGGGATTGAAACAAAGAATCCGAATAAACCTTCAGAGGAGCTTAAACGACTAAAATCAGACCATATTGGGATTGAAACTCTTCTCTTGAAAAAGTATAGAATTCATTTATATCATACTAAAATCAGACCATATTGGGATTGAAACTCTGGTTAATATAGGCCTCTGGTTTGGCATCGCCCCACTAAAATCAGACCATATTGGGATTGAAACTTTCAGATGTCACAGGATTAAACCAAACCTTCCAGCACTAAAATCAGACCATATTGGGATTGAAACCAACTTATGGTGATAAGAAGATAGCCGAAGCAAAGGACTAAAATCAGACCATATTGGGATTGAAACATGGTGTTCTGTGTGAACTCCATACTACTCCAATCAAACTAAAATCAGACCATATTGGGATTGAAACGAGGTTACAATTGAATTACCAACTGATTACGTGGATACTAAAATCAGACCATATTGGGATTGAAACACAGTCCGACTATATTCACCTGTTTTAATAGATTTAAACTAAAATCAGACCATATTGGGATTGAAACTACTTACTGTTTTTCCTATTCTTCAATTTGAAGACAGACTAAAATCAGACCATATTGGGATTGAAACCTTAGGTAGGCATATTGGTGCAGCTGCACTGAAATTACTAAAATCAGACCATATTGGGATTGAAACTGTTAAAACCTTATTTGGATGATAAGAATGATGACGACTAAAATCAGACCATATTGGGATTGAAACAAAGAATTTGTAAACGATTATAAAGACCACAAAGGGACTAAAATCAGACCATATTGGGATTGAAACGTAATTGGGATACTGTTAAATCTGGTAATCTGAGCGACTAAAATCAGACCATATTGGGATTGAAACTTAATAGACTCTCTTACTTGCTCGTTGTTTTGATAGACTAAAATCAGACCATATTGGGATTGAAACTACACTCAACATCATAGGATCCATCTTCATATCGTGACTAAAATCAGACCATATTGGGATTGAAACTTGTCTAACTCATTATATGGGTCAGGAATTAGGTTTAACTAAAATCAGACCATATTGGGATTGAAACAGGCTGGTGTTTGCATACGAGGGTAACACCATAGATACTAAAATCAGACCATATTGGGATTGAAACAAGATTGGATATGAATTTGACATATCCCGGGATGTGACTAAAATCAGACCATATTGGGATTGAAACGTGTACTTTGAATTCTTTTATTTCATTTAAAGTTTCTACTAAAATCAGACCATATTGGGATTGAAACTCACCACGATTGCCTTTTAAACAATCCGAAGGGCACACTAAAATCAGACCATATTGGGATTGAAACAAAAGAAGAAGTAAAAGAAAGAAAAAAGGACAAAAGAACTAAAATCAGACCATATTGGGATTGAAACGTAGCACCTCCGCAACAACCAGAGTGGCCTTCTTAAAACTAAAATCAGACCATATTGGGATTGAAACGCAATATTATACTTAGACGATCGAGCTATCAAATTCACTAAAATCAGACCATATTGGGATTGAAACTGATACGCTTTAAATGGTTCACTACCCCCCAATAAACTAAAATCAGACCATATTGGGATTGAAACTAACATAGGCATAATTATAACTTGCAAACGAGGAGGTACTAAAATCAGACCATATTGGGATTGAAACTAAGGATGCTATTAAAATAGAAGGTACCTTTATTGGAACTAAAATCAGACCATATTGGGATTGAAACTCTGGAAACTTAACAGTTGCCCCCCTTGGTGAAATACTAAAATCAGACCATATTGGGATTGAAACAAGAACTCCCTCATACAGCCACCTCCGCTTTAGAAACTAAAATCAGACCATATTGGGATTGAAACCGTTAACACTCTGAATACTGGTTGCTCCGTTTGCACTACTAAAATCAGACCATATTGGGATTGAAACACTTCAAGGGAGATAATAAAAAATTAGCAGAACGGACTAAAATCAGACCATATTGGGATTGAAACCTTTTATCCGGTACTCATATAGTCCGTCAGGGGTTTACTAAAATCAGACCATATTGGGATTGAAACTTTTTTATTATAGCAAGTTTCCATGACAAAGAGTAGACTAAAATCAGACCATATTGGGATTGAAACTAAGACACTTATCGGATACTCAGGAATGGGGAATACTAAAATCAGACCATATTGGGATTGAAACATATCGGAGGCGATATATGTAAGCTCTATTAAAGCTACTAAAATCAGACCATATTGGGATTGAAACCCAAGACACGCCAACCCAAAAAATCGAGAAAGGAGGAATAAAATCAGACCATATTGGGATTGAAACCTGATCCCAGAGTAAAACGACATCACGATCATAAAAATAAAATCAGACCATATTGGGATTGAAACGATAAATATTCATTCATAAGTGATGAGACTACATACAATAAAATCAGACCATATTGGGATTGAAACTTGATGAACATAGATAAAGACGGGCTGAATATTGGTAATAAAATCAGACCATATTGGGATTGAAACTTAATCTTCAAACCAGACACGGATAATAACAATTACAATAAAATCAGACCATATTGGGATTGAAACACAGATGGTAGGAGAACATTGTACTGTGAAAAATGCAATAAAATCAGACCATATTGGGATTGAAATTAGCTTATGTTAATGCAGGTATTGGAGAATTAAAATTACTAAAATCAGATCATATTGGAATTCGTGATGAATCATTGAAGGCAAAAATCTTCTGAAAAAGAAGAAAAGATTAATTAATCTATTTCTTTATTTCTCTATTTCTTCAAGTGTACAGAATTAATTTAAATCAGATTATTAATCGAAACAGCATATAGAATACTATTACAACTCCAATAAAAACAAGAATCTTCAATATAGGACTATTAATTCCTTTAGCTGTGCTAGCCACTTCTATCTCAGGTTCATCCTTTATAGTTTCTATTTCATCATCTTCATTATTTATTACTTCATTCATTTCTGGAATAGTTTTTTCCTGAGCTTCATCTTCTCTACGATTCATGTTCTCTTTTTTAAGTTTTATCAGTGCGGTGCCTTCTTTGAATCCCAGGTCTTCTGCAGGACTTCCACACTCAGGGCAAACCCCTTCAACCCGTTTAATATTACTACAATCTGGATTTGAACACATAGATGCCATTTTTTAAATCCCCTACATATTTTTTATTAATAGTCCTTAGATCTCAACGTATTAAAAAGTTAGTGTATTAAAAGAAGTATCTTTAGAACTAGAAGTACTTTGGAACTACTAATAAAAATAATGAAACACCGTCATGGGATTAAAATAAGATATCTTAAAGATATCCTGAACTGATTCAGAGAAAGTACATGGGGCGAAGTTGGGCTGGCTAAATGCCCAACATTTCTATGAACTAAGACCTAGTTCATAATTAATTTCTACTATTGGTTCTACTATTAGCTCTACTATTAACCTCTAGCCCCTTACATTGAGAAACTTGACGGGGGGTGGTGGTAACCTGGGACTTAACAGGCGATAATGGATTTTGGATTATTATTTATTTTATTTCAGTGTCTAAAACTCCATGAGATTATTCCATTAGTCTCCACCAGCAGCAGTGGTCAGTTTAACGTGTTCCACTCCTTTTAGTCTCATTATCTTCTCGGTCAAGTTTCTAATTTCCTGGGCTTCACCCTTGACTACTATAACTTCCAGACAGTTTTTCCCAGTCATGTGTATGTGCATGGTGGCGTTAATGTAGTCCCTGAATTCGTGTTGGATGTCGGTAAGGTCTTCCAGTACTCCAGTGTAGTGGTGGTCGTAGATAACAGCCACTATTCCGATTCTATCCCCTTCTATGTCTTTCATCCACTGGTATCGGACTATGTAGTCCTTCAGGGCGTCCCTGATTCCTTTGGATCTTGAGTTGTATCCTCTATCTTTTAATACTTCATCGAATTCGTTTAACAGGTTTTTTGGTAATGACATGCTTATTCTCATCATAGATCTCCCCTTCTTTATTAATTATGATATAACTATTATTAAAGTGTTACCTTTTCTTCTGGAGAGATTGTAGAGAAATTTATAAAATACGTAGTTAAGAAGATAAAACCGGAAGATAAAACCAGGGGGAAATTATTTTTAAAAAGTATATTCATTTGAAGGAAGTTATATCCTTTTTGAAAAATATTTTAACAAAAGAAATACCTTAGAAAACTAATATCACAATGGTAAAGAGTAATATTTCTTCCAGATAGAGTGATGTTTTTGATTAATTAATTGATAATATGAGAAGTATAAACATTAACAAATGGTCCTATATACTGGTCCTGATTGCACTTACTCTTTTAAGTTTGTATGTTGGTTTTTACATCTCCCCAGCCACAGCATTCCCTCAGAATCCATCAACACAGGCCTATTTTGATAAAATATGCAATATGCCCCATATTAATACTCCCGGGCCACAGTCTCCTGAGGTGTTCTGGCAGCAGGGAGGGAACTGTGATGACCGTGCCCTGGTACTTAAAACCTATCTGGAAAGCAAGGGAGCGAAAGGTGTCCAGATATGTTGGGTTTCCAGGATGGAAAATGGGATAATGGTACCCTGCTATAATGGGACTATGGGCCATTCATTCGTGGTAT